>ERZ1034949.1093-NODE-1093-length-13882-cov-21.053302_pt1 | contig 13882 bp, 10 predicted proteins | sample MGYA00520590_ERZ1034949 | MGnify/ENA primary metagenome ERZ1034949 (study PRJEB33766, sample SAMN09781752) | gut metagenome | biome: gut microbiome | host: Homo sapiens | place: Madagascar | study: EMG produced TPA metagenomics assembly of the PRJNA485056 data... | reverse complement strand
CTGGAATGGCTGTGGCGGCGCACAGGTTTGGAAGCGCCGCCTTTATAGACTGTAAACCTCCCCTCTTTAGAGGGGAGGGGGACCGCGTCAGCGGTGGTGGGGTGTCTGGACGGATGGGGCATAAGGGTGTCGGGTTGGCAGCGCTGCGCTCGCCAATCGGGTTGCGTGATTCGCATCGGGGGCGTGAGGTTGGACAGTGGCAAGGTCGCAGGATGGATGCCGATTTAATTCCTTCATTATTCAGAGTTTTCTAACAAATTCGGTTACTGTTTTTTTGTAGGCTTCTCCATTTGCTGCCATTTCCATCGTATGCCCGGCTCCCTGAAATATATATAATTGTTTATTTTGACTGCTTGATGCGGAAAGCAGCTCTTCTGCAGTAGAAGACGGAATCAATTGGTCCGCTCCTCCGTGTAGGAAAAGTACGGGGGAAGTCATATGATTTACCTGATCTATGGGATCCACTGATGATAAAAGTTTTCCTGTGTGAGCGAACATGGCGGCCTGCATAAAAGGATTTAGGATATCCATTCCAAGTACCAGCCGTTCATCACCGGTGTAGGTCATGATTTTTTCGCGGCCCAGTTTCAAAAGATTTCCATAGGAGCTGTCGGCTACATAAAATTTCATTTCATGGCCCTCTTTACTTCCGCTGTAAATCAGTGCCATGGCAGCGCCCAGGGAGAAACCATGGAGGCCAATTTCCATATTCTGATTTTTGGAATGAAGGAAATCCACCCAGGCGTTCAAGTCTTCCTCGTCATGTTACCCCAGTCTGTCATGGAGCCATCACTTTCCCCATGGCCCCGGAGGTCTACAAGAAGTACATTGTATCCCAAATTCCGATATATATTTACGTAGGGAAGACACATAGATCGATTCTGGTACAGCCCGTGAAGCAGGATTACTGCCTTTTTACTGTTATTCCTGTCTTCAATGTAGGTTCCTCGGAGGTTTGTACCATCTCCGGAAGGCACTGTGACCCGATGCCAACCGTAACGGTCTTCCATGGTATGGATGGCCGTGAGATCTTTACGATGGTTTTCAATGCCCAGAATTCGGTCCCAGGGAGCTGTAAATAATTCTTTATAGGCCGTATTTCCTGCATAGAACCCGGCAGCTGTTATAATGATCAGGGCCAGCAGGAAGAGGCTTTTTATCAATTTCCAAATGAAATGCATCTATATCACCTGGGGATAAGTATAATACAAATATAGAAGAAATGCTATAAGTAGCCCTGCGGTTATGTTATGTTCGGTGCTTTCCTGGATTATACCGGATGCCATAGGGGAAGCATCGTATTTGGAGGGGTGTTTTTACAAAATCCAACGGTTTCTCTTTATACGTGATTACATGTCCTGTGTTACAATAAAGAAAAACAGGTCCTTCGTATTTGATGATGGGAGGAATCAGAATGAACGGAAATGAATTGAATACTTTGGGGTTCAAAGCAGCTAAAGATACAATTCAGGTGCTGAAGGGGACAGTGGAGAGTCTCCAGCTTAATTTATCTCAGGAAAGAGATGCTAATGAGGGACTTCAGTTAACGATTGAGTCTCTAAAAGGGGATAATGAGCGGCTGCAGGAAGAAAACTTCCAACTTCAGTCGGCGCTGCAGTCTTTAAAGGAAACTGAAGACAAAAAGCCTTCTGCTGAAAAGACTGATCATTCTAAGGTTTCTTTGCAGGAACTGGCTCAAAAACTCAGTTTTTATTACCAGGATATGAAAAAAGTGGATGCTAAAAATCTCACAGCAGAAGACAGTGAGACACTCTATAATATCTTGGACTATACGTTTAAGACCTTGAAGAAGGCAGGATTGAAATTATAACAGAAAGTCGGAAGTTCATGGAATATTTTTCATTCCGGTGCTTTGGGCATAGTAGAAGAGATATTGCTGTATAATTCCTGCGACTTTTCCATAATGGGGGAATGGGTTGATTCCGCCATAGTATTGATCTATGACACGCTGGATCCAGACATCCACCGGAGCCATGGCGGTTCTATGAAATCCAAAGAGTGCAGTGCAGCTGGCTACTTTGATGCCTACGCCGGGCAATTTCATAAGTGTTTCTATAAGTGTCTCATCGTTCATAGTGGCCATGTCTTTCATAAGATGTGGTCTTTTTTGTATGGCCCTTGCTGTTTTATAGATATAAGATGCCCGATATCCCAGTGAACAGGCTTTCAGGTCTTCCATGGTAAGGCGGGAAAGGGCCGCAGCTGTTGGGAATGTATAAATGGTTTCTTTACTGGTTTTTATTTTTTCACCACAGCTTCGGCATAGCTTTTCAACGGAGGTTTGGATAGCAGGAATAGATTTCCTTTGGGAAATAATAAATGTAATGAGTGTTTCCCAGGGATCCTGACGCAATATGTGAATACCCTGGCTGTATTCTGCTGCCCTTGCAAGATAAGAGTTATCCATTTTTAAGGCTTCTTCCAATTTTCTGTAATTTGAGGATAAATCAAAATATGGCTTCCATACATGATTCCATTGGTAGCGGCTACAGGAAACATCATATCGGATTCCATGGATAGGGGAAATATAAAGTATATGACGGCCGGTGATAAATCGATAAAGATTGTTTTCTATCTCGGCTGCCCGGAAACACTGGCCGCTGTGTATGATTTTATAAAGGTCCATATTATCTCTGATATAGATATGCATGATGACTCCTTATGATAAATGTGAGATAACCTGCAGACTTGGAATTAATGCATTTTGGTGCACAAGGAACCTGGTTCCAATTCCTATAATACACTATTACAGTATTTTCAGGGGTTCAGGGGGGGTTGTGTTCCCTCTGTCCTGGTTCATTATATTCTTTTACATTTTCCTTTCAAAGATATGTTAAAATAGAGGCACCAAATTTCGGAGAGAGGAGGAGCGCTATGGGGAAGGAGTTACTGCTGATTAATGATCTTCCAGGTTATGGGAAGGTGGCACTGGCAGCGATGATGCCTGTCCTGACCCACATGGGTCATCATATATACAATCTGCCTACGGCTCTTGTATCTAATACCCTGGATTACGGGCGGTTTGAAATCCTTGATACCACCGAGTATATGAGGAATACCATTGGCGTATGGCGGTCATTGGGATTTTCCTTTGATGCCATATCCACGGGGTTTATCGTTTCACCGACTCAGGCATCCATGATAGCGAATTATTGCAGCCGGGAAAGAGAGAAGGGAACGAAGATTTTTGTGGATCCCATTATGGCTGATGAAGGCCATCTCTACAATGGCCTTACAGAGCGAACGGTGGAGGGGATGAGAAAACTTATAGCCCAGGCCGACTACATGGTGCCAAACTATACAGAAGCTGCTTTTCTTACCGGAGAGCCTTTTGTGAAAGAAGGCCTTTCCTGGGTGGCCATGAAGAATCTTCTGGGAAAGCTCCATCGCATGAGCGGAGGTTCGGTAGCCATTACCAGTGCCCGAGTGGATGGTCAGGATGCAGTGGCTGGGTTTGATGTAGAACGGAAGGAATTCTTCCTACGTACCTTTGATATGATTCCTGTCCGTTTTCCGGGGACCGGTGACATTTTTTCAGCCATCTTCATGGGCGCTGTCATGAATGGTATGGCCATGGTAGACGCCGTAGATAAAGCGATGATTGCTGTCCGGAAAATGATTGTCATGAGTGAGGGTTCCCAGGATGCCTTTCGGGGTATCCCTGTAGAAGCATGTTTGGAGGTGCTTGACTGATGCCAAGAAGACCCAAAATAAAGATTACCTGTATTGACAGAAAGGGGCCCTGTCCCTGCCATCGGGGACACAGGTCGGGAGATTCCTGGGATTTTGACAAGGACAGGGGACAGATTTGTCCTATGGTTATGCATGTGGCATTTCCTTACATTGATATTCTCCGGTATGGCGGCGAAATCCCCCAACCTGGTCAGGAAAAGGGAACAGCCATTTTTTGCTGCCCCGATGTAGAAACGATTAATGTATTCAAAATTGAACGGGTTGATGAGGGGAAGAAGGAACAGGAGAAAGCTTTTTAGCCTTTGGCCAGGGCTGAGACTTCGGCAAGACTGAAGGTCCCGACTTTGCTGAAGGAAGAAAAGTATGTAAAACTCGCGGCGCTTCACAATTTGTGCGTCGCACCATCATCCCTTATACCTGATCTTCACGCGGCTCTTTCCAATTTGTGTACCGCTTGAGTCATTCAAAGAAATATAAAAGGTGATTTTATGGAACAGATGCAGTTTATCCGGAAACTTCCGGAGCCTATGGAAATTAAACAGGAAATTCCGCTAAAACCGGAATTCCAGAAACTGAAAGCAGAGCGGGATCGGGAAATTGAAAATATTATGACCGGAAAAGATGACAGGCTTCTTCTGATTATCGGTCCCTGCTCGGCGGACAATGAACCGGCAGTTCTCGACTACTGCACCCGTCTTGCTAAAGTGGCGGATGCAGTAAAAGACCGGATTTTTATCATTCCCCGGGTATATACCAATAAGCCCCGGACTATCGGAAAAGGGTACAAAGGAATGCTCCACCAGCCTGATCCAGAGGGCAAGGAAAATATGATGGAGGGAATTAAAGCCATTCGCCGCATGCATGTCCATGTAATTGAACAGACCGGCTTTACCTGTGCAGAAGAAATCCTTTACCCCGAGAACCATCGGTACCTATCTGATCTTCTCTCCTACGGTGCTATTGGTGCCCGTTCCGTAGAAGACCAGCTGCATCGTATGATTGCCAGCGGCGCAGGAATTCCGGTGGGCATGAAGAATCCCACATCCGGCGACCTTTCGGTGATGATGAATTCCATCGAGGCTGCCCAGAGTGAGCAGGATTTTCTGTTCCACGGCTGGGAAGTCCATACCACAGGTAATCCTTTGGCCCACGCCATTCTTCGTGGCTATGTGAACCACTTCGGTACCAGTATGCCCAATTACCATTATGAAAATATTAAAAAGGTAGCCGACATGTATGGTGAAAGAAATCTGAAAAATCCGGCTATTGTAGTGGACTGTAACCATAATAATTCCGGAAAGAAATATATGGAACAGATTCGTATCGCTCGGGACGTCATGGCCAGCCGCCGGTATTCAGAAGATATCCGGCATATGGTAAAGGGGCTTATGATTGAAAGCTATATTGAAGATGGAAACCAGAAAATTGGAGAGGGAGTCTATGGTAAATCTATTACTGATCCCTGCCTGGGATGGGAAAAGAGCAAAAATCTGATTCTTGACCTGGCTGATCTGGTATGATTCTGTTGGACATTCAGATTTGATAAAATAGGTTTATGCTGCGCAGAAAATGCGTTTAAAAATCGAAAAGTGCCAGGGAAGCGCTGATGATAAATTCATCAGCGTTTCTTTAAATCCATAAATAAAAAACATTGCGAGAGGATTCTCGCAATGTTTTTTATTTATGGTGGGCGATAACAGGATCGAACTGCTGACATTCTGCTTGTAAGGCAGACGCTCTCCCAGCTGAGCTAATCGCCCATATTTCTTTGACGTAGTCTATTATGCCTTATATGAAGGAATTTTGCAAGAGTTTTTTTGTCCATGATGTTTCTGAAGGAAACTTTAGTTGATACATTGATTATGGAAAATATAAACATGAATGTTTTTGGGATGCATTAATTACAGCGTATTGATAAACATAGAGGAATTATCTTGACAGAAGTCATATACCATGCTATAGTAATTCCATTACAGGCAATGACGAAAAAGAGTAGGTCTTCTGATGACAGTCAAGCGAGTCCGGACAGTGGGAGCGGATATGGATAGGGAGTCTGAAGTGCGTTTCCGAGCATGAAAAGCGGAATAGAGTATGCTTTTCCGGGAATTCCCGTTACAGAATGAGGGTTTCTACAAGGAAGGAAACCTGATGAGGTATGGATGGTGACGTCCATATGAATCTGGGTGGTAATCACGAGTCTCTCGTCCCAATGGGGCGGGAGTTTTTTATTTCCCGATTCCTCTCCGGAAATGGTTCCTTAATTTGATTTCAGGTGTTTCATAGGAGGAATATGTATGAAGAAAAATGTGGAAGTTGAACAGGCTGCCCACAAAGCCCTGGAAGCCAATAAGGCGAAGAAGCAGGGACGGCAGTTTGTGCTGTGGATGCTGGCTCTTATAGTCGGGGCTGCATTGGGGTGGCTTGGTATTAAGCCGCTGAATGAATTATTTACCTTTATTGCTACTGTATTTACCCGTCTGTTCCAGTTTATTGCGGTGCCTACTATTGCACTGGCGGTCATTACGACACTGGCCCAGCTGGGGGGACGTAAGGAAACGGGACGGATTTTTGCCCATGCCGTGACCTATACTCTTTTAACAACCATCTGCGCTGCCGGTATCGGACTGGCCATGTTCCTGTGGATTGCACCGGGCAATCTTCCGGCTGATATCGTAGGTGCCGGTGCAGCGAATGTGCCCCAGAAACTGGGACATCTGACCTATTATGATCATATTCTGAGCGTTATTCCGAATAACCTGCTCCAGCCATTCCTGTCGGGCAATGTACTGGCAGTGATGCTTATTGCTGCATCCTTCGGTCTGGCTCTTGCTTTTATGCCGAAGACAGAAAACCGGGAGATCCTGATGAAGGGAATCCTTGGTTTCCAGGAACTGCTCTTCACCCTGATTCGGGCTCTGCTCTTCATTCTTCCTGTCGGCATTCTCGCCTTTGCGGCTCAGCTGTCTGCCCAGATTGAAGCCGGCGTCATTGTAGGGGCTCTCGGTAAGTATACGGCTGTCATCATCGGAAGCAATGTGATCCAGTTCTTCATAGTTATCCCGATTTTCCTGCTGGCCCGGGGCCTGAATCCGACCCAGGTATTCAAGAAAATGTCTCCGGCCATTGCGGTAGCCCTGTTTACAAAGAGTTCTGCAGGTACCCTGCCGGTAACCCTGGCTTCTGCAGAGCATAACCTGAAAGCCAATCCTGCAGTTTCCCGTTTCGTACTTCCCATCTGCACCACCATCAATATGAATGGCTGCGCTGCTTTCATTCTGGTGACTTCACTCTTCGTCATGCAGAATGCAGGATATGACCTGCCCCTGCCTACCATGATTACCTGGCTCTTCGTAGCCGTGCTGGCAGCCATCGGCAATGCCGGTGTACCTATGGGATGCTATTTCCTGACCCTGTCCCTCATGAGCGGCATCGGCGCTCCTATCGGACTCATGGGCGTGATTCTTCCGATTTACACCATCATTGATATGATTGAAACCGCAGAAAACGTATGGTCCGATTCCGCTGTATGCGCTATGACAGACCATGATCTGAAAGGTAAAATCGAAGATCCCACTACACCGGAAGCTGTTGAAGCCTGAAGGCAGGTTTAATCAATAAAAAATCACCATAGATGCATCTATGGTGATTTTTTATTGGTTGTCGAGTAATAAGGGCAGAGCCATTCAAAAGGGGGACATTCAGGGAAGCACTGATTGAATCTGACTCTGCTGATTAATCTGCGCTTTCCTGATATCCATGCCGTTTAAAGTTCCACAGCCTTGCGGAGGGCCATGAGGTTTTCTTCCGGTGCCTTTGGATTCACGACGCAGCCGGGGCCAAGGATGAGACCTTTGCCGTCGACCTGGCTGATGGCGTCTTTGACATGGGCCGTAATTTCTTCCGGGGTGCCATCAAGGATGATATCGTCATATTTCAGGACACCATTGACGAAGTAGGGGGCCGATTTGATGCCGGCCAGCAGACATTTATCCGTAATCTGCCGGGCTTCCTTTAGGGAAGGCCAGGTATGGCGGTCGTGCCAGTTGATGCAGTTCACCGGGTACGATGCCACTTCGTTGAAATAGATATCTTCTCCGTGGATATGGGCGGCGTTGAACCAGGTCTTTTTTGCGTAGGATTTAATGACCTGGAGGTCATAGAATTCGCCGAATTCCTCAAATTCCTGGAGGTTCATCATGGAGCGGGTAGCGTTCTGGGTGGCAAAGAAGAAACCATCTACGCCGGCCTCGATATTGGCGCTCACGAAATCCAGGGTGGTGGCTGTGATGGCCGCCAGGGCGTGGTGGACAGCATCGGGGTAGTTGATCATATCCATGAGGAGACGATCACCGGCCATTTTCTTCAGCGTGGAGAAGGGGCTGAAAATAGTCTGGATGACAGGAGTTCCGGGCTTTCTTCTTTTAACCAGTTCCTGTGCAAATTCTACCTGCTTCCCATAGGTTCCCTGAATGGCGGGAATGGCACGGATGGTATTGTAGTCAGCAGGACTGTGGATGGCAAAGTTTTTTACAATCGGTTCCCTGTAGGGATCGCAGTAAATGGTAATCTGGTTTCCGAAGTCCTGGGTACTGTAAAGGCCAAAGGGCATCATCTTGATGTAATCAAAATCATATTTTTCTGTGAGCTCCACTTCTGCTTCTGCCAGGGAGATGGGATCCTGGTCAAACTCTGACAGGTGCATCCATGCGGCCACCGGTACGTGGTCTACCTCTTTGGAAGCCAGAGCGGCACGGACTCTTTCTTCTCTATTCATAGCTTTCTCCTTTCAGAATCAAGGTTATATTCATTTATTTCATTATATCATATTGGAGAGGATGAATGGTTAGTGTGATTGGTGAGCGGCCCAGGCGGGTAGATGAATTTTATGGTTGGAGCCATGCCATGCATAGCCCCGGCCATAGGCCGCTGCCCTGGCGAAGCTGCCTTTTGTCCCATATATCCGTGCATTTACTGCTTTACTCACGCTGTACGGCCTGTAATAATGGTATAATACTCATAGATTGCAACAAGGCAGGTATATTTCATGAATATATATAAAGGCAGGCTCTGGCTGGCGATGCTCACAGGATGGGTATCCCTGCTCATGGGATTCTGTGAATTCTATACATGGCGCATCGGATGGCATCCCGGATCTACTCCCTGGAACCGGTCATCCCTTCTTTTTGCGGTGGATATTCCCAAAGTACTGGCGCTGGCGGTGGTTACCTTTCTGGTCCTTTCAGTACTTATGAAGTATCTGGGAACTGTGCCGGCCCTCTCGGAACGGCTGGAACCGGATGGAAGCCCGCTGGAAGCACCCTTTGCTTTTATCGTAGTCTTCCTTCTCTGCGCGTGGATGCCCTTTTTTCTCGTTTTTTACCCCGGCACCGGCATGAATGATACCACCGATATCATGCGGGCCGGCATCTGGGCCACCGGGCAGCATACGTTTATTTACTGCATGTATATTTACGGACTCACCCAGGCATCGGACATGCTGTTCCATACCACGTCCTACGGGCTGGCGGCTGCTTCCCTGATTCAGATGTTTCTCTTTGCCTGCGGCATTGCCTACTGCCTTTCCTGGCTGTATCGGAAAACCGGCCGCATGTGGCTCACGGTCCTTTTATCCCTGTACTATGGATTTATGCCAATGGTGGTAAATATGTCCTTTTCTAACGTGAAGGATGTATTCTTTTCCGGTACCATCCTTCTATGGGTACCTCTGGTTACGTCCTTTGTGTCAGGATATAAGGAAAATGCCTGGCAGTCCAATAAGCGGCTCTTCATCCTGGCGGGCCTTGGTATGATGCTTCTTCGGAATAATGGCATCTACGTATTCATTGTCATGCTGCTGGGGCTTTTATTCCTCATGAAACGGATCCGGATGAACCTGCTCCTCACGGGGCTTGTGATGATTGCCATTGCGGTGACCCCGGATATTGCCATCAAGCAGATCCTGGACCTGCCCCAGCTTTTTCAGGAACGGGTAGGCATCCCGCTGCAGCAGTTTTCCCGGGCCGTGGCGGTAGGAGTGCCCCTGACGCCGGAAGAAAAGGCGTACTCTGTGAAAATGATGATTCCTGGCCGTATTGAAAAATGGTACGATCCCTTTACCGTGGACCTGATCAAATGGAACAGCGATTTTGATTTCTACTATTTTAACAGTCATCCCGATGAATTCTGGAAAGCCTGGAAATCAGTGGGTAAGAGAAATAAAGAGATCTACGTGGAAGCCTGGCTCTTTGCCACCTATGGGTACTGGGCATTTCCGGCGCCGGACGAAATGACCCAATCCCGTTTCTGCTGGGCATTTTCGGAGAGCGATCTCAAGAACGGGCTCAGTCCGGACCACAATAATGCCTATAAGACGGCGGATATCCATACATTCTTCAAAAAGGATACCCAGGAAAAACTGGGTCGCTGGCTTTGGGACCACAGTCGCTTCCTCGGTGCCGGTACCTGTCTTTGGATTACGCTCTGCGTGGGGCTCCTTCTTTTCTACAGGAAACAGTACAGCCGGTTTCTTGTCCTTCTGCCAGCCTGTCTTCTCTGGGGGACACTCATGATCGCCACTCCGGCGGCCTTTGTATACCGCTATGTGTATTTCTTTCCCCTCTGCATGCCTTTCTTCCTCCTCCTTCCTTTCCTGCCGGAAGGGAAATATGGAGAAACAAGGTGGGCAGAAACGGTGATGATGCCGAGAAAAGAAATAGAACTTCCGGAAGACCACAGGGAGATTCGGGAAGATGATGGATATACCCATTGGAAGGATTGAAAAATATAAATGTGGCTGAGGGGAAACGCCCTGCGGGCGAGGGGGTGGTGCGGTGCACACATTAAGAAGCACCGCTTTATGAGACCTGGTCGGAGCTCCGCTGCCGGACCTGTGCCCCCCTTCCCGGGGCGCGAGCGAAGCGAGAGGGGTTACCAATCCGTTTTAAATACTTGATGTGGATACTTACAAGAAGCGTTTCCCTTCTATTCTATCAGAAAGGGGGCAAAACACCATGAAGCTCTTCAAGCTGGACAGGGTCAGTCTGCCCTGCGCTGTTTTCTCCATTCCCCTTTCTCTGGCCTCCTGGTATACCTGGAAAATCGACAGGATGGGGGAGGCCCTGCTGCATCCGGAATATCCTCTTCTTTCTGTGGAGGATCTGAAGGTTTTATTTCTTATTTTTCTCCTCCTTTTTGCGATACTCCCGCCGGTTGTGCGGCTTTTTCTATCACTATCTTTTGAAAGGCAGGAAGGGACAGGCTCTCATTTATTTCTTCCTGCTTTCCTTTTCATGGCCCTTTGGCAGGTCCCATCGCTGCTGGCATTGTATCCGGCGCCCGGGATGAATGATACTCTTTTTATGATGGAAAATCCCCTTTACGCCGGTGTCCAGTTTCCCTGGTTCTATTCACTTATTTATGGATATGGAGCGGCCTTTGGAAAAGCCGTACTGGGGACAAGGGAACCGGTGATTTTTGCGCTTTCTCTGGTACAGCTCCTTGTCTATTCCTACGGACTGACGGCCATGGTTTTTTTTGTCCGGAAACGGTACGGGAGAAATCCGGGAATTTTTCTCTATGCATGGTTTACGTTTTTCCCTATGGTTGGCAATTATGGTATTGCCGCTGTGCGGGATGGGCTGTTTTCTCTTTCCCTTCTCTGGTGTATGGTCCTGTTTTCTGATGGCCCTATAGAGAACAGGAAGAAAATGCTGATGACTGCCGGGGCACTACTGGGGCTCATGATGTTTCGGAGCAATGGTATTTTCATTTCCGCCATTCTTGTCATGGCCCTGTGCCTGGTCACCGGGAAATGGAAGAAACCGGCCGCCCTTTTTCTCCTCTGTGCGGTGGCGGCTATCCTGCCGGGACGGGTCATTCTTTCTACCCATGGCTGGCAGCCTCTGTTTCAGGAGAGCATGGCCATCCCCCTGCAGCAGATGGGCCGGGTCCTCGTTCTGGATGGGGAGCGGAGCGAGAAAACGAAAGAACTCATGGCGGGGCTTCTTCCGGAAGAAAAATGGAAGAAAGGGTATTCGCCGGCTACAGTGGATTTTGTGAAATGGGATGACCATTTCCGGAGAAATGAATTAAATGGGGAAAGGGTTCCTTTTTTGAAGGCCTGGCTGGATACGGGCTTTAAGAATCCCCGGCTTTATGTGGAGGGATGGATGACAGAAACCTATGCGCTCTGGAACCTGGACCCCCTGGAGCATGATGTACAGTCCCGGTTTGGCTGGGCTCTGTCTGATGAGAATACGAAGAATATGAAACCATCGGATAACGATATGCTGGCACTTGGGGATTTTCCCATGCCCTTCCGGCTGAAGTCGTTTCTGGGTAACTATTCCTACAGCGGCAGCCGATTCCTGGGAGCCGGGATTTCCCTGTGGATGACACTGTTCCTGTGTCTCCTCTTTTACTGTGGTGGGAGAAAGAGACTGATTCTTGCTGCACTGCCTCTTTGGGCCAATACATTGACCCTTCTCGTTTCTACGCCGGCATCGGCTGTTTTCCGCTATTCCTTTGCCTATGTCCTGGGCCTGCCGTTGCTGGTCTTAGTGTTCCTGTACGAGAAGGGGCGTGACTAGTGTGTCATTTCAACCATGTTTGGGATAATCCTGCATCCTGGGAAAGTGGCTGAGGGGTAACGCCCTGCGGGCGAAGTGTCGCAAGAGGAACGGGCTTCGCCCGAGGGGGTGGTGCGGCGCACAATTCATATAGCGCCGCGATTATTTATTCATCGTATTTATCAAATTCCCATATTATAAAATTCTGTGGCGCTTTTTAATTTGTGCGCTGTACCTTCCCTGTCTACATATGCATTAAAATGAGATATAGTAAACACATTCACACCTACAAGGAGCAGTCCTATGAATCCTACTGAAAACCAAGCCCAGTATGATGCAATCCATTCTGATGGTCCTACACTGGTCATTGCGGGCCCCGGAACCGGTAAGACCTACACTATCATCCAGCGGGTACTGTATCTGATTCGGGATAAAAAAGTGCCGCCGGAACAGATTATGGTGGTTACCTATACAGTAAAGGCTTCGAAGGAGCTCATTACCCGTCTCACCAATGAGCTCTCTAAACAGGGGATCGAGGTGAATCTCCATGAAATGTATATCGGCACCTTTCACCATATATGCCGGCGGCTTCTGAAGGAATTCAGGGAATATACGAGGCTGGAAAGAAATTTCATAGAAACTGACCAGTTTGAACAGCAGTACCTGGTATATGGGAACCTTTCTGACTTTGAACAGATTCCGGGATTCGACAATGTGGTCCCCTCTTCCTATCTGAACCGGAGCACGGGAATGGAAGTGACCATTTCTCCCTGGCGGCGGTGCAAAAAGATCTGCGAATATGTGAATCGGTTGTCAGAAGAACTGGTGAATCCGGAGGATATGGTGCGGGAAAAGGACAGCCTTATCCGAGCCCTGGGATGGATGATGATTCGGTACCGGAAACTGGCCAAAGAGAAGAATTTCCTTGATTTTACAAGACTCCAGACGGAGGCATACTATATTCTTTCGGAAAAAGAGGCAGTACGGAAAGAAGCGGCCCGGCGGATCCGGTATATTCTGGTAGATGAATATCAGGATACCAATTACATCCAGGAAAAGCTGGTACAGCTTCTGGGAGGCGAAGAAGGAAATATCTTCGTCGTTGGTGATGATGACCAGAGTATTTACCGCTTTCGAGGCGCTACGGTGGCCAATATACTCCGTTTTCCGGACCACTTTGGCGGCCACTGCCATGTGGTTACGCTGAACCGGAATTACCGGTCCAACCAGGGAATCATTACGTTCTGCATGAAATGGATGGCCCAGCCATCCTGGTTCAGCTGGGAACGGAAGGGAAAGCTGTACCGGTATCGGAAGGGCAGGGTCCTGTCCGCTTCCGGCGAGACGGATATGCCTACGGTAGTACGGATTACGGCATCCAATAATGAACCGCGCTATGAAAAAAGGGTCTGTGATTTTGTGGAGAACCTCAAGAAGGAAGGATGCATTACTGACTATAACCAGGTCGCCTTCCTCTTCGATTCTGTGAAGGGGGACAACTCCATCCGACTCCAGTATGCTTTGAAGCAGAGAGGAATTCCCGTATATGCACCGCGGTCCGGTTATTTCTTTAAACGGAAAGAGGTGGCCTGGCTTCTGGG
>ERZ1034949.1089-NODE-1089-length-13910-cov-70.548611_pt1 | contig 13910 bp, 18 predicted proteins | sample MGYA00520590_ERZ1034949 | MGnify/ENA primary metagenome ERZ1034949 (study PRJEB33766, sample SAMN09781752) | gut metagenome | biome: gut microbiome | host: Homo sapiens | place: Madagascar | study: EMG produced TPA metagenomics assembly of the PRJNA485056 data... | reverse complement strand
TTAACCCGTACATCAAAGTCGATATACCGGAAACAACGCGCGGCGCTCTTTACTCGTTCGTCTATAACGTGGGCGCAGGCAATTTCAGAACATCTACTCTTCTTCGCAAAATAAACCAGGGCGATATCAAGGGCGCATGTGACCAGCTACGTCGCTGGGCATACGCTGGCGGTAAGCAATGGAAAGGCCTGATGACTCGTCGTGAGATTGAGCGTGAGGTCTGTTTGTGGGGGCAACAATGAGCAGGGTAACCGCGATTATCTCCGCTCTGGTTATCTGCATCATCGTCTGCCTGTCATGGGCTGTTAATCATTACCGTGATAATGCAATCGCCTACAAAGAACAGCGTGATAACAAGGCCAGTGAACTGGAGAAGGCGAACGCCACCATTACTGACATGCAGCAGCGCCAGCGTGATGCTGATGCACTCGATGATAAATACACGAAGGAGTTAGCTGATGCGAAAGCTGAAAATGATGCTCTTCGGCGCAAGCTTGATAATGGTGGTCGGGTGCTCGTCAAAGGAAAATGCCCTGTGCCATCCTCAGCCGAAACCTCCAGCGCCTCCGGCATGGGCAATGATGCCACCGTCGAACTCTCTCCAGTTGCTGGACGAAACGTTCTCGGTATCCGGGACGGAATTATCCGCGACCAAACAGCACTGAGAACGCTTCAGGAATACATCAGGACGCAATGCCTTCGATGATAGCGATAATTTTACTCATCATCCTTCACATCTGGCTCTGTAGACAGGGTGGTGCTCACTTCTGGAGTGAATCCAGATTAAACATCTCATTGCTGATGCTTGATATTGAGCATTTTGCGCGCGGTAAGGGGCTGCGTTGAGATAAGAACCAGTCATTACAAATACCAGGATTTAGCCTCGCATTCGCGGGGCTTTTTATTGCCATTACAAAAGCCACTTCCTACAGAGTGGCTTTGATAATGGTTTATACCCTACACGGGATAACTTAACTGATATCCCTTTTAAAGGATAAAGGTATTCAAGCCTGACACATCATGCGCTGTATCGTCGCCGTATTCCCGTATTAACAGAGACCGTAGCCCGACGGGGAACTCCTTCTGCGCGAGTGTGCGGGAATAATCAAAAACGATGCACACCGGGGTTACCGGGTACACATATTTCATCATGCCAGCGAGTCCGGTTCTGGCACGGAAGAAACCGGACGTTATGATTTAGTGCGGAAATATTTGTGTAGTGTTCTGAATGTTCTCAGTAAAGAGTAATGAATTATCAAAGGTATAGTAATACCTTTTGTTTTCGTGGATATTTGTAATCCATCTGAAAACCCCTGCTGTAGCAAGATTTTTCCTGTATTCGTAAAATGATAACTCTCCTGATTTGAATCCTTTTAAGGTGGCTTCTATAAGGCATTTATTTTTTGAAAATCTTACATTTACAACCTTACCCTGTCCTTTTATTAAAACCGTATTATCGTTTTCAAGAACAAGATGAATATTCTCTGTAGCTAAATAGTAAATGTAATGTGAGACATTGTGACGTTTTAGTTCAGAATAAAACCAGTGATAGTTTAAATTATTTCGCACTTTATCGAATATTTGTTTAAAAATGGCAACCTGAGCCATTGTGGTACCTTCCATGTGATATGAGGGGCGTAGTCTGCACGATTATCTAAATTGCTTCAATCTGGTCTGATCTGTTTTCTGAGCAATTCAGTAATGTCACTCTTTTCTTTGTTTGCTTCAGGAGAAACTCTTTTTTCTGAGCACAGTCTCCGGCGGCAGGCTTCAATGACCCAGGCTGAGAAATTCCCGGACCCTTTTTGATCAAGAGCGATGTTAATTTGTTCAATCATTTGGTTAGGAAAGCGGATGTTGCGGATTGTTGTTCTGCGGGTTCTGTTCTTCGTTGACATGAGGTTGTCCCGTATTTAGTGTCGCTGATTTGTATTGTCTGAAGTTGTTTTTACGTTAAGTTGATGCAGATCAATTAATATGATACCTGCGTCATAATTGATTATTTGACGTGGTTTGATGGCGTAGATGCACGTTGTGACATGCAGATGATAATTATTATCATTTTGCGGGTCCTTTCCGGCGATCCGACAGGTTACGGGGCGGCGACCTCGCGGGTTTTCGCTATTTATGAAAAATTTCCGGTTTAAGGCGTTTCCGTTCTTCTTCGTCATAACTTAATGTTTTTATTTAAAATACCCTCTGAAAAGAAAGGAAACGACAGGTGCTGAAAGCGAGCTTTTTGGCCTCTGTCGTTTCCTTTCTCTGTTTTTGTCCGTGGAATGAACAATGGAAGTCAACAAAAAGCAGCTGGCTGACATTTTCGGTGCGAGTATCCGTACCATTCAGAACTGGCAGGAACAGGGAATGCCCGTTCTGCGAGGCGGTGGCAAGGGTAATGAGGTGCTTTATGACTCTGCCGCCGTCATAAAATGGTATGCCGAAAGGGATGCTGAAATTGAGAACGAAAAGCTGCGCCGGGAGGTTGAAGAACTGCGGCAGGCCAGCGAGGCAGATCTCCAGCCAGGAACTATTGAGTACGAACGCCATCGACTTACGCGTGCGCAGGCCGACGCACAGGAACTGAAGAATGCCAGAGACTCCGCTGAAGTGGTGGAAACCGCATTCTGTACTTTCGTGTTGTCGCGGATCGCAGGTGAAATTGCCAGTATTCTCGACGGGCTCCCCCTGTCGGTGCAGCGGCGTTTTCCGGAACTGGAAAACCGACATGTTGATTTCCTGAAACGGGATATTATCAAAGCCATGAACAAAGCAGCCGCGCTGGATGAACTGATACCGGGGTTGCTGAGTGAATATATCGAACAGTCAGGTTAACAGGCTGCGGCATTTTGTCCGCGCCGGGCTTCGCTCACTGTTCAGGCCGGAGCCACAGACCGCCGTTGAATGGGCGGATGCTAATTACTATCTCCCGAAAGAATCCGCATACCAGGAAGGGCGCTGGGAAACACTGCCCTTTCAGCGGGCCATCATGAATGCGATGGGCAGCGACTACATCCGTGAGGTGAATGTGGTGAAGTCTGCCCGTGTCGGTTATTCCAAAATGCTGCTGGGTGTTTATGCCTACTTTATAGAGCATAAGCAGCGCAACACCCTTATCTGGTTGCCGACGGATGGTGATGCCGAGAACTTTATGAAAACCCACGTTGAGCCGACCATCCGCGATATTCCGTCGCTGCTGGCGCTGGCTCCGTGGTATGGCAAAAAGCACCGGGATAACACGCTCACTATGAAGCGTTTTTCCAATGGTCGTGGCTTCTGGTGCCTGGGCGGTAAAGCGGCAAAAAACTACCGTGAAAAGTCAGTGGATGTGGCGGGTTATGATGAACTTGCTGCCTTTGATGAGGATATTGAACAGGAAGGCTCTCCGACGTTCCTGGGTGACAAGCGTATTGAAGGCTCGGTCTGGCCAAAGTCCATCCGTGGCTCCACGCCAAAAGTGAGAGGCACCTGTCAGATTGAGCGTGCAGCCAGTGAATCCCCGCATTTTATGCGTTTTCATGTTGCCTGCCCGCATTGCGGGGAGGAGCAGTATCTTAAATTTGGCGACAAAGAGACGCCGTTTGGCCTCAAATGGACGCCGGATGACCCCTCCAGCGTGTTTTATCTCTGCGAGCATAATGCCTGCGTCATCCGCCAGCAGGAGCTGGACTTTACTGATGCCCGTTATATCTGCGAAAAGACCGGGATCTGGACCCGTGATGGCATTCTCTGGTTTTCGTCATCCGGTGAAGAGATTGAGCCACCTGACAGTGTGACCTTTCACATCTGGACAGCGTACAGCCCGTTCACCACCTGGGTGCAGATTGTCAAAGACTGGATGAAAACGAAAGGGGATACGGGAAAACGTAAAACCTTCGTAAACACCACGCTCGGTGAGACGTGGGAGGCGAAAATTGGCGAACGTCCGGATGCTGAAGTGATGGCAGAGCGGAAAGAGCATTATTCAGCGCCCGTTCCTGACCGTGTGGCTTACCTGACCGCCGGTATCGACTCCCAGCTGGACCGCTACGAAATGCGCGTATGGGGATGGGGGCCGGGTGAGGAAAGCTGGCTGATTGACCGGCAGATTATTATGGGCCGCCACGACGATGAACAGACGCTGCTGCGTGTGGATGAGGCCATCAATAAAACCTATACCCGCCGGAATGGTGCAGAAATGTCGATATCCCGTATCTGCTGGGATACTGGCGGGATTGACCCGACCATTGTGTATGAACGCTCGAAAAAACATGGGCTGTTCCGGGTGATCCCCATTAAAGGGGCATCCGTCTACGGAAAGCCGGTGGCCAGCATGCCACGTAAGCGAAACAAAAACGGGGTTTACCTTACCGAAATCGGTACGGATACCGCGAAAGAGCAGATTTATAACCGCTTCACACTGACGCCGGAAGGGGATGAACCGCTTCCCGGTGCCGTTCACTTCCCGAATAACCCGGATATTTTTGATCTGACCGAAGCGCAGCAGCTGACTGCTGAAGAGCAGGTCGAAAAATGGGTGGATGGCAGGAAAAAAATACTGTGGGACAGCAAAAAGCGACGCAATGAGGCGCTCGACTGCTTCGTTTATGCGCTGGCGGCGCTGCGCATCAGTATTTCCCGCTGGCAGCTGGATCTCAGTGCACTGCTGGCGAGCCTGCAGGAAGAGGATGGTGCAGCAACCAACAAGAAAACACTGGCAGATTACGCCCGTGCCTTATCCGGAGAGGATGAATGACGCGACAGGAAGAACTTGCCGCTGCCCGTGCGGCACTGCATGACCTGATGACAGGAAAACGGGTGGCAACGGTACAGAAAGACGGACGGAGAGTGGAGTTTACGGCCACTTCCGTGTCTGACCTGAAAAAATACATTGCGGAGCTGGAAGTGCAGACCGGCATGACACAGCGACGCAGGGGACCTGCAGGATTTTATGTATGAAAACGTCCACCATTCCCATCCTTCTGGGGCCGGACGGCATGACATCGCTGCGTGAATATGCCGGTTATCACGGCGGTGGCAGCGGATTTGGTGGGCAGTTGCGGGCGTGGAACCCACCGAGTGAAAGTGTGGATGCAGCCCTGCTGCCCAACTTTACCCGTGGCAATGCCCGCGCGGACGATCTGGTACGCAATAACGGCTATGCCGTCAACGCCATCCAGTTGCATCAGGATCATATCGTCGGGTCTTTTTTCCGGCTCAGTCATCGCCCAAGCTGGCGCTATCTGGGCATCGGGGAGGAAGAAGCCCGTGCCTTTTCCCGCGAGGTTGAAGCGGCATGGAAAGAGTTTGCCGAGGATGACTGCTGCTGCATTGACGTTGAGCGAAAACGCACGTTTACCATGATGATTCGGGAAGGTGTGGCCATGCACGCCTTTAACGGTGAACTGTTCGTTCAGGCCACCTGGGATACCAGCCCGTTGCGACTGTTCCGGACACAGTTCCGGATGGTCAGTCCGAAGCGTATCAGCAACCCGAACAATACCGGCGACAGCCGGAACTGCCGTGCCGGTGTGCAGATTAATGACAGCGGCGCGGCGCTGGGATATTACGTCAGCGAGGACGGCTATCCTGGCTGGATGCCGCAGAAATGGACATGGATACCCCGTGAGTTACCCGGCGGGCGCGCCTCGTTCATTCACGTTTTTGAACCCGTGGAGGACGGGCAGACCCGCGGTGCAAATGTGTTTTACAGCGTAATGGAGCAGATGAAGATGCTCGACACGCTGCAGAACACGCAGCTGCAGAGCGCCATTGTGAAGGCGATGTATGCCGCCACCATTGAAAGTGAGCTGGATACGCAGTCAGCGATGGATTTTATTCTGGGCGCGAACAGTCAGGAGCAGCGGGAAAGGCTGACGGGCTGGATTGGTGAAATTGCCGCGTATTACGCCGCAGCACCGGTCCGTCTGGGAGGCGCAAAAGTGCCGCACCTGATGCCGGGGGACTCACTGAACCTGCAGACGGCTCAGGACACGGATAACGGCTACTCCGTGTTTGAGCAGTCACTGTTGCGGTATATCGCTGCCGGGCTGGGTGTCTCGTATGAGCAGCTTTCCCGGAATTACGCCCAGATGAGCTACTCCACGGCACGGGCCAGTGCGAACGAGTCGTGGGCGTACTTTATGGGGCGGCGAAAATTCGTCGCATCCCGTCAGGCGAGCCAGATGTTTCTGTGCTGGCTGGAAGAGGCCATCGTTCGCCGCGTGGTGACGTTACCTTCAAAAGCGCGCTTCAGCTTTCAGGAAGCCCGCAGTGCCTGGGGGAACTGCGACTGGATAGGCTCCGGTCGTATGGCCATCGATGGTCTGAAAGAAGTTCAGGAAGCGGTGATGCTGATAGAAGCCGGACTGAGCACCTACGAGAAAGAGTGCGCGAAACGCGGTGACGACTATCAGGAAATTTTTGCCCAGCAGGTCCGTGAAACGATGGAGCGCCGTGCAGCCGGTCTTAAACCGCCCGCCTGGGCGGCTGCGGCATTTGAATCCGGACTGCGACAATCAACAGAGGAGGAGAAGAGTGACAGCAGAGCTGCGTAATCTCCCGCATATTGCCAGCATGGCTTTTAATGAGCCGCTGATGCTTGAACCCGCCTATGCGCGGGTTTTCTTTTGTGCGCTTGCAGGCCAGCTTGGGATCAGCCGCCTGACGGATGCAGTATCCGGCGACAGCCTGACTGCCGGAGAGGCACCCGCGGCGCTGGCGTTATCCGGTGATGATGACGGACCACGACAGGCCCGCAGTTATCAGGTCATGAACGGCATCGCCGTGCTGCCGGTGTCCGGCACGCTGGTCAGCCGGACGCGGGCGCTGCAGCCGTACTCGGGGATGACCGGTTACAACGGCATTATTGCCCGTCTGCAACAGGCTGCCAGCGACCCGATGGTGGACGGCATTCTGCTCGATATGGACACGCCCGGCGGAATGGTGGCAGGGGCATTTGACTGCGCTGACATCATCGCCCGTGTGCGTGACATAAAGCCGGTATGGGCGCTTGCCAACGACATGAACTGCAGTGCAGGTCAGTTGCTTGCCAGTGCCGCTTCCCGGCGTCTGGTCACGCAGACCGCCCGGACAGGCTCCATCGGCGTCATGATGGCTCACAGCAATTACGGTGCAGCGCTGGAGAAACAGGGCGTGGAAATCACGCTGATTTACAGCGGCAGCCATAAGGTGGATGGCAACCCCTACAGCCATCTTCCGGATGACGTCCGGGAAACACTGCAGTCCCGGATGGATGCAACCCGCCAGATATTTTCGCAGAAAGTGTCGGCATATACCGGCCTGTCCGTGCAGGCTGTGCTGGATACCGAGGCTGCAGTGTACAGCGGTCAGGAGGCCATTGATGCCGGACTGGCTGATGAACTTGTTAACAGTACCGATGCGATCACCGTCATGCGTGATGCACTGGATGCACGTAAATCCCGTCTCTCAGGAGGGCGAATGACCAAAGAGACTCAATCAACAACTGTTTCAGCCACTGCTTCGCAGGCTGACGTTACTGGCGTGGTGCAAGCGACGGAGGGCGAGAACGCCAGCGCTGCGCAGCCGGACGTGAACGCGCAGATCACCGCAGCGGTTGCGGCAGAAAATAGTCGCATTATGGGGATCCTCAACTGTGAGGAGGCTCACGGACGCGAAGAACAGGCACGCGTGCTGGCCGAAACCCCCGGTATGACCGTGGAAACGGCCCGCCGCATTCTGGCAGCTGCACCACAGAGTGCACAGGCGCGCAGTGACACTGCGCTGGATCGTCTGATGCAGGGGGCACCGGCACCGCTGGCTGCAGGTAACCCGGCATCTGATGCCGTTAACGATTTGCTGAACACACCAGTGTAAGGGATGTTTATGACGAGCAAAGAAACCTTTACCCATTACCAGCCGCTGGGCAACAGTGACTCGGCACATACGGCAACCGCGCCCGGCGGATTGAGTGCGAAAGCGCCTGCAATGACCCCGCTGATGCTGGACACCTCCACCCGTAAGCTGGTTGCGTGGGATGGCACCACCGACGGTGCTGCCGTTGGCATTCTTGCAGTTGCTGCTGACCAGACCAGCACCACACTGACGTTCTACAAGTCCGGCACGTTCCGTTATGAGGATGTGCTATGGCCGGAGGCTGCCAGCGACGAGACGAAAAAACGGACCGCGTTTGCCGGAACGGCAATCAGCATCGTTTAACTTTACCCTTCATCACTAAAGGCCGCCTGTGCGGCTTTTTTTACGGGATTTTTTTATGTCGATGTACACAACCGCCCAGCTGCTGGCGGCAAATGAGCAGAAATTTAAGTTTGATCCGCTGTTTCTGCGTCTCTTTTTCCGTGAGAGCTATCCCTTCACTACGGAGAAAGTCTATCTCTCACAAATTCCGGGACTGGTAAACATGGCGCTGTACGTTTCGCCGATTGTTTCCGGTGAGGTTATCCGTTCCCGTGGCGGCTCCACCTCTGAATTTACGCCGGGATATGTCAAACCCAAGCATGAAGTGAATCCGCAGATGACCCTGCGTCGCCTGCCGGATGAAGATCCGCAGAATCTGGCGGACCCGGCTTACCGCCGCCGTCGCATCATCATGCAGAACATGCGTGACGAAGAGCTGGCCATTGCTCAGGTCGAAGAGATGCAGGCCGTTTCTGCCGTGCTCAAGGGCAAATACACCATGACCGGTGAAGCCTTCGATCCGGTTGAGGTGGATATGGGCCGCAGTGCGGCGAACAACATCACGCAGTCCGGCAGCACGGAGTGGAGCAAGCGTGACAAGTCCACGTATGACCCGACCGACGATATCGAAGCCTACGCGCTGAACGCCAGCGGCGTGGTGAATATCATCGTGTTTGATCCGAAAGGCTGGGCGCTGTTCCGTTCCTTCAAAGCCGTCAAGGAGAAGCTGGATACCCGTCGCGGCTCTAATTCCGAGCTGGAGACAGCGGTAAAAGACCTGGGCGAAGCGGTGTCCTATAAGGGGATGTATGGCGATACGGCGATCGTCGTGTATTCCGGACAGTACGTGGAAAACGACGTCAAAAAGAACTTCCTGCCGGACAACACGATGGTGCTGGGGAACACTCAGGCACGCGGTCTGCGCACCTATGGCTGCATTCAGGATGCGGACGCACAGCGCGAAGGTATTAACGCCTCTGCCCGCTACCCGAAAAACTGGGTGACCACCGGCGATCCGGCGCGTGAGTTCACCATGATTCAGTCAGCACCGCTGATGCTGCTGGCTGATCCTGATGCGTTCGTGTCCGTACAACTGGCGTAATCATGGCCCTTCGGGGCCATTTTCTCTCTGTGGAGGAGTCCATGACGAAAGATGAACTGATTGCCCGTCTTCAGGTGCTGGGTGAGCAACTGAACCGTGATGTCAGCCTGACGGGGACGAAAGAAGAACTGGTGCTCCGTGTGGCAGAGCTGGAAGAGGAGCTTGATGACACGGATGACGCTGCCGGTCAGGACACATCTGTCAGCCCGGAAAATGCGCTGACCGGACATGAAAATGAGGTGGTATCAGCGCAGCCGGATACCGTGATTGATACGGCTGCTCTGGTCACGGTCGTGGCACTGGTGACGCTGCATACTGATGCACTTCACGCCACGCGGGATGAGCCTGTGGCATTTGTGCTGCCGGGAACGGCGTTTCGTGTCTCTGCCGGTGTGGCAGCCGAAATGACAGAACATGGCCTGGCCAGAATGCAATAACGGGAGGCGCTGTGGCTGATTCCGATAACCTGTTCGATGCTGCCATTGCCCGCGCCGATGAAACGATACGCGGGTACATGGGAACGTCAGCCACCATGACATCCGGTGAGCTGTCCGGTGCTGTGATACGTGGTGTTTTTGATGACCCTGAAAATATCAGCTATGCCGGACAGGGGGTGCGCGTTGAAGGCTCCAGCCCGTCCCTGTTTGTCCGGACTGATGATGTGCGGCAGCTGCGGCGTGGAGACACACTGACCATCGGCGAGGAAAACTTCTGGGTGGACCGGATTTCGCCGGATGATGGCGGAAGCTGTCATCTCTGGCTTGGGCGGGGCGTACCGCCTGCCGTTAACCGTCGCCGCTGAAAGGGGGATGTATGGCCATAAAAGGTCTTGAGCAGGCCGTTGAAAACCTCAGCCGTATCAGCAGAACGGCGGTGCCCGGTGCCGCCGCAATGGCCATTAACCGCGTTGCTTCATCCGCGATATCGCAGTCGGCGTCACAGGTTGCCCGTGAGACAAAGGTACGCCGGAAACTGGTAAAGGAAAGGGCCAGGCTGAAAAGGGCCACGGTCAAAAATCCGCAGGCCAGAATCAGGGTTAACCGGGGGGATTTGCCCGTAATAAAGCTGGGTAACGCGCGGATTGTCCTGTCCCGACGCAGGCGTCGTAAAAAGGGGCAGCGTTCAGCCCTGAAAGGTGGCGGCAGCGTGCTTGTGGTGGGAAACCGTCGTATTCCCGGCGCGTTTATTCAGCAACTGAAAAATGGCCGCTGGCATGTCATGCAGCGTGTGGCCGGGAAAAACCGTTACCCCATTGATGTGGTGAAAATCCCGATGGCGGTGCCGCTGACCACGGCGTTTAAACAGAATATTGAGCGGATACGGCGTGAGCGTCTTCCGAAAGAGCTGGGCTATGCGCTGCAGCATCAACTGAGGATGGTAATAAAGCGATGAAACATACTGAACTCCGTGCAGCCGTACTGGATGCACTGGCGAAGCATGACACCGGGGCGACGTTTTTTGATGGTCGCCCCGCTGTTTTTGATGAGGCGGATTTTCCGGCAGTTGCCGTTTATCTCACCGGCGCTGAATACACGGGCGAAGAGCTGGACAGCGATACCTGGCAGGCGGAGCTGCATATCGAAGTTTTCCTGCCTGCTCAGGTGCCGGATTCAGAGCTGGATGCGTGGATGGAGTCCCGGATTTATCCGGTGATGAGCGATATCCCGGCACTGTCAGATTTGATCACCAGTATGGTGGCCAGTGGCTATGACTACCGGCGCGACGATGATGCGGGCCTGTGGAGTTCTGCCGATCTGACTTATGTCATTACCTATGAAATGTGAGGACGATATGCCTGTACCAAATCCAGCAATACCGGTGAAAGGTGCCGGAACCACCCTGTGGGTTTATAACGGGAGCGGCGACCCTTATGCGAACCCGCTTTCAGACGTTGACTGGTCGCGTCTGGCTAAAGTTAAAGACCTGACGCCCGGCGAACTGACCGCTGAGTCCTATGACGACAGTTATCTCGATGATGAAGATGCGGACTGGACCGCGACCGGGCAGGGGCAGAAATCCGCCGGAGATACCAGCTTCACGCTGGCGTGGATGCCCGGAGAGCAGGGGCAGCAGGCGCTGCTGGCGTGGTTTAATGAAGGTGATACCCGTGCCTATAAAATCCGCTTCCCGAACGGCACGGTCGATGTGTTCCGTGGCTGGGTCAGCAGTATCGGTAAGGCGGTGACGGCGAAGGAAGTGATCACCCGTACGGTGAAGGTCACCAATGTGGGCCGTCCGTCAATGGCAGAAGATCGCAGTACGGTGACGGCGGCAACCGGTATGACTGTGACGCCTGCCAGCTCCTCGGTGGTGAAAGGGCAGAGCACCACGCTGACCGTGGCATTCCAGCCGGAGGGTGCAACTGACAAGAGCTTCCGTGCGGTGTCAGCGGATAAAACAAAAGCCACCGTGTCGGTCAGTGGTATGACCATCACCGTGAATGGCGTTGCTGCAGGTAAGGTCAACATTCCGGTCGTATCCGGTAATGGTGAGTTTGCTGCGGTTGCAGAAATCACCGTCACCGCAAGTTAATCCGGAGAGTCAGCGATGTTCCTGAAAACCGAATCATTTGAACATAACGGTGTGACCGTCACGCTTTCTGAACTGTCAGCCCTGCAGCGTATTGAGCATCTCGCCCTGATGAAACGGCAGGCAGAACAGGCGGAGTCAGACAGCAACCGGAAGTTTACTGTGGAAGACGCCATCAGAACCGGCGCGTTTCTGGTGGCGATGTCCCTGTGGCATAACCATCCGCAGAAGACGCAGATGCCGTCCATGAATGAAGCCGTTAAACAGATTGAGCAGGAAGTGCTTACCACCTGGCCCACGGAGGCAATTTCTCATGCTGAAAACGTGGTGTACCGGCTGTCCGGTATGTATGAGTTTGTTGTGAATAATACCCCTGAACAGACAGAGGACGCCGGGCCTGCAGAGCCTGTTTCTGCGGGAAAGTGTTCGACGGTGAGCTGAGTTTTGCCCTGAAACTGGCGCGTGAGATGGGGCGACCCGACTGGCGTGCCATGCTTGCCGGGATGTCATCCACGGAGTATGCCGACTGGCACCGCTTTTACAGTACCCATTATTTTCATGATGTTCTGCTGGATATGCACTTTTCCGGGCTGACGTACACCGTGCTCAGCCTGTTTTTCAGCGATCCGGATATGCATCCGCTGGATTTCAGTCTGCTTAACCGGCGCGAGGCTGACGAAGAGCCTGAAGATGATGTGCTGATGCAGAAAGCGGCAGGGCTTGCCGGAGGTGTCCGCTTTGGCCCGGACGGGAATGAAGTTATCCCCGCTTCCCCGGATGTGGCGGACATGACGGAGGATGACGTAATGCTGATGACAGTATCAGAAGGGATCGCAGGAGGAGTCCGGTATGGCTGAACCGGTAGGCGATCTGGTCGTTGATTTAAGTCTGGATGCGGCCAGATTTGACGAGCAGATGGCCAGAGTCAGGCGTCATTTTTCCGGTACGGAAACTGATGCGAAAAAAACAGCGGCAGTCGTTGAACAGTCGCTGAGCCGACAGGCGCTGGCTGCACAGAAAGCGGGGATTTCCGTCGGGCAGTATAAAGCCGCCATGCGTATGCTGCCTGCACAGTTCACCGACGTGGCCACGCAGCTTGCAGGCGGGCAAAGCCCGTGGCTGATCCTGCTGCAACAGGGTGGTCAGGTTAAGGACTCCTTCGGCGGGATGATCCCCATGTTCAGGGGGCTTGCCGGTGCGATCACCCTGCCGATGGTGGGGGCCACCTCGCTGGCGGTGGCGACCGGTGCGCTGGCGTATGCCTGGTATCAGGGTAACTCAACCCTGTCCGATTTCAACAAAACGCTGGTCCTTTCCGGTAATCAGTCGGGTCTGACGGCAGATCGTATGCTGGTCCTGTCCAGAGCCGGGCAGGCGGCAGGGCTGACGTTTAACCAGACCAGCGAGTCACTCAGTGCACTGGTTAAGGCGGGGGTAAGCGGTGAGGCTCAGATTGCGTCCATCAGCCAGAGTGTGGCGCGTTTCTCTTCTGCATCCGGTGTGGAGGTGGACAAGGTCGCTGAAGCCTTCGGGAAGCTGACCACTGACCCGACGTCGGGGCTGACGGCGATGGCGCGCCAGTTCCATAACGTGACGGCGGAGCAGATTGCGTATGTTGCTCAGTTGCAGCGTTCCGGCGATGAAGCCGGGGCATTGCAGGCGGCGAACGAAGCCGCAACGAAAGGGTTTGATGACCAGACCCGCCGCCTGAAAGAGAACATGGGCACGCTGGAGACCTGGGCAGACAGGACAGCGCGGGCATTCAAATCCATGTGGGATGCGGTGCTGGATATTGGTCGTCCTGATACCGCGCAGGAGATGCTGATTAAGGCAGAGGCTGCGTTTAAGAAAGCAGACGACATCTGGAATCTGCGCAAGGATGATTATTTTGTTAACGATGAAGCGCGGGCGCGTTACTGGGATGATCGTGAAAAGGCCCGTCTTGCGCTTGAAGCCGCCCGAAAGAAGGCTGAGCAGCAGACTCAACAGGACAAAAATGCGCAGCAGCAGAGCGATACCGAAGCGTCACGGCTGAAATATACCGAAGAGGCGCAGAAGGCTTACGAACGGCTGCAGACGCCGCTGGAGAAATATACCGCCCGTCAGGAAGAACTGAACAAGGCAC
>ERZ1034949.1083-NODE-1083-length-14001-cov-12.544242_pt1 | contig 14001 bp, 9 predicted proteins | sample MGYA00520590_ERZ1034949 | MGnify/ENA primary metagenome ERZ1034949 (study PRJEB33766, sample SAMN09781752) | gut metagenome | biome: gut microbiome | host: Homo sapiens | place: Madagascar | study: EMG produced TPA metagenomics assembly of the PRJNA485056 data... | reverse complement strand
CAAAAATAGAAATAAGTCGTTTTATTAAAATTCGTTTTATTATCTCGAAAAAATTTGTTGTGGTAGACTTTACTTATAGTAAAGGAATGACTTTTTTTAGGAGGGATACGATTATGACAAAAATGGCGAAAGAATTATTGTCACAGCTGACTTCAGAAGGTGCTACAGGCCCATTCGTCACGATTATGTTGAACACCCATGTCGCACATCAAGATGTAGAAAAAGATCAAATCAAGTTCAAAAATTTTGCGAAAGAAGCAAAAAAACGGTTTGAAAAAAAATATGCTGAACATGACTGGTCCTTGTTCCAAGAAAAAATCACTAGTTTGTTAGAAGATGCTTCATTTTGGCGAAGCGCTACAACAAGCGTTGCTGTCATCTTATCTCCAGAACATACGTATATCCATCGCTTAGGTATTCCTGTAGATGACCAATATTATGTGAGTGATCTGCCATATCTTCTAGCGATTATCAAAAATAGTCACTTTAACTACGCTTATTATCTACTAGGATTGAATCGTGATTCAATGAAGTTGTACGAAGTAAACAATAAGCAGGTAACTGAAGTAAAATTACCGGAAGATGCACCGAAAGATGTAGTAACAGCTTTAGGTTCGGAGTTAACAGGTGGCGGATTAAACTATACTTCAAATGGTAGTGAGGGAGCTACGTTTCATGGTGTCAATCCAAAAGATGAGGAAGTAGAGATCGACTGGGTCAATTATTATCAAGCAGTTGATGATTATCTTAAGGATACCTTTGACAATCCTGAAAAACGCCCAATTTATCTCTTTGCGTTACCGGAAAACCAAACGATGTTCAAAAAAATCGCTAAAAATCCGTACTATTGTTCTGATGTGGCGATCTCTGCCTCACCTGCACAATTATCGTTAAAAGAAATCGAAGCAGGAGCTAAAAAACTTTCTGAGGAATTAGCTGCGAAAGAAGCAGAAGGGTATAATCGTTTGTTAGATAAGAAATTTATCGATCAACTAGTAGATATCGTTCCAGCTGCTAAAGAAGGGAAAATTTCTCACTTGTTTATTGCTACGTCTAACTTAGTGGATGGATTTGGAGAAGATCCAGAAACAGAGTATGACCGCCGTCAAGTTTTAAATGAATTGGCAGATAATGTCATCATGAACGGAGGACAAGTAGTCATTCTTGAACAAAAAGAGGCACCAGATGAGAAAAGTTTAGTAGCAATCCTTCGTTACTAATAGAGTGCCATGAGATTTTGCATTTTGAATAAAGAAATGAAAGAGCACGACTGGGGAAATTTTTTCCTCAGTCTTGTTTATAGTTAAAAAATAAAAAGTAGAAGAAGTCGATTCAACTGGTGTTATTTTACTATCAACTATCGTTCTTATGGGGAATCTTATCAAAAAAAATCGTTAGAGAAAGTCTGAATTATAAGGAAACGATTCCATAATTGTTAGGACGGAATACAGAGATATCACTCTTTTTCTCGTTTTTGTCAGAAAACACCAGATGAAAAGGAAAAAAAGAAGGGAAAATAGTGGCTATTTTGTAACCGATATGATATATTAAGAGTGTAGTTTTTGTTCGGTAATCTGTGGCATGTTTCAAATAAACATCTTCCAGATATACACCATTCAAGTAATTGCAAAATATGTGTTGAAACACAAGGAGGATTTTTATTATGGAAACAGGTATAGTAAAATGGTTTAACTCAGAAAAAGGTTTTGGATTCATTACAGCAGAAAACGGTAACGATGTATTCGTTCATTTCTCAGCTATCCAAGGCGACGGATTCAAAACTCTTGAAGAAGGTCAAACAGTAAACTTTGACGTTGAAGAAGGTCAACGTGGCCCTCAAGCAACTAACGTTGTTAAAGCTTAATTAATTGATTTGAATAAAAGCTCGATAACTACATTGTAGTTGTCGAGCTTTTTTGTTTTGGATCAATCACAAAGTTAAATAAGTTCTTCAGATAAGTGGAATTGATTCTGCATCAATAGGTAGTTGAGTAATCAGCCGGTAGTTAAGGTGATCAGATGATTTAGAAAGTGAACCAATAATATAAAGGTTTTTTTCATAAATGGAAAGAGAGATTAAGAAATTTTCTGGTGATTGTAGTATAATCGCAAGAGAACATTTAAAGGCAAGAGAAGAGGAAGTAAATTTGAAATCAAAAACTTATGCAGTTGTCGATATTGAAACGACTGGGACAAATCCAAAAGAAGATCGCATTATCCAATTTGGATGTGTCATGATTGAAGGTGGTCGAATCACTTCTCGTTTTTCGATTGATATTAATCCCGGACGCAAGATTTCCAAACAAATCCAACATCTGACAGGAATTACCAATCGTCGTGTCCAACAAGCACCTTATTTTGAAGATGTGGCCGCAACCATCTATAATCTGTTGGCGGATACGATTTTTGTTGCTCATAATATTTATTTTGATTATAACTTTCTTAATCAGGAGCTATTAAGGTGCCAAACACCGGGATTAAAGATTCCTGGCATCGATACTGTTGAATTAGCTCAAATCTTCTTGCCAAGTGAGCCAAGCTTTCGATTGGCTGATCTGTCAGAGAGTCTAGGCTTTATTCATGAAAACCCACACCAAGCTGATAGTGATGCCGAAGTGACTGCCCAACTTCTTCTATTGATTGAAGAACGGATGCGCCGTTTACCATTAGTCACATTAGAAGCCATTTATGCATTAAGTGGGCAAACTGGAATGGATACAAGTCGATTTATTCAAAGTGTGATGGAAGAGATGAGAGAACAACCTCAGCCGTTAAACGAAGAATTAGAGATAATCGATGGGTTAGCTTTGCAAAAAAAAGAAGTAGATCTTTATACCAGCATTCATTACAACGAGCAAGTTTATCCTAGAAAGAAACAAGCTAAAGAAAAGATATTTGGGAAAACATTGATGTATCGTAAGGAACAAAATCGCTTGATGAATGCAGTATACGACCATTTTACCAAAGATGAGTCCAAAGATTTGATGATTGAAGCCGCTACTGGAATGGGAAAAACGATCGGGTATCTACTCCCACTCAGCTATTTAGCCACTCCTGAAAAGCCGGCGATCATCAGTACTGTCTCACTGGTACTCCAGCAGCAGATCTTGGAGAAAGATATCCCATTGTTAAATCAATTGTTGGATCAGCCGATTCAAGCAACAGTGATTAAAAGTTATCGCCATTATATCGATTTACAAAGGTTTAAAGCGACCCTTGAAGCGCCAAAAGAACAAAAACAGTATTTACTTTACCAAATGGCAATCCTTGTTTGGTTGACTCAAACAAAAACCGGTGATTTAGACGAATTGCATTTGACCAACTTGAATCATCTTCTTTTTAGTGAGATTGCCCATCGGGGGACTTCATTTTTAGCTAAAAATCAACCGTTTTATGCACAAGATTTTGTTCGTTTTTTAGAGAGAAAGATCCAGCAAAGCAATTTTTTGATTGTGAATCATGCCTTTTTAGTCCAAGAAACCCAAAGAAAGCGACCATTGTTACCAGAGAGTCCATATTTATTGATCGATGAGGCGCATCATTTGCCTGATATTGCAGAGAAAGTCAATGATCGCCGCTTAAGTATTGCGTATTTTTTCAAACAAATCCAACAGTTTAACGAATCGGATCATTTGTTTGACCGGATCAAAGCGTATTTACCAGAAAACCACGAAGTTCAACGTTGGTTAGAGATTTACCAAGAGGAGTTAAACGCACTTAACGAAGCGCAAATTTTTCTGGCAGAAGGACTGAATCAATTTGCGGCAAAGCAAACAAACGGTCAGTATCCAGAAGAAATGATGGTTACTCAAGAAATGCTTTCGCAGTTACCATTTGAGTCGAGCCTTGCAATTGACCATCTCCATGTGTTTTATCGTGAAATCAAACAACTACAAGACCAAATGCGCTTAAGTTTGACAATCATTCAAGAAAGCTGGACGAAACAAATGCGCATTGATTTAGCCACTCTTTATCAATTATTCGATCAAATGGAAAAGCAAGCAACTTTGATGGAACAGTGGCTGGAAGATTGGCATGAAAATTTGATCCATTGGTTTGTTCCCAACAAAACGGCGCAACAAACGATTTTTCATCTTCACGATTTCAAGGCAGCCTCACTGAAAAGAACAGTTTGGTATCCGCGCTACACGCATATTTTATATATTGGCGGCACGCTTAAAGTGGGACCGAATCGTCAGTATCTTGCGAAACGTTTAGGAATTGAAGGTACACCATTGAAAGTGATCGCATCTCCTTATGATTACGAAAAACAAGTCCGTATCTATGTACCCAAAGAAGCACCGTCAATTAGTCAAGTTGATCAGCAACAATACGTGGACTATTTGTCTCATACGTTGTCTCAATTGATCTTACAAGAAAAGCGGCCAATCTTGGTTTTGTTTACGTCACATGATATTTTACAAAAAGTTTATCAGGCGATTCATTTATCCATGTTAGAGCAAGGACGGGAAATCTTAGCCCAAGGGATCGGCGGTAGCCGACAGAAATTGTTGAAACGATTCATGCTGTCTGAAATGAGTGTTTTATTTGGAGCTGATAGTTTTTGGGAAGGTGTGGATTTACCGGGGGATGCTTTACAGATTGTCGTGGTTACCCGCTTACCTTTTGACAATCCGTTACGACCGATGGTGAAGGCAAGGAATACCTATCTTGAATCAGAAGGAATCAACCCATTCTATCAAGAATCGATCCCTAAAGCTGCTTTAAAATTGAGACAAGCCTTAGGAAGATTGATTCGTGGTGAAGAAGATCGAGGCGTTTTATTGATTCTGGATCGTCGATTACTGTCTGCGAAATACAGTAATCGGATCTTGCAGGCCTTACCGAAGAATATTACGATCAAAGAAGAAACATTGGACGATATTTGCAAAGATATCCCAAAATTCTTAAAGAAAAACGAAGAATAAACTTCTTCAGACAATCTATTTTCGCATGAAAAATCTGCTATAATAAAACTTAGCGAATATAAAAGGAGCGACGATCCTTGAAGAAACAATCAAAACAAAAGCAAGAATCTCCGAAAGAAAAAACAATTAATCATGTATTACTAGGGTTGATTATCGCTTTATTAGCGATCATCGTATTTAGTTCGATTTTTTATTTACGTGCGAGCCGCCCAAGGATGCAAGCCAAACAAGAAGCAATTGAGATTGCTAAAAAATACGCAGGACTTGAAGAAGCAGATCACTTTTATTGGTTTACTCGGAATCATACTTACTTTTCTTTGACTGGTAAAAACGATAAAGGGCAAGAAATTGCGGTCATTATTCCTAAATCGGGCGAAAAGGTCAAAGTATTAGCTCAAAAAGATGGGATAACTGAACAAGAAGCAAAAGAAAAAATTGCTCAAGCTCATCCAGAAGTCCAAATCGAAAAAGCTTCACTAGGAATGTACGATAATCAAGCTGTCTGGGAAGTTGTTGGAAAAAATTCAAAGGATCAATTCAATTATTATTTGCTTTCTTTCGAGTCAGGGAAAGAAATAAAAACTATCACTGGAATATAATTTGTAAAGGATGAGTAGGATGAAGCTGTCAAAAAGAGTACAACAATTAGAACCTTCTGTGACGCTTGCTGCAGCAGCAAAAGCAAAAGCTTTAAAAGCACAAGGAAAAGATATCTTAAGTCTAACGGTCGGAGAACCTGACTTTGCAACGCCCGAAAATATCCAAGAAGTGGCGGTTCAGGCAATTAGAAACGGCAAAGCAAGTTACTATACGCCGAGCGCAGGGATTCCTGAACTACGCCAAGCAATTGTCGATTATATCAAGGAGTACTATGGGATCACCTATGAACCTTCTCAAACGATTGTAACGGATGGTGCAAAATTTGCGTTATATGCCCTTTTTCAGACGATTTTAGATCCTGAAGATGAAGTGATCATCCCAGTACCTTATTGGGTAAGTTATGGAGAGCAAGTAAAATTAGCAGAAGGTCGACCGGTATTTGTTAAAGGCGAGGAAAACAATGGATTTAAAATAACTGTTTCCCAGCTAGAAGCATCACGAACCCCTAAAACGAAAGCATTGATCATCAATTCTCCTTCGAATCCGACAGGAATGATCTATGATCAAAAAGAGCTGCAAGCAATCGGAGAATGGGCTGTCAAACATGATATTTTGATAGTTGCAGATGATATTTATGGACGTTTAGTTTATAATGGCAATGAGTTTACTCCAATTGCAACAATCTCTGAATCTATTCGTAAGCAAACGATCATCATCAATGGGGTCTCAAAAACTTATGCAATGACGGGATGGAGAATCGGCTATGCTTTGGGGAACCAAGAAATCATCGATGGGATGATTACAATTGCTTCTCAATCAACAAGTAATTCAACAGCAGTCAGTCAATATGCTGCGATTGAAGCGTTGACTGGTGAGCAAGATCCAGTGGAAGAAATGCGCGTGGCATTTGAAGAACGCCTAAATATCTTATATCCACTTGTTTCAAACTTACCTGGAGTGACACTTAATAAACCACAAGGTGCTTTTTATTTGTTTCCGAATGTAAAAGAAACGTTGGCTATGTGCGGTTATGAGAATGTTACGAAGTGGGTAGAAGATCTATTAGAGGAAACGGGTGTTGCTTTAGTAACTGGTGAAGGATTTGGTGCGCCAGAAAATGTGCGATTAAGTTATGCAACGGATCTTGGAACTTTGGAAGAAGCAGTCCGACGTATTGCGCAATTTATTGAGAGTAAAAGTCAAATATAATCCTAATAATTAAGGTAGAGCGAAGGAGAGTCATAAGTGGAAACAATTCAAATCATTGATTCGAAAAATCATGTAGGAGAAACAGTAAAGATTGGCGCTTGGGTAGCAAATAAACGTTCAAGCGGAAAAATTGCTTTTCTACAACTAAGAGATGGAACGGCTTATTTTCAAGGAGTAGTTGTGAAAAGTGAAGTTCCAGAAGAAGTATTTCAATTAGCAAAAAATCTTCACCAAGAAACATCAATCATCTTGACCGGAGAAATCCGTGAAGATAGCCGTTCAAAATTTGGCTACGAAATCGGGATTAAGACAATCGAAGTTGTCAGTGAAAGTCATGATTATCCCATCACACCTAAAGAACATGGAACTGATTTTTTGATGGATCACCGTCATTTATGGTTACGTTCTTCCAGACAACATGCAATCATGCAAATCAGAAATGAAATTATTCGTGCAACATATGAGTTCTTTAATAACCATAACTTTGTCAAAATCGATCCTCCAATTTTAACTGGTTCTGCACCAGAAGGAACGACTGACTTATTTGAAACGAACTATTTTGACCAAAAAGCGTACTTATCACAAAGTGGTCAATTATATATGGAAGCTGCAGCGATGGCTTTTGGTAAAGTATTCTCCTTTGGTCCAACATTCCGTGCAGAAAAATCAAAAACACGTCGTCATTTGATCGAATTTTGGATGATTGAACCTGAGATGGCATTTACACATCAAGAAGAAAGTCTAGAGGTCCAAGAACAATATGTTGCTTTCTTAGTACAAAATGTATTGGATCACTGTGATTACGCATTAGATGTCTTGGAACGAGACAAAGAAGTATTGAAAACTTATACGAAGTTACCATTCCCACGTATCTCTTATGATGATGCGATTGAATTATTGAAGAAAAATGGGTTTGATGATATTGAGTGGGGCGATGATTTTGGTTCTCCGCATGAGACATTCATTGCCAATTCATTTGAACAACCCGTATTTATCTTGAATTATCCAAAAGCAATCAAACCTTTCTATATGAAACCACATCCAACTCGTGAAGATGTAGTGATCTGTGCCGATATGATCGCACCAGAAGGATACGGTGAGATCATTGGTGGTAGTGAACGGGCAACGGATTATGATTTCTTATTAGAACAGATCAAAAATCATGGTTTAGACGAAAATGAATATTCTTGGTATCTTGATTTGCGTAAATATGGTTCAGTGCCACATTCTGGATTTGGATTGGGCTTAGAGCGAACAGTTACTTGGATCGCAGGTATCGACCATGTGCGTGAAGCAATTCCATTCCCACGTTTGTTAAACCGTATCTATCCATAAAAATGAAATAGCTGGTTCAACCACAAAAAACTGCAGAAAGTGGCCTCTTAGGAGGTTAACTTTCTGCAGTTTTTTTATAACTTAGTCAGTTTGTAATGGCTCTTTTAAAGCTTTAATTAATGGTTGGATCGTTGATTGCTGAAGAAGCAATTCTAAGGTACGAATCTCTTTTAGCGAAGGATAATTGTCTAAAAGTAGCCAGTTTTTCTGAGGAGCTATTGGAAGATTAGAAATCCAGTAATCGATGGAATCTGCATTTTGATCGTTCATTACAGAATCTTGGACATCAATGATTTCAAAAACTGCGTACTCATTCAATTTCGTTTTAAGAAGCGTAATCAGTAATTCACTATGTACTTGGTCGTAGGTAAAAGCAAGACCAATTTTTTTCTTCTGTTGATTTTTTCTAATAAGTTCCTTTAAGTGTTTATCATAGATAATTGTAAGATAGAGCCATTCATAAAATAAAGGATCATCATTTATTTCATTTCTGAAAGTGATCAATTTTTGTAACAGTCGGTTAGCAGTATGGGCAGAAAAGCGCCCATTTTGCTTAAAAAATTCAATCACAAATCGTTTTTTTTGATCATTTAACAAATATTTGATTTTTCCAGACAAAGTTAGTGATTGATCGATCGAATAATGGAGCTCGATTTCTTTATTTTCTCCAAATAGCTGGTAGAGTTCAGTTGTCAACTGAATCAAGGATTGCTTTTTCCCTTGTATTTCTAGTGAAAGCTTTGGTTCTTTCATCATTGACTGAAATGTTAAGAGATTTGATTGGACGACACCCGTATATGAAAGCTTGAATACTTCTTTGAAGTGTGCATAATCAATGACGATTCGTGAATCATCAAATGGTAAAGTTGCTGAGGATATTGCATTTTTATCCGCTGATTTATAATAAGTCGTTGATTTTTGGATATGGACACTAAGCTTAATAATCACCCAGATCCAGCTACTTAATCGTTGTTGTTCTCGAGAAGTAGAGAAGTTGGGCAATTCGGTAAATGCTTGCAACAGTTGATCAAGAATTAATTGTTCTTTCGGAAGAATATATTGAGTATTAGCGTGATATTTTTCTGAAAAAAAGACATAAAAAAACTGATATAGTTTAGATGAATCTCCTGTAAAGTAGAAAGGAGAGTCAGTCAGACAAATATCATGGCAGTTCAAAAAATCAGCTACTTGTTTTTTGATACGGCGAAATTGAGATTTACTGATTTTTAGTTTTTTTAAAATTTCCGAAGTTGTTATAAACGGACGAGAAAAAACCAGAGAAATAAATTGAAGCTGTACAGAATCTTGATAAATATAACTGTATACTTCACTATAGCTGATTGGTTTATTTTTTCTCAGCAATAAATGATCTTTTTCTTTTCCACTTGAAAAAAGCCACGATTTTCCAGCTCATTCAATTGTTTAAGAATCGTTTGCTTGGTTGCTTGGGTTGTTTCTTCTAGTTGTTGAACGGTCACTTGTCCATTTGCTAAATATGTTTCTAAAATAATTAATTGGATATAATGTTTTTTGGATAATATCGCTTTCATCTTGGTTGGAACCTCCTTACTCGTTATAAGGATTGTACTAATGAAATAGCTGCTATCGGCAATGATAATTTCTTTTTTTGGAAAAAAAAATTATGGACAATTCCAAAAAATTAGTAAACATTAGCAGGATTGCTAAATAGAGAGATGAAAAATGGGAATTTGGCGATTTATTTCTTTTTTTGTGTAAAAAAGGATCTTTAAAATAAAATGTTCATGAAAATTCAAGGCAAATAAAAGAGTATCTCCAGAGATAATATAGAATGAGTCTCGTTACCTAATCGTAACAGCAGAAATCAATTAGTGGGGGAAAATAGAATGAAAAATAACATGAAGAAGGTATTTGTCGCAAGTATTGCCTGTCTGTCTTTAGGAACTTCTATAGGCGTACATGCAACAACCATAGGCAAGGAAGCTATTACTATCAGTGATAACTTGAAAGAAGTGGTTGAGGACTCGATTATCAGTAACGGGGATTTTAGCGCTGGTTTAGATCATTGGATCGTGTCAAACCCAGAATCGAAGAATCCAACACTGGTAACTGAAAATGGGGTTTCTTATGTGAAAGCAATGTTGGGCGAAAATATCCATCAATATGTGAAATTACAACCCAATACGACCTACACATTTTCTTATGACGCTGCGGGAAGCAAAAATTTTCCGAGTAAAGTCGAGTTTGGTACATTGAATCACGGAGAAGAATTTGTTTCTTTACAAGAATCGGCACATAATAATGAACAATGGGAAAGACATTCGTTTACTTTTACGACACCAGAAAAAGACAATACATATATTATCCGTTTTTCTTCTACGGGAAATGGTTGGGCAACTTTTAAAAATATCGATATCCAATCTGAAGATGACACATCCCAAAATACTTTGTTATCTGTTGGAGTAGAAAGTCACCAACCATATATCTACTTAAACTTAACGCCAGAACAATTTAATAGCAAACAACGCCTGATGGTTTATTTGGATGGTAACTATTATTTTGAAACGTATAATGGTAAAGCTTACTACTCTTACAAAGAGATAACAGACGAACTAGTAAAGATACGTCGTGGGTTTGAAGGCAACAAAGGTGAAAAAATTGAAGTTTATTTAGCGCCTGGATCACCTGGTCAAAGCTCTGCAGGTAAAGTATTGTTAGAAACCTATGTAGTAGAGAAAAAATTGGAATCAGCAGCGACTGAATATGATCAGATCGTGAAAGATATTCAAGTAGTTGGAAATAAAGTAGTGATGGATATTGATCGAGAAATATTTGAGCAAGACAATCGAATCGTACTTTATAAAAATGATGCATATATCGCGGAAACTTATAAAGGAAAAGCTTACTATTCATCAGTCAAAAAAATGAATGAGACTGTTCGGGTGACTTACAGTAAAGGCGTGGTTGCTGGCGATATCATTTCAGTTAAATTAGTAGGTAATCGACCAGGAACAAGTACTACGAATAGTTTCCAACAACTACTAGCGACTATAGAAGTGGAATAATCCCAGTAAAATAGATATCGCTTAGGATGAAGAGATACGACAACAATAAAAAAACTCCCTCACTCGTTTGGCTAGTGGGGGAGTTTTAATCAAATAGGAGAAATGCTTATTTTTTTTATTGCTGATAAGATAGCTATTAGGTATGGATTAGTTCAGGGAATGACAAGTGTAGATTCCATTGTTCAGTTCTTTTTTATTTGTGACACTCCTGTACTCTTACAATGAATGATATGGTTTTCACTTTATGAGTCGCTTTTTTTATTGTAAAGGTAATGCTTTTTTGATTGATAAAAAATAGAAGAAGTATTAGTTTGACAAATGAGTGACCGCTCATATATAATTGTATATGAATAAATGCTCATGTTTAAAGTGAGGAGGTCAGAGCATGAAAAGCTATCGATTAGAAGGATTGGATTGCGCAAACTGTGCAATGAAAATCGAAAAAAGAATCAACGAAATCAATGGGGTAAAGCAAGCAAATGTTAACTTTGCTGTAGGTAAATTAACGATTGACGCAGATCAGGATAAGATAGGTGAAATCGAAACTGAAACTAGAAAAGTGATCAAGGAATTAGAACCAGAAGTTGAGGTAAAAGAGATGGAAGAAGTGACTTCGACATTAAATGAAGAAAAAAAGGATCTGATTCGTATTGTCCTATCAGCTATTGGCTTATTAGGCTTGTTTATTTGGGATCCAGCTGAACCGATTCGTTTTATTGGATTTTTACTTGTCTATTTATTTATTGGTTTTGATGTTATTAAACAAGCTGCATTAAACATTACGAGAGGTCAATTGTTTGATGAAAATTTTTTGATGGCAATCGCAACGATCGGTGCGATGTTGATTGGTGAATATCCAGAGGCAGTAGCGGTCATGTTGTTTTATCAAGTAGGAGAATATTTCCAAGGCTTTGCAGTCAACCAATCAAGAAAATCGATACGTGCATTGATGGAGATTCGACCAGAAGTGGCTCATGTTGAAACAGAAGCTGGATTGGTAACAACCCAGCCAGAAAGAGTAATGATTGGGGAGCATGTTTTTGTCAAACCAGGAGAACGAGTACCATTAGATGGGAAAGTCATCAGTGGGCAGTCATTAGTTGACACTTCTGCATTAACGGGAGAATCGGTTCCAAAAGAAGTTTTTGAAGGAGAGTCAGTATTAAGTGGTTTTATCAATATCAATCAACCATTAGTTGTTGAAGTAGAAAAAAATTATCAAAACTCAACCATTAGTAAATTGCTCGAATTAGTAGAAAATGCAAGTAGTAAAAAGGCACCAGCAGAAAATTTCATCACTAAATTTGCTCGTTACTACACGCCAGTGGTAGTAGTATTAGCTGTTTTATTAGCCATTTTACCACCACTTGTGTTACCAAATACAGGATTTGATGAATGGATTTACCGAGCTTTGACGTTCTTAGTGATTTCGTGTCCTTGTGCTTTAGTAATTTCGGTACCTTTAAGCTTTTTTGGAGGGATTGGTGGAGCTAGTAAAATGGGTGTATTAGTGAAGGGTAGTAATTACCTTGAATTATTAGCTCATACAGACACCATGGTTTTTGACAAAACAGGAACTCTGACAAAAGGTGATTTTTCTGTTCAATCAATTGAAACTACTATGGTTGAACCTTTATTCATGCAATATGTTGCAAGTGTAGAACAATATTCGACACATCCGATTGCACAAGCGATTTTAGCTGATTATGAAGGAGCATTATTACCCACGGATCAAATGGAAGAAGTTTTAGGCGAAGGAATCAAGGCAGTTGTGGATGGGAAAGTAGTCTTAGTAGGAAATCATAAACTTTTCACTCGATACAATATAGCCTTTCCAGTCAATCAAGCAGTTGGTACCTTAGTATATGTGGCAATTGATCAACAGTATGTTGGAAGCATAGTGATTGCAGATTCCATCAAAGAAGATGCAAAAGCAGCTTTACAAAAACTAAAAAAACTTGGAGTTAAACAAACTGTGATGCTTACCGGGGACGCACAAGCAATTGCGACACATATTGGAAATGAATTAGGAATCGACACGGTCTATAGCGAGCTCTTACCGCAAGACAAAGTGGCTAAATTAGAGCAAATCCTCACGAACGCATCGCAAAAGACTGCGTTTGTTGGTGACGGAATCAATGATGCACCTGTGCTAGCTAGAGCTGATGTCGGAATAGCGATGGGAGGTCTTGGAAGTGATGCAGCAATCGAAGCGGCTGATGTAGTGATCATGAATGATGAACCTGGAAAAATCGCAGATGCTATTCGCTTATCAAGAAAAACGTTGAAAATCGTTAAACAAAATATTATCTTTGCAATCGGGATCAAAAGTGTTGTCTTAATTTTAGGCGCATTCGGGATCGCCACAATGGGAGATGCCGTATTTGCTGATGTAGGTGTCACTGTACTAGCAGTCTTAAACGCTATGAGATGTTTAAAACTCTAACGATCGACTGTTGATCTAAACACAAGCATCGTTAAAGTGAACTTTTCTTGCCTACGGAGTAGGATTATCAGAAAATAAGTGAAAATCTTTAACCAAACTATTTATATGCGTGTTTAAAATGAAGTTCTATAGGTGTATTTTGTTTGTTATTGATCAATAGAAAAGAAATTTTCCTTTATTCGTCAGCTTGATGACTGTTCGGATGAAAGGGGAATTTCTTTTTTTTATTTAAAAGCAACGATTTTTGAATTGTACTACCCATTGTTGTTTTTTGATTAGAAAGTAAGCATATTAAAATAACTATTTGATCTAATTTTTAGAAAATTCTTTTACATCGTTCAGTTTGAAAGGGATTAACTAATTTATACAAGGTGTTATCTTGTGTAAAATGATAAAAAGATGGAAGAATAGTGTGGTAAAATTAAAAATATACACACAT
>ERZ1034949.1081-NODE-1081-length-14034-cov-26.489735_pt1 | contig 14034 bp, 21 predicted proteins | sample MGYA00520590_ERZ1034949 | MGnify/ENA primary metagenome ERZ1034949 (study PRJEB33766, sample SAMN09781752) | gut metagenome | biome: gut microbiome | host: Homo sapiens | place: Madagascar | study: EMG produced TPA metagenomics assembly of the PRJNA485056 data... | reverse complement strand
TTCATTCAATAAATCCTTCTTTCGCTATTCTATTTTTTATTTTTCACTATTTTTGACTATTTTTGACTAGAAAAAAAGACCTGCAAGTTTAACTTACAAGTCCCATCGTTAAGAAAAACTAGAATAAAGGATCTCCTCTATTCCGTATCATATTTTCCACCTCTTTTCTCATCCTTCTCTCAACACCTCTTACGCTGCGATCAAATAGCGCCATGCCATACCTTCTTCCTTACGATAACTGATTTTTACGCGATCAAAACGTTGCATCAAACCTAAGAAACATCGTTTTTCTTCTGGCGAAAAATTCGCTATATACTTGCTTACAGATACTTGTTTTTCTTTGCTTCGTTTGATTCGTCGTAAAATATCTGATTCATATTGTCTAATTCGTTGTTGCTCGTTTAACAGATTATTTGATTGGTAAAATCCATCGATAAATAAATGGTGACAATAGTTTGTCATAGCTTCTCCTCTCCTCGTTTATTATTCTTCATCTACTACAAAATCAATAATTTCAAGCCCTACAATGTAATCACCTAACTCTTCACATACATCTTCAACTAACAATTCGTTCCCTTCGTCATTTTTCAGGGTCATTTTGAACCACTCGTTGCCTTCGTCATCTTCAGGAAGGAATTCAAGCCCGATTGGGTTATCAGTCAATGGTTGATAATACAAATCTTCTTCGTCTAACAATAAGACACTTAATCCTTTGCAATTCCCATCACTTCTAAACATCATAAAACCTTTGTAATCCCAACGTTGAAAAGTAACTTTAACAGTATGTTTTCCCCATCGGATATTCGGATCATAATTTTTCATTTGTTTTTCCTCTCTTCCTTAACATTCATGACGAGCCATTGATTCTCGTATTGTCGTACAATCAAAAGTATTCCGTCCATTCTCATCACACTGCAACGTGGTAAATTGTGGCATGAGTACCCCTTTTTCATTCAGATAGATAGAAAAGTAATCTACACCAGATTCTTCTACTGCTCGTTCAAAGTAATAAACATACTCTGTAGGAATTTCTCCAATACGAAAATCATCTGGATCAAATCCTTCTCTTTCTAGTCTTTTACGGACTTCCAAAAAATGCTCCTTTTCAGTCGTGTCAGGAAACCCATGAATACTTTCTAACGTCATTAATTTCCCTTCAAATTGTCGACAAACCACATATTCTGACATAAAAAGCACCCCTAGTAATATATATTTTGAAGAAACTTTAATTTCATCGATTGTGGCGCGTTATGTTTAAGCTTTATTGTCAAATGCTGTATTTTCCTCATATTATTCAAACAAGATCGTAATAGCTACAATCTCCTCCATCTTATAGGCTGACCAGCCTTCACTATCTTCAACAATCAGCTCGCCACCTAAAGGCATATTTTGCCATTTCTCAATTATTTCTTGACTACTAAGTTTCATCGAATCTGTTTCATGAAAAAATGACTCTCCACTAGATAAATAAATACTCATTATTTCTTTTTTGGCTGTGTCTTCCTGTACTTCGATCTCTTTTTCAGTTACTTCCTCTTCTGAGTTCACTTCCAGATTTGATTCAACAGTCTCTTGATTATGGTTATATTGTTTTTTTATTGTTGAAAAAATTTCCCAAGTTAATATAGCTAACACAACTGTCATAACGAATAAAATCCAACTCATTATTTGTAGTCCTGCCTTTAAATCTTCTAGATAAACAATTTCTCGTAGATAAACAATCACATTATTTAACTCACTTGTTATCTGATAAATAGTAAACCCAGATACAGCTACGCAAAAATATAGTCCTGCAATAAGCCGCAGGATTCTTCTTTTGTTCATTTAACTTATCCTCCAAATTGGCTATTTCATTGCCTAGCAATAACAGTTGTCTTATGCCGCAATCAAATACTGACGCGACATCCCTTCTTCCAATCGGTAGTAAACTTTCACTCGCTCAAATCGTTTCAGAAGACCGAAAAAACAGCGTTTTTCTTTTAGTGAAAATTGAGAAACATATTGAGAAACCGGTAATTGTCGGTCTTTTCTCTTCTTGATCTCAGCCAGAATATCTTTCTCAAAATAGCGAATCATTTTTTGTTCTTCTTGTAAATTGAAATTCCGACTAAACCCATCCACTAAAGGTCGATAATGATAGCTTGTACTCATACAATCTCCTTTTCTCTAGGAAGAACAAGAAGTACCAGTGGCTCAACTATTTTTTTATCCAAAACCCATTCATTAGCTTCTTTTTGACTTTGACAGGAATGATACACACACCCCGTGTACTTCCCCATGATTTTTATCATAAGCAACAACTCCTTCTCTTAGATATTATTGAGATTCATTCTCTTTCTGTTCTTCTTCTAAAACCATTTCATGAAGGTTTAGAAGAGTAGCCCATGCTTTTTCTATTCTTTCTTGATTTTTTTTATTTGGATAAAAAAGTTTACTCGTTATACTTTCTGGATACTGTGAAAGCACGTATAAACGCCAAGTCAGAATTTGTACTCTTTTCCTAGTTACTGCTCCATCGGAATTTTTAGATTCATATCTATCATAAGTAGCTAAATCATACTCAAAATCTACTTCATCAATAGTATGTTCAAAGTAACTTTGTTCACTCTGAACACGCATCCCACCCCATATTCCTAAAGAAAAGAATATGAACGCTATGCCTACTTGAATTTTTAAACGAGAGAGACACTCACTTCTCTTCATTCTTCTAAAAAATGCAGGAAACAATTTTCCCAACTCCTTACAAAAAATCACACACATCTCTACGCTGTTCGTAACTTTAACATTCGTACAACCTGTCCATTCTGAGTAGTATAGTTCGGAGGAATCGCCTGGCTTCTTGATAATTCGGCTAGTAACTGGCGATAACGTCTTTCTGACCATTTCTGTCCTCTTATTTGAAGCGAAATATATTCAGCCATCGAAATTTCCTTGCGTTTTCCAGATTCTAAAAAACAAATCAATCGTTGAATTTCCGTCATCTTGGACGCCTCCTAGTAAAAAATTTCTCTTGTTTACAAGTAAATCAAATAAAAGTTAGTGTTCGTTGTTAGGTGAAACGATAACCTGGCATGTTAGGTAAATGCTCAACCTGTGAACCACAAATCACTCGAAATGTACCAAGTATCAGAAATCCTTCTGCTAACAGATAGTTACCGAAGTAACCCTTACCTGCGCTACTTATTTCTCCGTCATTTGTCTTCACAAAATCTCCCAAAGGTTCACTACGTCTTCAGGTACTGTCCTTCCAAACACGACCGTAGATTAGACAGCGAGAATATCTACGACTAGTAAGAAAACATTCATATCTCCTTCTAAATCTTTTACACCTCCTCATTTAGAAACCAGACGGTTTTCTTACACCCTTAAACTGTGTTCTTTTTATTCAGTTTTCAAGGATCAAAGTGTTCACAAGTAAAGAGATTTACTTGCAAACAAGAAAAATCTTTTTAAGGTTAGCTACGTTTCAACTTGTATGGACGAGATAAAAACAACAGTCCTTCTCGTTTCTTTTTCCGTTTCGCAATCACACAATTTCCTGCACCGACAACGGTTCGAGTGGAACGATAAAGCAAAGAAACTGGTCGGATTTTCTTTGTTTGACGATCAATAAATCGTCCGTCCCCTAAGTTTGCCCAAACACTGTTATCATAGAGCTTGATCGTGATTGCTTGCTGTTTCAGATCTTCTACCGTACAAAATTTCCCATACATTCCTTGACCTCCTTTAAATAAAAAAGTGTCAAATCATTGTTCCACTTGTTGTCGAACAATGTGGAACTCAACAAAAAAGAGAGAGACTAGCTACTACCTTCAAAGAAGTAATAACAGTCTCTCTCTTTATGCCATCAGAGTCTTCCTCACAATACGAAAACAATATACGCACTGTACCCAGTGAAATTAGATACACTACTCCATAAACTTTTAATGATACTCAAATAACCGCAAAGGTCAAGAGTGTTAATCATATCTAATCTATGGTATTATTGTCCGTGTCGCAGGAAGCCCCTGTGGCAAAAAGGAGCAGCACCGTTATCAGCTTACAATTGGAACGGTCGGGGTAGAAATCGATGACCTTTGAAAGAGTTGGCGCTCTTTCTTAGCGAGATTTCTAAACCACTCCTTTTTTTGTTGAGCTCTACATTGCACAGCAACAAAAAAAGTATATTTACTTTTAAATTCATTCTAATTTGAAAATTTCTAAAAAAACGATAACATATTCATTCACAATGCGCAAATAAATTTGCTATTTTTATTTTCCACATTTGAAAAAGTCGATAACAGTAGGCTTTCATCCTCCTCTACTCACAAAATGATTTACTCATGAATAAATTTGAACAGCTGCTCGATCAATTGACAAATTAAGTATGGCACATTTATTTTCGTTTGAGAACCCCAAAAAACCTTAAAAAAAACAGCGAAAATGCCCGAAAAGTTTATACTAAATTTTTATTAAGGGTACTTGACAAACGAAGATAAAGCGCCTTACCCATAAAGATCTTTACAAATATAGCATATCATAAAATATTTTAGAGAACAAGTGTTCGCTTTTTTGTAATATTACAATTACGAATTATAGTTGTAACATTCGTAACGTTTGAAATATATTTGAAATCAATCCAGACGTTTCTTCACCTTCTTTCCCTTCTTGAATCCTACACGTTCACGATAACGGTAATAGTCATCTTGTAATTTTAACAATTGCTCATAGATCTCCCCCATACTTCGGCTAGAAGCCAAACTCAAGGCATAAATAAACGACGCAGGCAACGTCTCTACAGAACGCTCCCTTGTTACCCAACTAGCAACTGTCCCCTGATTAAACCCATAAAGTTCACAAAACTGCTCCACTGGCATACCTAAATACCGCATGAGAGTACACATACAACTTCATAGACATAAAAATCCCTCCTCCAAATAGTAAAGTATCATTACATACGTAATAATAGCATAGAACTAGCAAACAAAAGAAAGAGAAACAGCAAAAGACAAAGATACACAAACCACACACAGACATAACAAAACAGACTGAGAAAACCCCTAAAAGTATCAAAGATATATTGTAAAAGGCAATTGACGTCTTTTATTTTTTCAACCTGTATCGACTTCAAATAACCTGATTTCTTGGGCTTCTTTCTCAGGGGTTAGTTGATGAATGGTGCTTGTCCATTCATCGATGGTTAGCTTAAACTGCGCAATGATCCCTTGAATAAAGACTTCTTTTTCTTCTTTCTTTGCTTGGATCAAACTTGCGACTAACACACGTACTGAAGCAAGTAAAAGTCCGCCACCTCGTCCTTTTTTGACATGATAGAACACTTTGTGTTCTTGTTTTAAGGTGCTTAATGCACGATCCAAGCTTCTTAGCGGCATATTTAATTGTCCCGCCAATTCTTTTTTAGACAGTTTCAAATAAGGCATACGAAGATCACTTTTTTCGCTCAAATAGCGCATGATATCTTCTTGCCATTCATGTTTATAACTATATTGACGTTGTTCACGTGGTTTCTTAAACTTCCACCACCCACGACGTTGGATAAACAACTCGTTTTCTTGAATATCTGAAGCTACCCATTCCTGGCATAATTCTAAGACAAACTCACGATTGGCTGCTTGATAATTATCAGAATAGGCACTTTTAACAATCTTTCGCACTTCGCCTTCAGACAATGGCTCGTTTAAGCGTTCATTAAACTCAAACATGTTATACTCACAAGTTTCTTGTCCGTAACCGGAAGAATAATAGGCTAAAGAAAGAGTGAAAATCACGTTATTCCGTCCTAAACGACCTTCTCCCCCAATAATGTTTGCTTTACGTAACAATAAATCAAACCACGGTTCATCAACTTGTCGATACTCTTTTTTCTCAGGAAAAACAATCAATTTCGCGTTTCTTTCTGCTTCAGACTTTTGGTTAGACGCCATTTTCATTGACCAATTCAGCCAATCAGAAAAAGAATATTGATTTTCTAGCTCACAAAATACGATATTTTGTTTGTTTGGGAATCGAGCAATCCCAAAATGGTTACAACCCACATCGACACCTCGTAACTGGTTAGCCAATTGTTTCCGAATCGTTGTAGAAATACGTTTAGCCACTTCAATGACCTTGAAATTACTCTTTTTCGTCACATAAGCAGGTGTTTTTAACACAAAATAAACTTGATACCCATGTTCAGATTCTAAAATGAACGTTGGCATATACCCTAACTCATCCACACAAGCTAAGAAAATCTCTCCTTGATGGTTTTCTTTAGAATCAATATCCACGACGAAAGTATTGATTTGACTTAAATTCTTTTCTGAGTGTCCTTTGACAACTGAACGATTTTCGTCCGCATAAGTTCCATAACGATAAACATTGGGTGTCCAATGGGTCAGTTTAGACTCATTTTCTAAAATCGCTTCTTCAGACGTAATAACCATGCCACGCCCTGTATTCATCAATTGTTTACTGCGGTACGCAAAGATAGCACCATTCCTGCTGGTATTCTCATAACCGACAGGCTTCATGGTGCTGTTTCGATATTTGTATGTACGAATGCCTTGTTTTAGCAAAGCTCTATAGCATTGATCTAAGTTTTCCATCCTAAAATTTCCTCCGAATTGTATTGAAAAAGAGAACACATGCCAATTTAAAAAATGGTTCTGTGTTCTCTTTCAATATTCGGCTTAAATTCCTAGAAAAACCTAGAAAAATATCACTTTATCTATTGAACTACTCGCTCCAAATGTGCTATACTTTAAGCACATTTTTAAACAATAAAGTAGTTGTTCAAACTACTTAATTATTTATTGAGACGAGCGCGAACACATGAGGCTGTTTCATGTGATTCAGAAAATATTGATCCGACCAAAGTCAATATTTTCCGTCTCTATTTTTTTATGTATTTTTTCTTAAACACGATAACATATTTTAATTATTTTTGTAAATATCCTAAAAAAATTTATATTAAGAATCTAGCCAACTTATTTATATGTATCATATTACCATTTATATCTTTTTACGTAAAGTCACTTTATCAATAAAAAAATATATCATACTTTTACTTAACGCTATTATTATTGTTATTAAGTATGAAGTTATTATTAATAATAATATCACAGTCAATATAGATATTATTATTGCTATCAACATTACTATCAATAACAATAGTAATGTTGATAGCTTATTGTTAAATACGATTACATCAAGGTTTTAGCATTACAAAAGAAAAATTTAATAAAAAAATGTTTTTACTAATAATATTACTAATAATATTAATAGCAATATTATTAGTAAAAAAGAGTAATGAGCTTGATTCATTACTCTTTCGGTGGATAATTTTTCATTGCTTCTTCAACATAATGCTGATTCTTCTCAAAATATTCTTTTAATGCTGATTCAACAATAAAGGATTTACCACCATTTTGCTTTCCTACGAATTTCCCCATAGAATATAACTTATCTCTAATTTCATCATCATAGATATATACGTTAACCTGAACATTTTTACTAGGTTTCTTTTTCTTTCCCAAGATTGATTCTAAGTCTGTATTCTCAGATTGATTTACTACATCAGATTCTTTATCTGGATCTAATGATATACTCTGAGTATTTGTTTGAGTTACTTCTCTAGGGAGTTTCTCTTTTTCAATTTTTGGTTTTATTTCATCTATGTTCTGTGATTCTTCAGATATATTTAAATCTAATCCTGCTGTTAAATTCTCTGGAGTAAATCCAGACTTACCACTTTTTGACTTCCGCATTATTTAACCTCCTTATCTAATTAATAACCTAATTCTTCGACAAGATTTTCAAATACATTTTGTAACATAATTAGCGGTTCTCTCTCCTTCTTAGTTCGAACATCGTTTACATCTATTAGTGTATAAGGGAGATTATATTTAGCTAAAGCTTCAGCCGGTTTAATTGATTCAGGAATAACTGTTTTAGTTATTTCCAATGTATTATTGTTTGTACTAATAATTTGACTTGAACTTTCTAAAAATACAGAATGCGTTATAGTTTTTTCCTTCATTTTAACTGGTATAATAGCTTTTACTTTTAGAGAAGGATTAGTTTCTTTCCATGAATTGATAGTGTTAATTGTTTTAATCAAACTTCTAAACGAGTACTTCTCAGGATGAAAAGGAATTAAGATATTGTCAGCTGCATTGTAAACATTTCCAGCAATAATACCCAATTGAGGTGGAGTATCAATAATAATATAGTCATATTTATTCTTCAAAGGATCAATTGCTTTTTTCAACAATGTGTAAATATCTTCTACTTGTATACCAGATTCAGCCATCTTTACTTTTATCTGTTTTAGATACGCATTTAATTCTGTTTCTAAACTTTTTATCTTAATCAACAATTGAGCGTTATCTTCAGCCATCTTTTTCATATTGTTTAAAATAGTAATCATATTTCTAAGCATTGGCTCGATTGTTTCCATTCCAGCTGAAATTTCTTTATTAGCCATCGCAGTTAAAACATCCAATTCAAAAAAAGCCATATCGTCATTAGCCGGTATAATATCTAAATTTTCATTAATACTGATAATAGCTTCTTCAGCAGGTAAGTCATTTAATAAAACATCATATATCGTATTTTCAATCTTATCGGGATTCATTCCAAATGTTAATAACACATTCCCCTGAGCATCTTTATCAATCAAACAAACTTTATTATTTCTCCAAGGTTGCTGTTTATTTTTTTTCTTAGATAATAATCCTGCTAAATTTACGCTTAAAGTCGTTTTTAAAACTCCACCTTTATTAGTACTAGTGGAAATCGTTTCTGCAGAATATATAGGTTCTTGTACTGTTTTGTTACTCATGTTATACCTCCTTATAATTAAAAACTATTAACATTGTTAGCAATATTACTATTAATATTAATAGTAATATTAACCTTTTTTATTCATATAATCTTTATAAGCATCATACATATCTTCTAACATATAACTATCTTTTAGCGTTTCAGACTTAATTTTATTTAAAACCTCTTTTAGTGCTTCTTCCTCAATTGTTTCTGGAATTATAGTTTTTATTGTATCTGTAAAAAAACGATCTAAAGAACTAGTAAAAGTGAGAAAAGCTCCTTGATCTTTGAAAACCAAAGTCGATTCACGTTGCTCATCATAATAATTTGCTAATTTTTCTCCTATTTGAAAAGACATTTTAGAAAAGTCATAAGTATCTTTTCTCATATTTATAATTGACGGTCTGCTTACACCAGTTCTTTTTTCCAATTCATATGCTGATAAATTTGAATTAAGTACACTTTTTATTTTATCTATTGTATCCATTAAAACACCCCTTTAATATTATTAATACTATTGCTAGTAATATTGATATTAATAATAATAGCGATATTAATTACGTTATCAATATTGCTTTGTAATTAAATTATACAGTAAAAACACACTTGCGTAAATACTCTTTACGAAAAAACAATAAAAATAAATTACGACGTTACTCATAAGTAAATGAATGACTATCTAAAAAAAATCTATATATTTACACAAACTATAGTTTTTCAATGTATTTGCAACTTCTACATTACTTTGCTATACTTGAGATAAGAAAAAAGAGCTATGCACTAACATAGCTCCATGTAGAACCGTTAAAAAGACGGTGACTGAAATAAATAATTTTTTTCAAACCATCTACTCTCGGTCAAAGTGTTAGATGGTTATTTTTTGTCCTTATGGTCAATTATCAGCAAAACTAACGTCGCAAAAGCGATCATCAGTTGAATTGCTTCAAACGTTGACACGTGCTACTCCCTTCTAGGGATAAAGCTATGAACCATAGGCATCACCCCTTTTTCAAGAGATTAGCCACCATCTTTTCACTTTTCTACCATTCAATTATAGCATATCTAACCATTCATGACAGTGCTATCCATTAACGAACGACAACCGCATATTTACGAGCATTATAAATATTCTCGAATGTCGTACGACTCATCCAATAAGAGCCACTAATTGGGTCAGATACATGTACCTGATTACTTCCTTTGTTATAGCCATCCAATGTAACGGCATGATTATTATTTGCGGCTACACCAAAGCTCCAATTCCCCCAACGGATTGGTTGGAAGTTAATCGTAACCCAAGCTACAACAGGGTTGCCATTCTTCACTTCATTCAGCAACGTATTCATAGAACTTCCTGAAATGCTCTGAACGTTCCCATATTTTTGTCCCCAAGTAGTCAGTGGGGCAGGGTAAATAGCAGAATACGTCCATGAATTTTCGACAAACGGACTACCAACAAATCCATTATTCGGATTTCCATTCGGTGACTTAGGTATCGTGTTCAAGAATTGTCTCAAACTCCAGTTTGTCAACTTCCCTTTATATTGCAAAGCCTGCAAGAGAGAAGCTCCTTCACAACCGCTAGGCGCACCTAAAGCATACTGGTTATAATTTTTTACACCTAATAGTCTATAATCATCATTACTTTACTGACCATTCCCAACTGCATACCAACCCACACCTTCGTATTTCCAACCTTGTTTGGTAATTATACGTTTTTCATTTTCATCCAACGTATAATGATGCCAATTAACTTTTTTATTGTACAAACGGCTGACTGGAATCCCACTCGCTCCTTTGTACGAGTACCAACCAATTCCTTCATACGTCCAGCCTTGTTTTGTAATACTATCTCGTTCTTTTGCATTTAGCGTGTAGAAATGTTCCCCATTATAGCGATTGTACAGGCGATAAACTGGATCACCACTTGTTGGTGCTTGCCAACCAATTCCTTCATAATTCCAACCGATTTTTCTCAAATGATCTCGTTCACCAGTGTCTCTTGTGTAAAAATGTTCTCCACTATTAGGATTAAATAGACGATACATAGGAATCGTTTTGACAGCTGCTCTTGAACTACGACTCATTGAGCCATCCATTAATTCTTCTTTTGGCGCCTGTGTTGCATTTGCTTCACTTTGTCCTGCTTTTTCTGGTGCTTCCAGTGTGACTTCTTGTCCATTAATGATTGCAGTTTGCGGTTGTTCTACATTACTTGTCTCGTCAGTAGTAGTTGTTTCCATTACAGATTGTGTCTCACTGGTCACTTGTGTATCTTCAGTAGAACTCGTCGTTGATTCAGTAGTGACTGTCGAACCTCCTATATTTATTTCCTCTGCAGATACATTTACTCCTATACTAACACTCGTTAGTACACTAAAACTTGCCAATAAATAGAGATAACGTTTCATTTTTTCCTCCTAAACAAATTATTCTCATAAGAAAATTATATCGAATGAAAAAGCGCATTCAATATTTAAATCCCAAAAAATAAAAAAACTTCTGTTCTATGTAGAACAGAAGACTGCAAAAAGTATTTAAAAGTAAGGATTGGGAACAACGATAGAACATCGTTGTTCTTACATTTTATCAAATCAATTCTAAACATTCAATATTAGCGATCTATCTATAAAATAGCATGATTATTATACTCTCTTTTCTCATTATATTGAGGAAAAGTATGACCTTCTTTCCGAAATTTTCTTTTTGAGATTAAATATCGTTCAATACCATAATCGGTTTCATGCTCAATAATAAACGTATTCTTTCGAAAACAAACTACTTTTCCTGTACAAGGTTCACCATTTACATCAATCGTTGAAAATTCCATCCCTTCCTGAATCAGCATATATTGTTCACCTAACTTTTTATTACTTGTATCATTTTAATTATAAAAAAACTTCGCCAAAATAAATGGCGAAAGTCTTAAAATAATGACAAACTAGAGCTCGAAAGTATACTATTATTTTATCAAATAAAAAAATTCTCTTCAATAAAAAATTTACCATATTTGTAACTTTCACCTTATTTTATTATGCTTAAGAGAAGTAAAAGTAAAAGGAAAAATATAAAACCGAAAATCATGATATCCTGCCGCAGCTTCTACATAGAAGCAAAAGCATTCAATACCAACTTCATTTATCAAACATTGACCATAGCCCCAAATATCTTCTAATAGCTGTTCAAACGTTATATATTTTAGCTCATATTGCTGGATTATATTCATTTTAAATGACTCCATTTTTGTTCCTGGTAAAATTCAATATGGCGTATTTCATCGTAGTGAACTTTATCCTCACCTACATAGATACCAAGTCCATCCCCACCTAAGATCTTACCTACAATGTCCTCCGGATAATAACCATCCATGTCACGCTCTTCTTTTTGGATACAGATAGTTCTATTTTTTATTATTGCTGTCTTCAGTACTTTTGAAATCTCTTCAGTTTTCATTTGTTCTTTTGCTAAGTTTCTATTAGCTCGTTGTTCATTTTCGGCGTCAATTTCTTCGGTGTGATCTGATAAGTAAAATCCAGCCCATTTCAACCGTCCTCGATCGCTATAATCAATCATTTTTAAGCCCCCCATTGCCTCCTGCATGTCCACCAACCAATGTACTTCTAGTAATACTTCGAGCGCCTTCTAACATCGAAGAAGCATGTACAATCGACGTAAAACCATACTTCTGCCTAATTTTATCTATTATTTTATCTAGTTTTTCTTCATCAATCTGCTTTTGTGGATCACTAAACAAATCCAATTGAAGCGAATCAGTATAAACTAGCTTACTATAGGTAATACCAACATGTCGGACTTCTTGTCCTTCGTAATACTTATCAAATAAGAAAAGACAGTAATTCTGCAATTCCTTCGTATTATCCGTAACAGGTATTTTCATTTGGTGAGAAAAGCCTGGTCTCGTCTCTAAAATTGATGTGCCAATGTGTAAATGGACACAACCTGTTTTACAATTGTGCTGCCTGATACGAATGGCTACCTGTTCCGCCATTTCTTTGACCACCAACTCGATTTCATTTCTTCTAGTATAATCTCGTGGCAACACTTGTGAATTGCCATAAGATTTCTCTTTGGTTGGTTCTGGTGAAATGGCTATGTCTGTTCGGTCGATACCATTTGCATGGAAGTACAACTGTAAGCCAATCACACCTAACCGGATCTTAATGGTGTATGGATTCCAATTAGCTAAGTCTTTAATACTCATGATCCCCATTTGGTTGAGCCTTTTTTTCATTCGAGAGCCAATGCCCCAAAAGTCCGTCATTTCTTTAATGCTCCATATTTTTTCAGAAACGCTTTCGTATGTCCATTCCGCAATAAATCCTTCATTATGCTTGGCTTCATTGTCTAAGGCAAGCTTAGCTAATAACGGATTATCTCCAACACCTACCGTAGCAATCAGTCCTAGCTCTTCTTTAATGTGTTCTTGAATCATTTGTGCGAGTTTCTTTCTTCGTTGGCTTCGTGTTCCTTCAGTCGTAAAAAGACTCAGTGATTTGGTTACTTTTAAAATCGATTCATCGATCGAATAAATCAGTAAATCTTCGTCTGATACATATTTTCTAAAGATATTGTTTACCTGCATGTTTCGCTTAATATAAAGATTCATGCGTGGTGGGACAACATGTAACGTTTTAGGAAATGGATACGGTAGATCTCTTGGTCGACTAACATTAGAAATACCATATTTCTTCTTTGCAGCTGGTGAAGAAGCTAAAATCAACCCTGATCCAGTGTTATCAGAACGACTCATGACGACTAATTCAGTCGTCAATGGATCTAAATTTCTTTCTATACATTCCACAGAACTATAAAAACTCTTCATATCTATCAAAAAGTAATCATTTATTGGCTCTTTTGAATAATCCATCATAAATAACACTCCATTCTTTTACATTATACAAACATACGTTCGTATTTGTAAAGAGGAAATAGTTAAACATCAAAAAAAGAAGCATGGGCACGATATCCCCCTGCTTCTTTTGATTTGTATGATTAATTAATTCTATCACTTTTAGTTGAACTAAACAACGTGAAGAAAACTGATAGAAAACGTTGAAAACTAACCAAAAAACTTCTGTTCCATGCAGAACAGAAGCAGATATAAAAAAATTAGAAAAGTTTGGTAACAACGACAGAACATCGTTGTTCTTAAATTATATCAGAAAAAATTTAGTCGTTCAATATAAATAATTTGTTTATAAAACA
>ERZ1034949.1077-NODE-1077-length-14095-cov-8.279202_pt1 | contig 14095 bp, 19 predicted proteins | sample MGYA00520590_ERZ1034949 | MGnify/ENA primary metagenome ERZ1034949 (study PRJEB33766, sample SAMN09781752) | gut metagenome | biome: gut microbiome | host: Homo sapiens | place: Madagascar | study: EMG produced TPA metagenomics assembly of the PRJNA485056 data... | reverse complement strand
CGTATCGGTTATCAAATACTCATCTTTCGACATTATCATATTCCTCCATGGTATCTTGTATCGTGGTATCCCATTCACTTACCTTCTCGAATTCCGATTTGTAAAACACATTCTTTTTTACATAGGCACAGTATACCACATTTCCTGTTCCTATGTGATAACATTTACTGCTTCTTCCGATATGAACTCATCTTCTCCACAGTAACCTCCGGATAGAAGTAAGTAAGAATCTTTGCTTTCTGCTCTGCCTCATCCTGCATGGAGAATCTTCTGCTTAATTCCTTATGTAAGTGAAAAGAAGTCCCCGAAGGAACTTCTTTCGCCACAAATCATATTCTTTTTTATCGAGGGAAGTCCGGTTGATGATCCTACTGTTTTACAAAATAGGAGTACAATGGGGGTACAAATCCCATCCACATTCCCTAAAAGCCTTGATTTTAAGCCTTTTCAGCCAAAAGTACGGTTTCTGGGCAAATTATAGCATATTGTTGCAAGTCTATTCTTACAATTCCATCAGAAAATGTTCATGCAGCGCACGTTTCACCTGATCGAAATTACCTCGCTCCGGACATTGAATGGAAACAACCAATCCCTTCTCTGGGAGAATCGTTGTAATCTGTCCAAATGCGCCATCAGCACGATAGGATCCTGGATATGGACTGATCCAGAACTGATAGCCATATCCTACATGCCAGAGATCTGCAGATGGCTCGAAGGTAAATTTCGGGGTGGACACCTCCTGCACCCAGTCCCTGCTGACAATCTGCTCGCCCTTCCAGTTACCCTCAGCCAGATAGAGCTGTCCCAGTTTCATCATCTCGGTACAAGTTAGATACATACCTCCGCCGCCATTCGGATGTCCCTGTGGATCATGCTCCCAGAGCGGCCATCCCATATCAAGGGGCTGGAATAGCTTCTCATACAGATACTCTCCCATCCGCTTGCCAACGGCCCGTTCTACCATATGAGCAGCCAGAATACTGTCGGCAGAGGAATAGCAGAATGCACTGCCTGGCTCCACAGGAACCGGCTGTGCCATCATATATTTCTCATAATCCGGTGCGCCGACGCCCGGACGTCTGTCCGCATTCATCAGAAGTGCCTTACCAAAGCCACTGGACATGCAGAGCAGATGTTTCAACTGAATCTTCTCCAGATTTGGATCCGGATTTGAAGGAAGTTTATCTTTAAACACTTCCGCCACATGATCTTCCAGGCTTAGTTTTCTCTCTTCCATTGCGAGTCCAACTGCTGTTACCGTAAAACTCTTGGTATGTGAATAAATATTTCTCGGTGCATTTGCTGCGTAGTGCATCTCACAGAGTACCTTGTTCTCATCTCCGACACTGATAGCTTCCAGCGGCAGATTGTGGCTGCTGGCATAACGATGAAATTCCAAAAACTTCTCTTCAAGTAACATAATACCTCTATCCTTTCCGGCAAATCTCTGATGTCAGTCCGATATAACCGATGCGACGTGTCGCAAGGTTAAAACCAATCTATCTGACATCTCCAATCTGGTTCTATTATCTCATACACATCTCTGCATCTGTCGGCAGTGGCATCAGCGGTGCGGACGGCAGGGTCTGATACCAATAAGCAACACTGGTGTAATCATCGTAACGCGGTCCGGTCCAGCCCATGTTGTCGAGTGTCATACGAAACTTATTCTCAAAACGGATCGGGTCTGCAATATGGAAATGATACAGCAGGAATCTCTGCTGTCCGTTATAGAATTCCCGGTTGTCTCCATAGATTGCATACATGCCGGTATATAAGCCGCTGAAGGTCTGATAGCTCTTGATGATGATGTCATTTCCAAATCCATAGGAACCGCCGAAGTAGTCTTCAGTTCCGGTATAGTGGATAGACGGATACGGATCATCGTCCAGATACATGCGGGCTTCGCCTTCTACCCAACAGGTATTGTTGCCATTCATACCAGTTGCCAGAGTCACACCAACAAATTGTCCCCTGCCTTCGATTCCGTCAACGATTGTGTAGGTACGACCCTTCTGAACCGGGTGCTCTTGGCGATAGGTGGCATGAAAATAACCAGCCTCCGCCGGAATCTCCTGATAAGCTCCGGTGATAATATAATAGAGATTTTCATCCTTGTCACCACGGTTTTCCATCGTGATCCGAGCTCTCTTATGGAACGGCATCTCAAAATAGCTGTTATAGCCGCGACCAGGAGCTACCAGCATCATGGCAGAATTCAACACCGGATATTTGCCATCCCGGTCCACGAAATTTTCATCATAGGCACATCCGAAGAATGCAGAGAGCGGAGCTTCCACAGACGGATATTCCTGATCATCCCAATACATACGGATGATAAAATGGTGCCCGACATATCCGGTAAACCACATATGCTGGATCACACCCGGTCCTGCAGCATCTACCAGAGTTACGGTTTCCCCTGCAGGAATCGTCACGGTCGGACGAAGCTTGGTGCAGTCACCGCCCTGGGAACCACCTGCGCGTACACCGGTTGGATTCTCTGCGGAAAATGCAAACGTTTTGGAGTTCTGGATCATACAATAGTTGTTCATATTCTTCTCCTCTCTGATCAAACCTGGATCATCTGAAATTATTGCTTACTACGCTATCGCATTTCTATATTCACTATAAATTTACCATAACATTTATTTCCCATGAAGTGACGGAATTACAGAATCATTCCGTCTGCGCCTTCTCATTTTCTTCCTGGATAATCTCCTTTCTGGCGTTCTGTACACGCGCATTGCCAGTAACCACAGCCTTGTCCTCAACCTTCACATTCCTACGAAATAAATTCTTTGACATATTAGTTATATAGTGTTAGTATAATTATAGAAAGGGTGCTGCCGATAGACGGTTAGCCCAAGTAAATTAGTTTGACAAAAATGCCGCTTAGTTTACCAGACGTGGGCGGCTATTTTTGTGTCTTGTTATTATCCTTACCAAAGGAATATCCGATTCCAAAGCAGGTTAAGCCGAAGCTTACTACTGCAATAAAGTCAACAATACTCATATGGCTTAGCCCTCCTTTCCTTGGATTCCCTTACGGGTTTCTATGTAATCAGAGGGTCACAGTCCCTCTGCCGAAGGACTAACCACCTACCGTTATGGTAGCACCCATGCGCAATTGTATCAGACAGAATTCAATTTATCAATTCCTAAAATATTTTTACCACCCTTTAATCTATCTGTTCGTTACTGTTCAGACGCAAGCTTGACACCACGTTGTCAAGCTATGCGCCATAGTATTAATTATTGAGTGATTACAGCCCATTTAAAATGCCTCGTAGAGGCATTTTAAATGGGCTGTAATCGTTGCTGGTAACACCGTTAGGTGTGAACAGTGACTTATCTAGTTCTTATCAGCCGCCAGTATCTGATCGATCGTCTTCATCAGCTGCTTATATGACTCGTCATTATCAATACCGCCCATGATCGGCTCTCCGATAATATTTCCGTTACGGTCAAGCACGATTGTAGTCGGGAAGGCCATAATGCTTGTTGCATATTTTCCGGCTTCACTGTTGGAATCAAGGGAAAGATTCGTATATTTTGCACCCTGCTTCTCTAAAATACTCTTAGCTTCAGCAATTCCATCCTCATTTCCGTCAAGAGAATCTGTATTGATACCAATTACCTGTCCGCCTTTTTCCTTCAGCTCCTCATTTAATTTATTCAGTTCCGGAAGCTCCTGTACACATGGAGAACATCCATTAAACCAAAAATTCAAAACCGTGACCGCATTCTTTGAAATGATGCTGCTGTCCACGTCATTTCCATCCAGATCCTTTGCCTTAAACTCCGGAAATACGCTTGCTCCCTCTTTGCCGGAATCCTTATTTGATGCATTCGCACTCTGCTTCTCAAGAAGTGGCTGAAGCTCATCCTCAAGCTTTTTGATTTCTTCAACATCTTCCTTCAAAGACTTGAGTTCATCATCGGTAAACTTATCCTTAATTTTGTCTAAAGAGTTTGCCAGAAAATCTCCGTAATTCGTAGCTGTCGCATCCTTGACAGTTGATTTGTCAATGCTGTTAAATACCTTCTCCCATAAAGCCTTATGGTTTTCAAGAATACTGTTCTCTTTCTGTGTCAATTCATTAATCTTTGCATCCAGATCTTCTGCTTCCTGCGTTGACATCTGCGACTCTGTTGCTGTATTTTCCTTGTTAGCAGAATTTCCGCACGCACTTACTCCGAGTACCATCGCTGCAATAAGCAGCATTACCGTTAATTTCTTCATTTTATTCTCCTTTATTCATTGTTTGATTTCATTTGCTTTCCTGAACGTTTTTACTCATGGGAAGCTTTCTTGTCGTTCGGTTTCGAATTTCCAAATCCATATTGATAGTGAATTGCTTCCGTCGGGCATTCCTTTATACACATGCCACAGCGGATACATTCCGTATGGTTCGGATGCTTTGTGACATCCACGTCCATCTTGCAGGCTCTCTCACATTTGCCGCAGGATACACATTTATCCTCATCCACCTTCATCTGCAGAAGAGATACTTTGTTAAAGAGTGCATAAACTGCACCGAGCGGACATATCCATTTACAGAATGGGCGGTAAAACATAAGGCTTAAAATTACAAACGTAATAAGTATACCGAATTTCCATGTAAACAGTTTGCCAAGGGCCGCTCTGATACTTGCATTGGCAATCGAAAGCGGAATCGCTCCCTCCAGCACTCCCTGCGGGCAAATATATTTACAGAAAAACGGATTTCCCATTCCCAGTGAATTTGTCACCAGAAGGGGTAGTAAAATAACAAAAATCAACAACACGCCATATTTTATATAACGAAGCGGCTTAAGCTTTTTCGTTGAAAATTTCTTAAACGGTATCTTATGCAGCAGCTCCTGAAACCATCCGAACGGACATAAAAATCCGCACACAAATCGTCCGAGCAAAACGCCGATCAATATAAAAAATCCCGTTATGTAATAAGAAAATTTAAACTTCGAAGAACCGATTACAGCCTGAAAAGCACCGATCGGACACGCCCCTGATGCAGCCGGACAGGAATAACAATTCAGTCCCGGTACACAGACGGTCTTTGCATCCCCTCTGTAAATCTCTCCTTTAAAGAAGTTCGGCAGATGGATATTGGTAAGAATCGTTGCCACGGCCTGAATCCATCCCCGAAAGCGCGCCAGAAACTGTGATATTTTATGTTTTTTCTTATCCAATTCCAACACACTCCATACATAATTTGATTGCCTTTGAGAGTACCGTGGCTGCCTCCCCGCGCATCGCACCGTATCCGATCATCAGGATCGCTGCTGCCAGAAGCGTGATCTGCGCTGCTACTCTGTTTATCTGTTTCATATCCTTTCCCTTCCTAAGTTTTAACATTTTGTCGTTGTTTACGATGATAATAGATTAGCAAAGGAATATGAACACCCTGTGTTAGAAAAAGAAAGATATCTTTAAGATTTGCGCTCTAATTCTTAAGAAATTATTGAGAACTTCTCAAGCAGTCCCACCTTATTACAAAGCAGTTTTCGTATTTTCCATGATTAACGGGGTCAGACCCCAATGTGCTGTAATATTACTTGTCCCAATTCCAACTCTACCGAACATATCACTGGCATCTTTATCTACTGCAAGATCTAATTTCTCCAATAATGCCATACGCCTTTTATCCAACATGGTCTCGCTTTTTATTTGACTCAACGGAAGATTTGTCGCTATGATCAAAGGTCGTCCCGAACGGATTCTGCGGTCTATGACACTGAAAATAATTCCTAATGCATATTCTGAATTTCGTTCCACTCCAAGATCATCAATAATCAAAAGCTGATAGGAAGCCAATGCATTGATATATTCCGTTTTATCTACCAGTGGAAATATATCGTCGATAATGGTATTAAAATTTGTCATCTTTCAATCGTTTATCTATATCATCTGCATATCCTATTTTCACATAATCCGGAAAAGAAGGATTTGTGAAAATGTATATTACGCCTTTTTTGTCATTCATATTCGCTTTCTCCATTTATAACTTAATTCTTTGTTTGCCTTTTCCCAAAAGTCATTTTACCTATTATATAGTCTGGAAATTAGCTCGTTTAATATTCAATCCTAAAATAATCCAAATACGCCTTATACTTATCTTGTGCTGTCAGACAGGTATCGGTCAGATAACCTTTTTCGTTGTTCCATTCCTTCAATCCACGATAATAGAACAGCTTCAAATTATCCTCAATAATGAACGGAACAATATTGTATTTCAGACACTCCTTAAACATAATCAATCTGCCCACGCGTCCATTACCATCCTGGAACGGATGAATTCGCTCAAACTTCACATGGAAGTCAAGAATATCCGCAAAGGCCTTTTCTTCTTTGGCGTTGTATTCCGTTAACAATGCCTTCATTTTATCGGCAACTTCTTCCGGAAGGGCGGTATCCATGCCGCCGACTTCATTCGGAAGTTTCTTATAATCGCCAACAGCAAACCAATCTTTTCTGGAATCACTGGTGCCATTCTTCAAAACCAAGTGAATTTCTTTGATGAACTTCTCCGTCAAAGTCGCTTTTGCATGATCAATAATCATGTCAATGCAACGGAAGTGATTCGCCGTTTCGATCACATCATCCACATTCAGTACTTCTTTTTCTACGCCAATAGTATTGGTTTCAAAGATATATCTGGTTTGATCGTGTGTCAAACGGCTGCCTTCCATATGGTTAGAGTTATAGGTCAAGTCAATCTGTGTCTTATGATAAATCCCACCAGTATATTTACTGGTCTTCTGCTCTTTTAGAATATCTAGCAGCGTAATCGGTTCTTCTTTTTTCTTATTGGTGCGCTCCGGTTTCTCTGCGTTTTCTGGAATGTTCCATGTCTTACCAGTAAGAAACGCGCCGTTCACACGCCCCTTTGCACAGTAATTTCTAACACTGCGTTCTGACATATTCCATTTTTTTGCTATATCAGCAACTAAAAGGTATTTCATCTGCCATCCCCCATCCATTATAAATTAAATCCAAAACATACTAATCTACTGACTAGTATATCACACTATCGGCAAAAACACTATCGTTTTTTACCTATTTATCACACTTTTTAGCCGATATAACAACTGTTTCCTAGTCGAATAGCTTTATTAAAACGGATGCTATAAATAGCTAATATTCTTTCAAATGATGAGTTTATACCTTATATCGTCTAATAAGTTTTACTTTCATTTTCGCACATGATCATGAGGCTTTTTTCGTTCTAATTGTGCGATTATACGTAAAAAGATGACTGTTCTTAATCAAAATAAAAATGGCGAAGTGCTTATCGTAACACTCCGCCAAAAGTCCCACCAGGTTGCGCATGAAAAATCAGAGGCATTTCGTAATTACTTTTACAGTTTCTACCATATACCCCTGATGTCTAAATTCTTTCCTTAATCCATATCCGATTTCCACTACGCCATCTTTTCCAAGACCCTTGAAGCAGAAATCGCCGACAATCGTTCCCGGAACATTTTTTAATTCCATGTTCCAGACTGCATACCATATTCTGTTGTCAGGTTCCATAAGGCACCCCTCCAACATTTCGGTATACGCCTGCTTCATTTCTGCGTCCGCTTCCTTTTCAATCAGACAGCTCATCTCAGTCCATATACCAGAAGAAACAGACTTCTGCGTCCCCAGTAGTTAATGTTTGAACGATTAACTATGGATTCTCCAATAAAACCTAGCAATACAAGAATCATAATTGTTGTAACTGCCGTTACCGTATTACCAAAATATAATTTCATAGATATTTACCTCATTTCTACTCAGTGATTTCTATCAGATTTACTTTTTCATATTTACTTTTCACCTCGTTCTGCTGTATCATACCAGTCAATTATGTGTTTCAGATTCTCGGCTTTCACACATTCACTTCCATTCAGCATCATATCCAGCATGTCATCATCCTCGGGCGTCCTGTCGGATTTATCAGCCAATGCTTTTCCGGCGGTCTTTACCATGACATTCATCATCATTTTGTAAACACCATGAAGTTTTTTAACATCAAAGGTTCCCTGCAGTGTAAAAAGTGGAATCCTCTGTGGCACTTTATTTTTCGTTCTGATCTCAACAAGCTGTGTTCCTGTCTGTCCCATTCCAACACCGCATACTGCCTGGATATTGTACTTTCTGGCAGCTTCCGGATATCCTTTGATTTTTCCTGCCATAATCCATCCCATATAAATGATTTCTGCTCCCGGCTTCACCTTTGTCTTTGCTTCCACCATGCTAAATGACGGAACACAAATCTGATGTGACAACAGCTTTGCATATTTAGCTGTGCTACCTGTATTTGATGTATAAACGATTGCTCTCATAGTTCTTTTCTCCTCGTTCATGCGTATAAACTATGAGAAACACGCTTCGCGAGTTTCTCAAGTTATCGCGGCAATCGCCAAGGTCTCGTGCAAGCACGGACTTTGGCTCGTTGCTCGCGTAAATAAAACGCAATGTGAATTGTAGTATTACTTACAATCCGCACTGCGTCTTAGCGTCTGGCTTATTTTATTTCTTTTACCACATATTCCTTTGCATCTATCAGACTTTCTTTTTTACATTTCGGGCAAAATAGCGGAAAATGTGTAAGAACTGTATCTTCTCGAAGTCTCAGTCTGGTTTTATTTCCACAGACCGGGCAATACACCCATTCCTGAATTTCGGATATGAGCGAAAGGGAGACAGCCTGATCCTTTATTTTCACAGTGCCTATGAAGGCCATAAAATGTAGATTCTGAAAGAAAACCCGTCCGTCTATGTGCAGATGAACTGCGTGGATGAATTTATCAGTGGAAGCCATGAAAACCCGTGTGCGTTCTGTTGGAGGTATGACAGCGTGATGGGTGCCGGAGAGGTTGAGTTTCTGGAACCCACGGAGGAAAAAGCCCATGCGCTGAACTGTATGATCCGGCATCTCGGCAAGACAGAGAACTGTTTTCAATTCCCTGCCGAAAAATTAAAGCGTACCTGCGTTTACCGTGTCTGCATTGATGCCCCAACAGGAAAACACCATGAATGATCTTCTTAATTGGACAGGACTCATAATCGGATCTGCAACATTTTTTCTGAGCTGTCGTCCACGACATTGCCTGCCCGCTTTGTCGTGAAAAACACGGCAATACCAACGGCAAAAAGCAGGAACTGGAAAGTCCTCCGCTAATCGAGAATTTTTTGCCGCTCTCTCAGCAAGTCCTTTTCATCATTCAAAAATCTGTCCCGGAAGTTTTTCCTTCTCCATATACGGGAACTCTCTATCAAATGCCTCTGCTTCCTTTTCATTTACCAGATACCCTGCCGGTGCTGCATATTCACCTATTATGTCATCCAGATAACCCGAAATCAGCTCTTTACATAAAAAGAATGAAGCATCGTCCCCTTCTTCCAGACCATGGTAACGAATACCAAACTCACTCGCCTGTCTGAATCCGCTTTTTCCATAAAAATCAATATTCCCTTCAAAACATAGTGCTCCGCATCCAAGCTCTTTTGCTTTTTCTAAAGAATAATCCAGTAAAATCTTTCCATACCCCTTCCTTTTAAGCTCCGGTGCAATACAGATCGGTCCCATAGTCATAATTGGAATACTTCTGCCATCATCGACTGCAATCACAGCCTTCATAAACATGTTCTGTCCAATCAGCTGTCCATCTAATGTCATGACAAAATCCAATTCTGGAACAAATGCCGGATCGTTGCGAAGCTGATGGAGTACATAATGCTCCAGACAGCCTGGGCGATACACATTCCAGAAACTCTCCCTTACCAGATTTTCTACCTCATGGTATTCATTTTCTCTTTCCAATCGAATGATAATATTTTCCTTCATTTTCCTTTTCTCCATTTCTTTATATAATGTTACTAATACTTTTTTCAAACTGCTCTTTTATTCTTTTTTTATCCTTTGCTCCATCATACAGACTATAGTAGAAAAACATGATGGAATAAAACATGGTTGCTTTTTTATCTGCCTCCACAACACCAATGCTCTCGAACATATCTTTCACGTATTCTGCCGGACCGGACACAAGATACTGCTGATACAATGCCTGCATCTCCTCATTCCGAAACTGCTCTAACGTAAGCATCTTTCGAAATGACGATGCAAAATCATTTTCTGTCCAATACGAAAACATAGATTTACTGTATTCCATGAAATTGTCCGCAGAAATCTCTTCATACTGTTCAGGTTCATTTTCCTTTTTATCAGCAGGCATATCATGTGATTCTGCCTGTTCGCCATCCCCCTGCTCCATCCTTTTTACAATATGTTCAAAAATATCTCTCTTACTCTCATAATGCCTATACAATGCACCTTTTGTCATGCCAAGCTCACCCGCAATCTGACTGACAGAAACTGCTTCATATCCATCTCTCGCAAATAAATGTAATGCAACAATCAATATATCTTCCTTTGTAGTTTTTGACATACACAAACCTCCTGTTCCATAAAATAAACGACCGTTTACATTTCAATTATAGTAAACGATCGTTTATTTGTAAAGTCAGACATTCCTCTCTACTGCTCTTGTAAAGCTGGCTGCATACGCCTTTGTAGCGTAATAGGTCGTCATAAATGGTCCTGCCGGAAGCATTCCTGCTGAGCTTGCCACATTTAGTCTGAATTTTTTTCCTCGTGCTGTGTACTCTTCCTTTTCACCCGGCATGGTGACAAATTTGGCAAGCACATTGTGTACCAGTGAGTCCTGCTTCACATGTATAGGGGCCGCTGTGTTTACCAGATCTCCAAAATTTTTGATATACAGCTACCGCTGTCTCATACGCATCTCCGTCTGCTTCCAATTCAGCCGTACCTGCCACAGCCGGAGTGACCAGCGCATCTGCCATGTGCATAAAATCCCCCCCTGAGACTTCGTTTTTTCTGTACCTACTTTACCATAGAACTGAAAAACCACAAGCCCCAGGGGGGGATTGTCAGCCAGACACCGGCATCCCATTACTGTTTAATCGTGCCTCATTCCAGTAACGTATTTCCAACAACTGTTACTTCTTCTCATTTACGGTTACGGTCATTCTTATGACCTTTGACTGACCGTTTTGCAGTCTGACAACCGCCTTGACGACTGTCTTTCCGGGCTTCAGCCCCGTGATCCTGCCATTTGAGCTAACGCGCGCCACATCCGGATTGAGGACCGAAAAAGTCACTTTATCAACATTGTCCCAGTTTACCCCTTTCTTAAACCAAAAGTACGTCCCCTGCTTCTCGCGGATAGTGGCTGATTGTTTCGTGGCTTTGATCGACCGCAGTATTTGTTTCGTGAGTGCTTCTTCCTCATCGGCTGTCACTAACTCATAGGTTCCGTGACCCAGCTCATTATGATCCAGTTCAACGCTTCCATCTGCTGCTACCCTGAAAGGCATTTTACTGACTACAAGCTTCTCACCTGTTTCTGGATCTATCTCGATGATCTTCATTTTTTTAGGTCTCACGGTTCTTTTCAGAAGCGTATTTACATTGACCGTCACTTCCCGGATGACCCAGTCGTTTTTCGTGAGCATCTTGATCGTGGTCTTTACCTTCTTCGTGCCTGCTGCCTTTACGATCTCTGAAAGTGCTTCCCCGGAGATCTTCACATTGCCAAAACCTCTATCAAGAATTTCTGCGGTAGCTGAAGTGATCTTCCCTTTGGCATTCTTCGATACATTGACCACGATATTCATTCCTGTCTTTTCATTTCTGATCTCGGTCCTGATCTGTATGGAACCGTCCTCTGCCCGGATTTCAGTCGTGGTCACAACTGTACCATCTTCTCTGGTTTCGGTCTTAGTCTTAGTCGTAGTCTTGTCCTTGTTATCCTCCTGTGGCGGAGCAGTTTCAGATCCGCTGTCGGTGGAACTGCCTGATGAGCTGCTGCCACTGCCCGAGCTACTGCCGGAACTGCTTCCACCGGAGCTGCTTCCACCGGAAGTGCCCCCATCCGAACTGCTGCCGCCGGATGATTCTTTCGCAAATACCCTTCCAACCACATCACTCATGATATGACCATCTTCTATCGCAATCGCCTTGATCGTAGTCGTCTCTGTCAGCGTAATCGGTGTTTTGTACTGCTGCGATCCCTTTGTTGGCACTGTATCATCTGTTGTGTAATAAACGATTGCACCGGGGGTCGTTGTGATCGTCACCTCCGTGCGGTTCGAAAACTTGTCAGTACCGGAGATCGTCGGAACGCCGCTGTCTCTCGGAGTTTCAATCTTACAATTGCCAGCTGACAAAATATTATTATCTGATCCAACCGCTTTGACGTGAAGATCAACCATCTGACGCGCACCAAACTTCTCTTTCGTCTGAAGCTCCTGCAATGGGTAATAATCTGTGCCATTGATACTATACTGATAGCTCATCGTATCAGTATTTACTAGATTTGTCACCTGCATAACATATACGGTAGCGCTATCGTTTGGTCCTATGACCACATCAAACGAAAGTGGTTTCTCCTGTGGCTCTGTGCCCTGATCTCCGGACTCTGCCGCCCCGGTGTTGTCGTCCGCGTATACCGTTTCCGGTGCGAGCAATCCACCAGGTACACTCATGGATGACACGACCGTAGCTGCGGCAATCCCCAAGGTCAGGATTTTTGCTAATGATTTGCTTTGTTTTGATTTCCGTTGTTTCATTTTTCGTTGTCTCATTCGTCGATTCCTCCTTTTACTGATGCTGTTATTAGGCGTTTGCGAAACTATTTTTATTATCTGGGCTACCTAGCTGTGGGCGCAGTTGCATTCTGATCAAGCTGCTTGGGATTTTCTCTGTTAATCCGATCTACAATATAATTGATAGAATCTTTGATGTTAGCTACATTGATAGGATTGTTCGTCTTAGAAGTAAATACCAGATCCTCAAATCCTTCTCTCTGAGAAAACCGAGTCGCAATGTCTTTATGGTATGTTCTCTGATATATAAGCACATCATGCACTTTCTTAATCATTGGAATCTTGCGAAATCCTGCATATTTATTTTACCCATATAATTTTCTCCAAAAAAATATGGAAAAGATTATATGTCTCTCTTCTCCATAAATGTATCATGTTTATCACTTAATGTCTACGGCTTTTAAGCTAGGGAAACGCATCCTAACTGCTCCTTGACTTTTTCGCCTTCTTTTTCTACAATAAAGACAACAAGGGAAGCCGTAGACGGTTTGCCTATGAACAGTTACATAAATAACCGCATCTTTGGCGAGGGGCGGTTATTTTTTATGTCCAATCTGAATTACCAGACTGATGACAGCGACGAGCAATAAACAAAATTGAAACAATTCTGAATATGTAATCATGGCTAAAAACCCTCCTTCGTGAGGGCAAACCGCCTACCGTTTCTGCTTCCCTATGTTGTGACGACAGCATAACAGATTTCGGCATGATGCGCAAGAACAAGTGTTCCTGCCAGATACCAAGATCCCGGTATGAAAGACACCCATTCGCCTGCACCGGCTTCCCCAAACGCATCTTGCAGATAAGTATATGGTATTCTCCTTTCATTTCAGGCTTATAAAGTGCTTCTCCATACATATAGTCTACCTGTTGTCCATACTGTTTACAACCATTCGCTATTGCATATGCTAATTTGCTCTCACAAAATACACTTCTTCCTAAAACAGATGGTGATAATTGTCTGTCCAGAATGAGCCTTAATCCTTCCTCCCTCGTCCCTTCAGATCCAGGGCAGAAAAAGTCTATCCCATCAGACATACTCTTTGCTATCTGATTTTAATCCTCTCCAAGCAGTTTTTCCGCAATATCATCTGTAAAAATGCGAATGCTGTTATTATTATAATGATAAGCCCTTGCAAAACAGCTTACCTTTGCTGTCATATTGTCCATTCCAATCCCCCTCGTACTACCCAAATAGTATTTTTGCCACACCATTCTATTTCAGCGTATGAATATCCTCAACCTACGGAGAGTAGAGTTCGAATTTGCTCATTTATTTTTCCATCCCATCCAGAAGCTTTATAAATCTTTTATCATTCATCTGCTCATTCGTAAGATATTCTCCATTATAAAACAATGCATAGGTTGTAACCGGTGTCGGAGCATTCTGTGCTTCTTCTTTCGTTTCCA
>ERZ1034949.1076-NODE-1076-length-14095-cov-103.013604_pt1 | contig 14095 bp, 14 predicted proteins | sample MGYA00520590_ERZ1034949 | MGnify/ENA primary metagenome ERZ1034949 (study PRJEB33766, sample SAMN09781752) | gut metagenome | biome: gut microbiome | host: Homo sapiens | place: Madagascar | study: EMG produced TPA metagenomics assembly of the PRJNA485056 data... | reverse complement strand
CGTAGTACAACACATGTTGATGAGGCAATTGAGTCGATAATGAATAATTTGAATTGTCTAGTTTGATGTAAAAAATGTGCAATGAATGTTTTTAAAAAATAAACTTTAGAATTATGGCAAGTTATGATGAATTGCATATTAAGTGTCCTGTTTGTAACACAGATTTATGGGTAAAAATTTCGTATGGGATTTATCCAGCAAGAAGTATCGAAACTGCGGATTGTCCTGTTTGTGGAAAGGAAGTACTTCGTAAGAATATCACTGGCGATATTGAAACCAAAGTAGAAAGTTTAGCTAATACTAAGGACCAGTATAAACTTCAATTTAAGCAAAGAAATGAATCATGAAAGGATTACTTGTTTTTATCGTATGTTTTCCTATATAAATTCGTTTTCTAAGTGCATTGATTGATACAATTTAGTGTTATGACACCAAAAGAATATTGTATAGCCTTTTGTGAAGGCTACTTCTACGCCCAATTAGGCGAAAACCTTACCAATGGTAAAGTGACAGAACATGCACTGGACTTAGCTAAGGAAACGGCTCAGACATGTATGGAGCAACAGATAGCCTATTCTTGTTTTGATGAAAAGCAAAAACAGGTGATGAAAGAAAACCTTCATAAATGGGCAGATACAGTGATGCAAGGTTTCAAGAAACGTTTGCGTGAGAGCGGCAGATTGATAGAATCTTGATGATGCGCTAGCCGACAAACAATCGCAATCCTATTGCGTTAACAATCATCGGCAGCCCTTTAGGGCACAGGCTTCGCTGACGATACCAGAACTCTGGCGGAGGCTATAGCGTAGCCAGCTACATCCTCTCGTTCCTGAGGTTTCTGTCCCCCAGAACTGGGGAAACCGAAGGGGGCGTAAAGACTATTGAAGAGAGGCTTGGTGAGAAAAGTGGAGCCTTCTTTAATGGTAAAGAAGGACGGGTAGGTTTTCGAAAAGATGACTTCTTTAACGGTAAGGAAGGACGGAGAGGTTTTCGAAACAATAACAATATTATTCGGTAGGCGAAGCACCACTAGCATTTTTTATAAGCTACTTTTCGCTTTTGGTGTGGAGCCTACCTTTTTAATTGACGATGAATAATTTATGATGATATTCAATTCATAATTATGGCCGGCGGCGTAGTTAAGGATTTTCGATTGTATGAATGCAAAATCTGTGTGGTTCATACAGCCGATGAAAGTAAGGTCGTAGTTCTGAGAGGAATGGACTATGCTTGTTTGCTCTTTGAAAAAAGAACAGAGGATTAAGGAGTTTGATAAATAGAAAAACAATTCTAATAAATGAAAAAGTTAATAATTGTTGGCGCTGGTGGTTACGCCAAATCCGTATTGGATTCTGTTGACCACATGAATTTTCAGATGGTGGGATTCCTGGATGATATAAAATCCAAAGGAGAAGAACATCAGGGTTTTCCTATTTTAGGTAATACAATTGATTGTATTGTAAATCCTGAGGATTATGTTTATTTTGTCGCAATAGGCAACAATGCAAAGCGTAAAATATGGTTTGACAAATTGAAAGAGAGAAAGTTATCTCTTATTAATGTTATTGATAAATCAGCTCTCGTTTCTCAAGCTGCAACAATTGGTGAGGGTAGTTTTACATGAAAATAACGCCTAAAAAAGCAAAAAATAGCAGAATGATGCTTTTATTTTGAGTTTCAAGTGGTTGTGGCAGCCGTTGGCTTTAAGTGGCACAGACAAGGAAATGCGGAAAACGCAGATTGATGAAATAGAAACGCTTTCAAATCATTACCTCGCAGAAACGCCCTAATAAGCATTTTTAACGGTGACGGTTCATATTTCCCCATTCTGCGTAAGTTTTGGTTTTGTCATGCAGCTCTCATAGTTTAATTTTGCACCGAACAAAAAAGTAAGAATTATGAGATGCACTTTCAAGACAGTCTTCTATATAAATGGAAGCAAGGAGAGAAACGGAATTGTCCCTATCATGGGACGAGTGACAATCAACGGAACTATCGCACAGTTCAGTTGCAAGCAGAGCGTGACCAAGGCTATCTGGGATGCCAAGGGCAACAGAGCCATTGGCAAGAGCAAGGAAGCCAAGGAGGTGAACTTTGCGCTTGACAACATCAAGGCTCAAATCGCCAAGCATTACCAACGCCTTTCCGACCGTGAGGCATTCGTTACAGCTGAGATGGTGAGAAATGCCTACCAAGGCATAGGCACAGAGTACGAGACCTTGCTCAGAGCCTTTGACAAGGAGAACGCAGCCTTTGCCAAGCGTGTAGGCAAGGACAGAGCCAAGAACACCTACCGCAAGTATCTGACGGTAAGAAAGTATGTTGCCGAGTTCATCAAGTATCAGTACAAGCGCAGCGATATGTCCATGAATGAGCTTACAGAGGAGTTCATTCGTGACTATTGTCTGTACTTGAAGAATGTTGTAGGACTTGCGCAGTCCTCTATTTGGATTTACTCCATACCACTGAAACATATCGTAACGGCAGCTCACTACAACGGCAAGATACCAAGAAATCCGTTTGCCATGTACCACGTTGACCCAGATCACAAGGAACGTGAGTTCTTGACCTTGGACGAGCTTACCGCCATGACAGAGATGAAGTTGGAAGACCCGAATATGGCATTTGCGAGAGACCTCTTTCTCTTTGGTTGTTGGACAGGTATCTCTTTCATCGACATCAAGAACTTGACGGAAGATAACATCAGCATGATAAACGGTGCTCCTTGGATTGTGTCCAAGCGTCAGAAGACTGGTGTACCTTTTCAAATCAAGTTGATGGATATTCCCATGCAGATTATTGAGAGATACAAGTCTTTCAGAAAAGGAAGCCACGTATTCAATATCGGCAATCTTAGCAACATCAACAAGCGCATCAAGAAAGTTGCTGCAATGTGTGGCATCAAGAAGCGGGTTTCATTTCACGTGTCTCGCCACTCTTGGGCTGTTTTAGCCTTGGAATATGGTATGCCGATAGAGAGCGTGAGCAAGATTCTTGGCCATACAAACATCACCACGACGCAGATATACGCCAAGGTGACAAGCAACAAACTTGACCATGACATAGCAGTCTTTGAAAGTCGAATCAAGGGGCACTTGCCTGTTATGGGAGGAATGGTATGAAAAGGACTGTAATCACCGTGGACGGAAATGGAATACTTTCCATTCCGTCCAACTTGGAGAACTTGTGGATGAGTGAGGGAGAATTGGTCAATATGCTTCATGTTACCGCCCCAAAACTCAACTCTGTGATACAAGTCATATATAAAGAAGGCATGTTGTCTATGTCGGAAGTCCAACAAAGACAAGAAACTTCCAAGGGTATTTGGCAAACATTGTATGGATTCCCTATGGTTGTTGCCATTTGCTTCCGTCTCACCTCTAATGGGGCTATGCAACTTCGTAATGCCATCTTCAAGAGGCTGTACGGAGCAAAAGAGAAAGCAGCCATTGTCCTACAACTCTACGGAGGGACAAATGCCATTAGCTGAGATTGGTTGTATCTTTGACGCTTCTATTATTCACTGTCGTATTGACTTGCCTACGTACTGATTCACTGTCGTATCAAGCATTTCTGTGAAGAACGAAGAACTGCTGATGTCAAACGTTTTACAGTTTTATCGTATGACATATAAAACGTATGACATGCAGGAATACATTTTTGTTCATCCCGAGGAAAGGTTTGCAAGGAAGCCTCTCTTCGGGATTTTTCGTTTTATCTTATCCCGAAAGGCTACATCAAGCACATTGATTTCCAATCTTTTAACATTGTCGGTGCAAACTTCTCCATTCTGCGCAAGTTTGTGTTTTGCGTTTTGATTTTCCGCCCTTACCTTTGCAACTTTAATTTATCAACTCACAAAGGTTAGATTATGAGCAAGACAAACGACAACAATCAGCTTGTAGGCGTGGCAAATGCAAAGCCACAGGCTGCACCTCCGACAAACGAGGTGTTCATCCGTGTTGGCACCACCTTGTACAAGGTGGTTGACCAACCTACCATCAATGGAGGAAAGGTAAGAAAGCGCATCCCATGGAACATGGAGACCTTGCGTCAGGACTACGGCAAGGAGTTCATCAAGTACGTTCACAAGTATGACGGCTTCTGTACTGTTCCCGAACATGTGAACCACCGCACGGTGATAGACGGTTTCCTCAACCTATACGAGCCGATAGGACATAAGCCGATGCAAGGGGGCTTCCCAAATATCAAGAAGTTGGTTAGTCACATCTTCGGTGAGCAATATGAGCTTGGCATGGACTACCTGCAACTTCTTTATCTCAGACCAGTGCAGAAGCTGCCTATTCTATTGCTTGTATCAGAGGAAAGAAACACAGGCAAGACCACGTTCTTGAACTTTCTGAAGGCATTGTTCCAGGACAACGTGACATTCAACACCAACGAGGACTTCCGCAGTCAGTTCAACTCCGATTGGGCTGGCAAACTGCTCATAGTCGTGGACGAGGTATTGCTCAGCCGCAGGGAGGATTCCGAGCGGTTGAAGAACCTCAGCACCACACTCTCCTACAAGGTGGAAGCCAAGGGCAAGGACAGAAACGAGATTTCTTTCTTTGCCAAGTTTGTGCTGTGCTCCAACAACGAATCCCTGCCTGTCATCATTGACGAGGGAGAGACCCGATATTGGGTGAGAAAGATTTCATCGCTGCAATCGGACGATACCGACTTCTTGCGTAAACTGATTGCTGAGATACCTGCTTTCCTGTTCCATCTGCAAGGCAGAATGCTGTCAACACAGCAGAAGAGCCGAATGTGGTTCGCCCCCGAGCAGATTGCGACTGATGCCTTGCGAAGAATCATCCGCTGCAACCGCAACAGACTTGAGGTGGAACTATCGGAGTTGTTTCTTGAAATTATGGAAAACACCCAGACAGATAGCTTACAGTTCTGCCTCAATGATGCCCTTTCCTTATTGCAGTGCAACCACGTGAAAGCGGAGAAGCACCTTGTGCGAAAGACAGTGCAAGACTGTTGGAAACTGCAACCTGCACCAAATGGTCTCACATACACTACATACGAGTATAACTACAACAATGGTTGCCAATATTCACCCATCAAACGTGTGGGCAGGTTCTACACCATAACGAGAGACAAATTAAACGGCAAATAATTTGATGAATTGTTGAACATGATGAAATAAGTATTGAATATCAGATATTTATGGTTCTACATATTCTCAACATAATACTCAACAAAAGAATGGGACTGATGAAAAGAGAAAACATGATGCTTCATACCTATCTTTCTCTTTTGCTCCGTAAATTGTTGTGACGAGGAATTTGTTGAGAGTTTGTTGTAATGCTAATTCGTTGGTTCTCATAATATTATTCATTATTTTCAACAGCTCATCAAAAATACATTCACCACTTAATCCACAGTAAGACATGAACATTCAAGAAGCAAAGCAAATCAAGATTGCAGACTATCTGCAAAGTTTGGGACACCGTCCTGTCAAGCAGCAGGGCGCAAACCTTTGGTACAAGTCACCATTGAGAAACGAGAGTGAGGCATCTTTCAAAGTGAACCCTACGATGAACAGTTGGTTCGATTTCGGAGTGGGCAAGGGCGGCAACATCATCACCCTTGCGTCATACCTCTACGCATCAGATAGCTTGCCATATCTCTTGGACAAGCTGGAGAAGCAAGCACTCCATGTCCGCCCGACCGACTTTTCTTTCCCTCAGCAAGCTTCCGAGCCGAGTTTTGAGAGATTGGAGGTTAGGGAGCTCAACCACCCTGCACTCCTGCGCTATCTGAGCGAGCGGAATATTGACCTGTGCATAGCCCGAAAGGAATGTGTGGAACTCCACTTCTCGCATAATGGCAAGAACTACTTCGCCATCGGCTTCAAGAACAAGTCGGGCGGTTACGAGGTTCGTAACCGATTCTTCAAGGGTTGCATGTCCCCCAAGGACATCACACATATCCGACAGCAAGGCGAGCCAAGATACTCTTGCTATGTTTTCGAGGGCATGATGGACTATCTTTCCTTTCTCTCGTTACGCATGGAGAAGTTTCCGTCTTGTCCGTCATTGGAAGCGCAGGACTACGTGATACTCAACTCCACAAGCAATGTGGACAAGGCTGTTGACGCACTCCACGGCTACGAGCGCATCAGTTGTCTGCTCGACAACGACGAGGCAGGGCGGAAGGCAACGCTTGCCATCGAGAACGCCCTCAGCTACCGCGTGAGGGATGCATCCCACTTGTACAGCGAGTACAACGACTTGAACGACTATCTGTGCGGAGTGAAATCCAAACAGTCGGTACACCAAGTACAGCCTGTTAAGCGGACTGCTCCACCTCGGAAGAAAGGCGCAGCCTTAGGTATGTAGGCGGTTCCTGCTCCAATGGCTATTCTGAACGGAAAAGCCATAGCTCAATAGGGCGTTTTCTTGACGCAGTGGCACGCCACCGCTAAAAACACCCATTTGAGCAAAGGGGCATCCCCTTTTGAAACCCCGTGAGCCATGCGCAGGGCGCAATGCGGCAAGCGGATTTGTACAACTCAAAAACAAGTTTATTATGGGACATTTCAGTTTGGATTTCAAGAAGGCAAAGGGCAGCTCTGACGCAAGGGAGTCAGACCACATAGAGCGCAAGGTGATACCCGACAACGCTGACCCTACGAGAACTCACCTCAACCGTGAGCTTGTCAAGATGCCGAGCGGTGTGTATGGTCGTGACGAAGCCATCGCCCACCGCATCAAGACGGCAGGCATCAAGCGCAAGATAACCAATGACCAGGTGAGGGTGATTAGAACCGTGCTGTCTGGAACGCACGAGGACATGATGAACATCGCAGCCAATGATCAGCTTGACGATTGGTGCAACGACAGCTTGAAGTGGTTGCAGGACACGTTCGGCAAGGAGAATGTCGTGTCGGTGGTTCTCCACATGGACGAGCACACGCCACATCTCCACGCCTCCATCGTTCCGATAGTGACTGGCGAACGGAGAAAGGCGAAGAACAAGACAACGGAAGAGGGCAAGCGGACATACCGCAAGAAAGCCAATGTCGTGAGGTTGTGTGCCGATGATGTGCTCAACCGTGACAAGATGGTTGGCTATCACGACAGTTATGCGGAAGCCATGGGCAAGTATGGCTTGAAACGAGGTGTCCGTGGATCGGATGCGAGGCATACCACTACGGCACAGTATTACCGCAACATCAAGCGAGAGACAGAGAGACTTCAAAACTGCATGAAGCTGCTGCAATCTGATGTAGAGGAAGCACAGCAACTTCTACAACAGACCAAGAGTGAAATCAGTACGGAGAAGTTACAAGCTGCTAAGATGGAAGCCAAGACTGCCTTTGTGTCGAAGATTGGTTCTCTTTTGGGCAGTGGAAAATTGAAGGAAGTGGAGCAACACAACCGAAAGTTGTGCGAGCTAGTGACTGACCGAGAGCAATACATTGACGAACTCCATGAGAAAATACAGCGAATGGAGGACAGCCACAGTCAACAACTCGGCGAGATGCAACAGAACCATCAAGCAGAGGTTGCTGATTTGAAAAGTAAGCACGCTTCAGAAGTATCTTTTCTCAACGACATCATCCGCAAAGCCAAACGTTGGTTTCCGATGTTGGAGGCACACTTACAAATGGAAAAATTGTGCCAGAAGATTGGCTTCACAGCTGAGCAAATCGGAGTTCTCCTAATGGGGAAGGCATTGAGCTTTAGCGGTTCGTTCTATTCTGAGGAGCATAGAAGAATGTTCAATGTGGAGAATGCTGAAATCAAAGTGTTCTCTGATTCCACTAAGCCGAACCAATTGTTTTTGTATGTCAATAGACAACCTATTGTTGAATGGTTTAAGGAGCAATGGAATAACCTAAGATTACATCTATCCCCACAACGTAAAGGTATAAGATTATAAAAATCCATGAGGGTATGCTTAGCACCCTCATGGATTTTTTATGAATATACTTTTAATGTATAACTTTCTTATTCCCCTTTATATAAATATGTCCTTTTTGAGGTACAAGAACTTGCTTTCCAGAAAGGTCATACAACGTAGAGTTTCCTTTTTCTTCTATTTGTGGAGTACGCTCTATCCCAGTTGTTTGTTTCGTGAAATCACTATCCTTAAAGATACATTTTCCATTCTCATATACTGAAACTAAAACTTCATAGTAAGAGTTTAGTTCATTGGAGGTATATTTTGTACTACTCAATCCGATACCCTCTACAAGATAACTTTGGTAATTGTAAGTACCATAGTCAACAGTAATTCGTTTATGTTGCACATTGTCTATATCTATGTAGTCAACCGAAATGACGCTACCAACTTCATTGGCTTTATCTCCAACGCCCAAACAGAAATCCAGAAGCAATTTAGTTTGCTCGCCATATACGCCATATACTTTTGAGTCCTTTTCAAATACTGCATAGGCTGTTTGTATATTGGGAGTATCATGGTAAACCTTTACAAGTTTTTTGCACAACAGTCCATTGGCTATAGTATCTCCACAAACAGTAACCGTATATGCTCTTTCGATGTCTTCATGCTCATACATTCTTTGCACAAAATTCCAAACCTTACCATCAGACAACGTTTGTGACTTACAAGGGAGCATGGTAAAGAATGCTCCTAATAGAGTTAAGTATATATTCTTCATTGTTCTATAATTTTATATATGTCTAACGAGCATAACTTCTATTTATTGCCTAAGCTTAATATATACCAACATGAAGTGGTGAAGAAATTTCTGATATACTTCACTCTCCATACCCAATGTGGCAAGAGGCGTGGGGTAAGGTGGAACTTCTGCTTGTAATGAGGGTTGATGAACCAAAGTTTTTGGTCAACCACAACAAACCCACATTTGTGTATAAGACTTTCGAATAACTCAATGCTTGTGCGGCATTCTTTGATGCTCATCAGTTCTTTTATTGTACCTGTTTCTTCATTACACGTTTTTAGTAACAACTTGTATAAGGAGTTTGGCAACAAGTGAATAAATGGCAGATGGGAGCAAAGTTTGCTTCTGCAAATCTGCTGATGTCCTCCAAAAGGCATTTGCCATGCAGGAAATCCAACAAACAACACACCTGTAGGTTTCAAAAACTTTTTGAGGTGTGCAAGAAATGGCTCTTTTGTTGGTACGTGCTCTATCACATCATGTAATAGTATCACGTCATATTTGTCCTCTTCATTACATGGCACAGGGTACTTCATGGAATCACAGCATACAAATTTTGCATGATTGCTGATTTCTGAAAAATACGCCTTAGCATCCTTAATTCTGCATTCGGCAATATCTATACCTGTCACCTTGCAGCCCAACTTGGCAAAGGGTACTAAGTTTCCTCCTTCGCCACAGCCGACCTCCAAAATATTCATTGAGGTTTCAATTTTGTAAAGATTAGACAAATAAGGTAAATAAAAATCCCTACTTGTGTTTGCCAACTCCTTAAAATAAGCTTTTCTATCTAAGTGTCTTCTTTGCATAGCTACGTATAAATGGAAAAATTTGGGAAGAAGTAGAGAGTTTTCTCTCCCTACTTCTTCTCAAAAAGTTATTCTTTTATCAGTCTCTGATAATCAGCAAGTTTTCCATTGACAAACAAGGATACAATATATATTCCAGAGTTTAAGGAGGAAATGCTTGTTGAAGCAGTGGGACTTTGTGGTGATACAGTCAACTCTTTCTCTCGGCTGCCCATAAGGGAACTTATTATGATTTTTGCGCTTTTGACGTCATTGTCCAATTGAGTTGTGATTGTGACGAATCCATTAGTTGGATTTGGTGAGCAACTTAAAATTTTGTTGTTGGTATCACCTATGAGCTGTGTTCCCTTTCCATTAGACAACTGCTCTATTCTTTGTGCCTGTGTCTCTACGGTAGCTTGTAATTCTTGCACAGCTTGCACTAACATAGGAATGATAGCTGTATAATTTATCATCTTGTGTCCTTCCGCATCTGTCTTTATAGCATCAGGAAGAACTTCCTCGACCTCTTGCGCAAGAAAGCCATATTGCGTTTGGTCATCTTCCACAGGTCCATTAGCGACTGTTGATGTTATGTTTTCTTTCTCTGAAGGTTCAGAAGAAAGGGATTGTACGACAGCTTCGCGTTTCCACTTGTAGGATACAGGTCTAAGACTGAGTACAGAGCTTAAACCAGATTTCAAGGTCTGCACATTTTCTTTTGCTCTCGCATCAGAATAGTTATAGACATTTGCAACTTGAATACTGTTGAAAGTCTGGGTCTGGGTGTTATAAAACACCACTTGGTTTCCTGTTCCTGCTATTCTTGGGTTGGCAGGGGTCAAGTCAAACTGTAAAAAGTTACTTGACTTGCATGTCATATACATACCTGTCCAATCTTTAGCGTTAAAGCTGTAGAATGTGTTGGTTGAAGCATTGTTGACACCTAACTTTCCGCCTGTATAAGTAATCTGTGCGGATGTTGTCACTGCAAATGAAACCAAAAGCAGCAACAAAAGTGAAGACTTTAACTTTTTCATTTTTCTATAATTTATTCGTTTGACAATGTTAACTTAACGTTATTAGAAATGGTGGTTGTTGGCTCGATAGTTATGCTTTTTGCCTTGAGCTTTATCGTACCACTATTCAGAACAACAGGTCCTTGTGCTTTGGATGATGTCACTGCGGAGCCAACCTTTATAAGGTCTGCCTCATAACTTTTATCTGTAGCTATTGTTTCGTTTTGAATGTTTATACATGTAGCTTGTCCTATGTACGGAATGTAGTTTTGTTTCGTTATACATACTGACACATTGCAGTTGACATTAGAGAATGACGCTTCTTTTACATTTTTTTGAATGCTATAATAAGAAGCACCATTGTCGGCTGTACTCATTACGCAAATATTGCATCCATCTACAGCTGAGTTGACTTTTATCCCATTGCCTTCTGCTTTTATTGTTGCGCCAGAGAATTGTAAAGGTTTGGAGATAAAAATCGGCATTTCTGGGTCACCAATAGGGTTTAAACCAAATTGAACCCACCTAAAAGGGTTATTGCTTGTACTTTTACTTATCATTGCAGCTTTAGCCACAGCAACAATTGCTCCATAATTTTTATTCTCAACAGACGCAGAGAAGAGGTTTTGATAGAACTGTGCCTCATATTGCAGTGAAGGTCCGAGGCTACTTGTACCACCAGAATATCCCCATCCGTATCTTGAACAACCAAGGTAGGCAACAACACCATTGTTCGCATTTCTCATGAATGCCTCACTAAGACATGGCTCATAAGTTGGAGAATCAAATTGGTTTGTTTGACATGCCATTGTAGTTATGATGGTAAAACCATTACTTTTCATACTAACAGCATCTGATGTATAATATCTTCCAGACTCTAAAGCCCATAAATTTGGGCTACCATGAGTAGCTATATCGAAGAAGTTATATCCATTAGCGAATTGCTCCTGTAGATTTGCAGTGTTCAAAGTATAGTCTGCACCTCCAGTAAAATCAGTATAGGTATCATAGAATTTCTTTCTTGTTCCTATCCAATATGGCTTGATGAAATTTGTATAAAGATTATCACCTTTTGCTTCTGCGTCACTTTGTGTGGAAGAATAATTCGCCCAAAGTTGTGTACCAGACATTAATATGTTGTTACCCCAACCCCCTTTCAAAGGGGTCTTTTCATAGGCTAATAACTTGGTGGAAAAAGCTACTACATCTGTAGATGTACGTATTGGAATTCTTGTTACATATATAGACGGTGACATATCAATCCCGTCTGTAGTTTCACCATAGATTCCATTTTTGTTGCCATCCCAATCAAAATTACCACCAAAGCATGCAAAGAAAAGGTCTGTTGGCATCTCATTCTCGGTATATCCTCCTGCCGAAACATAACAACTAGCCTTAGGCACAATAGTGTCATCGCCTCCTAATAAGACATATTTCAAACCATTGTTTTTGTAGAGGTCATAAAGACATGATTTTATCTTATGGGGAGTTGTTGCCCCAGTATAATTTGCCTCGATGTCTTCAAGAGCGATAATCTTAGACGAAATACCTTTCATTTTCTTCCATTGGACTATTGGTTGAAAATAAGACGATAATGCACGAGAGGTGATTATGAGATATTCTATATTTTCTCTAGCACTATTGGTTGACGCATTCTGCGTGGAGATATTCCGTGCATCAGCTTCTTCGCCATTAATGACCAAACTTTTTATGATGTCACTAATGTTCTTCCCATTCATAGAAAGTGTAGTTGTCTTTTCATTGGAATTTTCCAAATTTATAGACAATGTTATACTTTCGTTTAGGTAAAGTTTCTTTGAGCTTGCATCATATTCAAAAGGAGAAACCAAGAAGTTTAGAATGGTGTAACCATCCATACAAGATGTGCATTTATATACTCCAGAAGAAATTGGGTAAACCTTGTTAGCATATTTAGGCAAACCTTCAGTAGCCTCTTGTGCAAAGTTGATAGTAGGCATCATTCGAGGGTTTGTGGCAATAGTCACATTCTCTCGAATAAGACTTTTATTGGAAGAAACCGTTAAACTTGCAAAAGAGTTACCTTCTGGTATCAGCACGTTTACAGGGATGAGCGGTAGTCCTGGTTCAGAGGTCTCTTCACCATAACTAGCTACATGTTTGTTAGATATTATGTCTAACAAACCACTAGAATTCATTGACAACGTAAAATCATTCTTGTTAAATGTCACGCTGATCTTTTTGACGTTTCCTGCAAGGCACATTTGCAATGGCACAAGCAGCATCACGATAAAATTAAATACCTTCTTCATATCAAAAAGTGTTAGTTTGTATTAATTTGCCACAAAAATAGAGGATTATTTTTATGTTGCAAAGGAAATTCTAACGCATTTATGGTAAATTTTGATATTCAGCTAAAATCTGCTATTTTTCTTTTGGAATTTACCATGAATTTGTTTATCTTTGCAGCGAACTATAATTTTAGAATATGGATAAGGAAACTCTACAAACCAAAAGAATCGTACGTAACAACCTCAGTTACTTACAATATGACTTGCCTGTACATCAAGCCAAAACATCTTTCTTTGATATATCGCCCCTCGCCTTAGTAGCAAAGATGCATCCCGAAGCTTCGCAAGAAATGCATTGTCATAATTTTTATTGCATTTTTTGGTTCTATTCTGGAGAAGGAACTCACATCGTAGATTTTAAAGAGTATGAAGTTGGACAAGAAACTGTTTTTTTCTTATCTCCTAAACATCTTCACACATATCGTAACCTTAACAACATAGATGGGCTTGCTTTTTGTTTCACAGAAGATTTCTTGTTGAAATTAGATAATGAGTTGCAGGGAAGAATAAAAGCAAAATTGTTTTATCCTGTAGAAGATTTTGCCCATTGCAAAATATCAGAAGCAGCGAAAGAAAAAATGAAGCCTATTGTAAAACTCTTACAAGAAGCTTCTATCTCGCAATATGAAGATAAATCTTTGCAAGCGAGTTATTTTGCTTCATTGCTATCTTTATTGTTAATTGATATGATAAGATTTGGAGAATGGGATGAATTTTCTTTAACTAATGTTTCATCAGATTCATATCAAGTTTATATGAAGTTTATTCAAATGGTCGAAGATAATTTTACAGGATACCATACGGTAAAAGATTACATAGAGGCTTTAGGTGTTTCACAAACCACGCTAAATCTTTATACTCAGCAGTATGCCAAAACGACACCGCTTAAAATTATCAACAACCGTATCATTTTGGAGGCAAAGCGTTTGATACGCTATAGTACATTACGAATAAAACAAATATCCTTTAAGTTAGGCTTTGAGGACACATCTTATTTTATAAAGTTGTTTAAACGAAATGTAGGAATGTCTCCTGTTGAGTTTCGGGAATTGGATTAGGGATAAGTAAAGCAACCATAAAAACTTAAAAAGTCTTTATGGTTGCGCATTATTTTAGGAAACATGAATGTAACTGAAAAGTATTTTGTACTTTTGCAACCGAAAAGAGTTGTTTGACAGCAAATTTAAGCATATTGCAGAAATTAGAACTGTTGCCAAATCATTACCTCTATTGAGGTGAAAAACTTGTAAAATGCTCATTTTTAGCTATTCGGCAGATTTTAGCGTAATTTTA
>ERZ1034949.1075-NODE-1075-length-14103-cov-14.381691_pt1 | contig 14103 bp, 15 predicted proteins | sample MGYA00520590_ERZ1034949 | MGnify/ENA primary metagenome ERZ1034949 (study PRJEB33766, sample SAMN09781752) | gut metagenome | biome: gut microbiome | host: Homo sapiens | place: Madagascar | study: EMG produced TPA metagenomics assembly of the PRJNA485056 data... | reverse complement strand
ACCTTTGAATAGCTTATTTTTCATCTTTCTTTCCTCTAAAATTATGTTGTTTACGTATCAATACTACATCAGCAACATTCCATAAGTCAACCGCAAAAATCAAAGAGTTTATTTGATTTAATTTAATGTAATGTAAAATATATTCCGCAGCGCTTGCTATCGGCGCAAAAATCACAAGCACCTTTAATATCAGTTAATGTGACATCTATTAGGCATTTTTTTTTGCCTGAAAGGTTTGCAATACAGTATGATTTTCCATAATAAATAGCATACTTTGTTTCACCATTACCAATACTAATAGTATAAATAGCTTCGTTAAGAGGAATTAGAATGTTGCTAAATATCTCGGCGCAAAGTTTGTGGGTTGTTGATTTTTTATTATAATTTGCCGGCTCAAATCCTATGGTTACCCGCCCATAATCATTTGTAAATGTCTGAAGTGAGTTGCCCAGCTCATCACGCATACCGCATGAATTCCAATATTTCCACGTATTTGGAATAAGACCTGTTTCTTCAGCGATGTTTAATAAACATGTAGTTTGGGTAGTTTTAGGGATGTCTCTTATATAATTGAGCATTCCAAAGATTAAATAATTGTATTGTTCTATGGTTTTATTTATTTTAAACTTTTCCATCGCTTTAGAATAGCCAGCGATGCCGCCGACTGAGAGAACGCCGATAATAGCCAAAACTCCGAGCATTTCTATCATGCTTCTGCCTAATTCGCAACTTTTTGCCTTTTGCATAAATACAACTCCCTACCAATAATATAACAACAAAAAGCTACCTAAAAAAGGTAGCAGGAAGTTGAAATCTATTCCAGGAATAGTGTAGTATATTAGAGCTATTTTACTACCTTCCCGCTATGCAGAAAGATAGTTTTTTACGTCTGTTCACACAGACAACTGGAAGAGGATTTCAAACCTCACATCAGTTTTTTGCTGATGCAAGCAAAGTATATCTTACTTAAAAATAAAAATCAAGCTTTTTGCACCGGAGCGCCGATTTTCGCTAAAGTAAATTTACTGTTATCAACCTGTTTTTTTATTATACATACCGGATAAAGTAAGCTATTTTAACGATGTGTGATATTTATTTATAAGGTGTAAAATGTCGTTATTTAAATCTGTCGCCGCTTTTGGCGGATTAACATTGGTCAGCCGAATAACCGGCTTTTTGCGAGATATGGTATTAGCTAATTTTTTAGGTGCCGGAGCTGTTTCGGACGCTTTTGTGGTGGCGTTTAAATTGCCTAACTTGTTTCGCAGTCTGTTTGCCGAGGGTGCTTTTACCAGCGCTTTTGTGCCGCTGTTTTCGCAGAAATTGGTGACGGAAGGTAAAAAACGCTCCATATTTTTTGCCGCGCAAGCCATATCTATTTTGGTGTTGTTTGTCGGGGTTTTTGTGTTGTTGTTTGAATTGTTAATGCCGTGGGTGGTAGAGGTTTTGGCTCCCGGTTTTCGTTCCGAGCCGGAAAAGATTGAACTTGCCACCCAACTATGCCGAATAACTTTTCCGTTTTTATTGCTGATTTCGTTAGTGTCTTTCCAGGGCGGAATATTAAATTCTTTTGAAAAATTTGCGGCTCCGGCTTCTGCGCCTATAATTCTTAATCTGATGATGATTTTTGCCGTATTTTTATTTGTGCCGTTTACGCCTACTCCGGCGCATGGTTTCGCTTTGGGAATTACTTCGGCTGGATTGCTCGAAGTTTTGTGGCTGCGGTATTTTTTACGTAAACTGGATATAAAAATTCATCCGTATTTGCATATTAAAAAAATTCTGCAAAATCCGGAAATTAAGACGTTGTTTAAGCGCATCGCTCCGGGTGTGGTTGGTGCTGGAATATATCAAATAAACATGGCGGTAGACACAATTTTAGTTTCGCTGGTCGGCACCGGAGCTATTTCATGGCTTTATTATGCCAATCGCTTGCAACAGCTGCCGCTTGGTGTTATCGGCGCGGCTATTAGTGTGGCTTTATTGCCGATTCTATCTAAATATCTTAAAGAACAGCAGATTGATGAGGCTCGCCGCACTCAGGATAAAGCTGTTGAATATGGATTGCTGCTTTCGCTTCCGGCTGCGGTTTTACTGATTGTTTTAGCCGAACCGATTGTTTGCCTGCTGTTTCAACATGGTAAATTTTTGCCGGAAGACGCTGTTAAAACAGCCTATGCTGTTATAGCCTATTCGGTGGGATTGCCGTGCTATGTGATGACTAAAGCTCTGATGCCAAACTTTTTTGCACGCGGCGACACCATTACTCCCGTAAAATATAGTGCAGTTGTTTTCATTACAAACTTGGTGTTTATTTTGCTGCTTATGCATGCTTACGGTCATGTCGGAATTGCCTGTGCCACTACCGTTGCGGCGTTTGTGTCGCTGCTGCAATATGTTGTAGGACTGAAAAAACGCGGATATTGGCAGTTTTCGCGCCAGCTTGTTTCTAAGATATGTCGCATTGCTGCAGTTTCATTTTTAACCGGAGCCGTTGTTTATGGCTGCCGCGTTTTGCTTAATGATTTGTTTCCGAATTGGATATATGCCTCAAAGTGGCAGTTGCTGTTTTGGCTCGGCGTTTTGGGAATATTTGCGCTTGCATTTTTTCTGATTTTGGCTAAAATATTTAAAGTGATTGATTTTGGCGATATTTTACGTCTTATCAGGAGAAAAAAATGATGGATAAAGCCCGTCTTTCTGCGCTTGCCGAAAAAAGTTTGAAAAAAGCCAAAGCGCTTTACCAAAATATATGGAGGCAAGCACAAAATATATCTAAACAGATATGGACTTATCTGCGGCATGAAAACTATCGTGAACGCCTACAGATTCTTTGGATAAATATTAAAACTTTTAAACTTAAAAAACTTTGGCGCGGACTGAAAAAAATAAGCAAAAAAGCATCGTCTTCGCGTAAGGTGTTTATACGCAGTATCTGCGGATTTTTATTGGTTTATTATGGTCTGGGCAGTTTGTTTGTTGAAAATATGAATGTGACCCACACCTATCCGCTGCCCAAAGTCAGCCGCCAAAAATCAGAAACTATCGGCACTTTGGCGTTTTTGATAAATCGGGAAATAGATAAAAAAATGTGGACGCCTAATTTGCCTGCGGCTTTTCCGGCTTATGTTTTAGACAATATGCCAAACTTTCAAATAGGAATTATGACGGCGGTCCGCGACAGCGCCGGCACCATAAAGAATTTTGTTAATAAAACTCCGGAACAACATAAACATATAAAAAAAGCCGAAGAACTTTTGCGCTATTCGCCTTATGTTTGGATAATGGTCAAAAAAGGCAAGTTTGGTTTGGCGCCTTCGGCAAACGCGCAATATCGAAAAGCTCGTATGGAGTTATTAAAGTATAATGATGCTGATTTTATAACATATCAGGCGGATTTTGAAACTTATCTGACACGCCTTTCGGGGGCGCTGCGCCGACTGATTCAAAAAAATGACAATCAAATAATAGAGCATTCTACAGCTTTTTTAGACACCAAAGCCGATGATGTGTTTTATAGAACCCGCGGCTATGCTTTTGCCTCATGGCAAATAGCTTTGGCGATGGGATTCGATTTTAAAAAGCTGATTGTGCAATATGATGTTTATAATGAATGGACATATCTGCTTTCATCTTTGCAGAAAGCCGCTGAATTTAAGCCTATGTTTGTGCGCAATGGCAAATTCGGCGGTGTTTTCGGAGCTAATCATCTGTTGGTGCAAAACTATTATTTGGAACGCGCTTTGGTGGCGGCAACTCAAATTAAAAATAAAATAGGAAAATCATGCTCATAAAAATTGAAGATTTATCACCTAAGAATATTATAAATTTTTATCCTCCGCAGGCTTTGTGTAGCAAAAACACGGTAAAACTGTTCAATAAACCTTTTCCGGAAGATTTTCCATTTATAAGTTTGTTGACTCCGCTTTCTGATATTGAAAGCTGTTTATTGACAGATGTTTTGTTGAGTATAAAATATACGGATAGCGCGAATAAAGAAGATTTAACGGCTCTGATTTTGGCCGAATTGGATGATTATTTAGCGGCAAAACCTGAAATCATAAGCTTGGAACAGCCGGATATTGATTTATCTTTATTTGAGGCGTTGGCCGATGCGTTTATACGTCCTACGCTTAATCGTGATAAAGGCGATATAAAAATTATCTCATACCAAAATAATGAACTTCTGCTCCAATTTACCGGTCATTGTTCCGGTTGTCCATATGCGCAAAACACGCTTAACAATGTGGTTGCAGGCTGCTTTAAGCGCTATGTTCCTCAGCTGGGCAGCATCAAAGTAAAGGAGTAAGATGCTTCTGCGATTGTTTTATTTCCTGTTTTTCGCTTTGTTGCCCGTTGTGGCCGATGCGCGTTTGATTACTCAAAAAAAAGACGGGGTTTTATTGGTAAAATCAGCTACTTATAAAGAAACTGAAGATTTGTTCAGTCAATATGGATATGGTGGTTTTTCTGAAATAAACAGTCGTTTTCCGCGTATTTATTTTTTGCGTCTGCCGACAGATTGGTCGGAAATTCCGGAAAGCGATGATAAGCATCGTATTTTTATAAAAATTTTGCTGCCGCTGATTTTGCAGGCTAATGAAAATGTATTAAAAGAACGTTCTCAACTGGAGAATATGCTGCAAAAAATAAAATCCGGTCAGCAGCTTATGGCGGCTGAACAAAAAAAATTAGAGGAATTGGCACAAAAATATGATGCTTTTACCCGTTTAAAAGGAGATGAAAAAATTGCCGTGCAGATTAAATTGCTGATGGATAAGGTAGACGCTGTTCCTCCGTCTTTGTTGGCGGCTTCTGCCGGAATATACAGCAACTGGGGAACATCGCGGTTGGCTTTGCAGGCAAATTCATTATATCTGCAGGAAATTTGGTATGAAAAGCGAGGACTGGAGCCTTTGGATGATGCTGACGCAGATTACAGATATAAAATTTATAGCAATTTGGCCGAAGGAATTGCCGACCATATCTTAAAGATAAATTCCAGTATTAACTATAATTATCTGCGTGCCTCACGCACAAATTCTCGTAAGATGGGACGCCCGCTTTACGGACCGCAAGTGGCGGCGACAATGATGTTGGATAATAATCTGAAAAATATCGCCGGAATGATAGATTATACTTTTTCTTATTATAAGCTGCAAAACGCCGACTATAAACCGCAATTGGAGGATGTGAAATGAGCCTGAAAATTTTTCCGATTTTATGCAATGCCGGATTTATGGATAATTATGCTTATTTGCTGACGGACAGCGATACCGGCGTTTCTGCAATAGTTGACGCTGCCGAAGAAAAAGCGATTGCTGACTTTTGTCATGCAAACAATGTTGTGCCGCAATATATTTTTACGACACATCACCATGAAGACCACACCAATGCAAATGTTGCGTTAAAAAAATATTTTGACGCAAAGGTTGTCGGCTCCTCGGTTGAAGCAGAAAAAATCTCCGGATTGGATATTGCCTTGAACGATGGCGATGTTTTTGCTCTGGGTAATGCAAAAGCGCAGGTCATTTTAACTCCAGGGCATACCAAAGGCCATCTGCTGTGGTATTTTGCCAAAGATAAGGCTCTTTTCACGGGCGATGTGCTGTTTAATTTATGTATCGGCGGTTTGTTTGAGGGAACTCCGCAGCAAATGTGGCAGAGTTTGCAAAAAATTAAGGCTTTGCCGGACGATGTCCGCTTTTATCCGGGGCATGAATATACCCACGCTTCATATAGTTTATTGGCGGCTCGGAGAAATGAACCTGCAATTTTGCAATATCTGCAATTTTTAGAAACATGCAGACAAAATAATGTTCCGCCGGTTGGCAATACCTTAGGCTTAGAAAAGCTTTGTAATCCGTATTTGCGGATTGATAATGAAAATGAATTTATTCAACAAATGAGTTAAGCCATGTTTATTAGTCTGAACAAAAAAATTCTATATAGTATTTTAGCATTTTTATTTGTGATAACTTGCTTGTTTTTTGTAATTTTTATAAATTTTTATGCTCGTAATCTGCAAGACCGGCAAAATTCATTGTATTTGCGTAACCAATATGTTGTTGATTTGTTGTATGATAACATATCTTTGCAAAAAAAGTTGGCGGAAATATATGATAAAAATCCGCAGCTTTTGCCAAGCTATCGTTCAGCAAAAGCGTCACAGGGTATTGATTTGACTCAAAAAGAACTATCGAAAGAACAGCAGCTGAACGCCGAGCTGCAAAAAAATTACAACAACAACAAAGAGGCTCTAAAAATAGGTTTGCAAATTTTAGGCGTTAGTTTGTTTATTGTGATTCTGTTTATTTTTCTGCTGTTTTTTATGTTAGATTATTGGGTTATCAGACCTATTGAAAAGCTGATTGAAATCAGCCGCAAAGTTTCGCTTGGTATTTTCTCTAGTCGAATTTCAACTGAAAAGGGGCATTTTCAGGATGAATTTGATATTTTATATTCAACATTTAATAAAATGCTGGATAATACGGAATATAATATTGAAGAAATAAAATCTCGCGAAAATTTTTTGCAAAAGCTGATAGACGCTATTCCGGATGGTATTCGCGTGATTGATCGTGACTATAATGTGATTATGGCTAACAGCGCTTTCCATAATATGCTGAGATTGAAAAAATCTTGTGTCGGACAAAAATGTTATCATGCTTACAATCACAATTGCGAAGGTTGTCCTCAGCGTCAATATGCCTGTCCGGTCAAAGAACTTCTGCACGGAAATAATGAAATTTCAGAGGATTTTCATACAATTCATGAAGTAGGTAAAGTCCCGCTTTATTTGAACGCTACGCGTTTGCGGTGGGGACAAAGTTTTAATGATGATTATATTGTGGAAGCTTTTCACGATTTGAGCAATGATGTGCGTTTTTCTCATCAGCAAAAAGTTTCGTCTTTGGCTTTTCTTTCCACTTCTATCGCGCATGAGATGAAAAATAATCTTGGAGCGATTCGGATGATTTTTGAGGGAATTTTAACCGGTTATGATGATGAAAAATCAGACCGGAAAAAATATTTGCAAATGGCCTATAATCAGCTTGTTGAAACGATAAAAATTCCGGAGCGCTTGTTACGTTTGGCTCGATATTCCGATAATGATGATGTGGAAATCAATATTGAAGATGCCATTAAAGATATGATGCTAATGATTGATTATGATGCAAAACGCCGCGGAATTTCCATAAAAACCCAACTGGAAAAAAATTTGATTTGGATAGGCAATGATGCAGATTTTAAAATGATAATTTTGAATTTGTCACAAAATGCCATAAAAGCCATGCCGGATGGAGGTGAACTGCATTTAGGAGCGTATCGCAAAAATAAAAATATTTTTCTGTTTATTAGAGATACCGGAATAGGTATTGATGAAAATAAACTGAAACATATTTTTGAGCCGTTTTATTCCGGAAATGAAAATGCCAAAAGCTCTGGGTTGGGATTGGCTATTGTCAGCAGTCTGATAGAAAAAATGCATGGACGCATAAGCGTAAAAAGTAAAGTCGGCAGCGGTACGGAATTTAATATACGTTTGCCGATAAAGAATAAATAACACAAAAAAAAACGGAGTTTGAACTCCGTTTTTTATATTATTGTATCTACTGAATCTTATTCGGCAGAAGCAGCGTTTTCAGCTTTTTCAGCTTCAGCGGCAGCAGCTTTTTCAGCAGCGACGCGAGCCAAATCTTTAGCGCCTTTAGCGTTTACATCGCGGTCAACCAATTCAATAATTGCCATCGGAGCGCAGTCACCATAACGGAAACCGGCTTTCAATACACGAGTATAACCACCGTTACGTTCTTTATAACGTTCTGCCAAAGTAGAGAACAGTTTAGAAACTACTTCATTATTGCGCAAGAAACCAGCGGCAATACGACGGCTGTTCAAATCACCTTTTTTAGCAAAAGTAATCATGTTATCAGCAAAAGTTCTCAATTCTTTGGCTCTTGTCAAAGTAATTGTAATTTGTTCATGTTCCAACAAAGAACTTGTCAAATTAGAAAACAAAGCTCTTCTTTGGCTTTTCGGCATACTAAATTTTCTGTGTCCATCACCATGTCTCATGATGTAATTCCTTTCATTTTCTCTAAAGCTTTGATGGGCAAAGCGGATAAATACAAGGTTCTTACTACGGTTGCGACAAGCGCTCATACATAAAAACCAATTTAATTTCGGGTATTGTGTAACATATTTATTGACTAAAAGCAAGAACATTTTACCAAAATTCTATATTCAAGGGTAGCAAGTTATTTTAGGAAAAATGTTTAGGATAAATAAAGAGTTGAAACAATGAAAAGTGTGTAAAAAAAACGACCGTTTAAAATGGACAGTTTTTAGGCTGTTTTTTATAGTCTAGCAAAGGTTGCCGGAATTTGCAATAACTTTTTATATTTACGATGTTTTTTGCTGTTTTTACAACATTTTATTGCCGCTTGTTTCGCTGTGTAAAAATAACGGTCGTTTTTTTACACACTTGAGGAGGAATAAGATGTTTAAGGGTATAGAATTTTTCAAAGGAAAGAGCAGGGATGAGGAGTATGGATTGCTTCGTCGTTACACTCCTCGCAATGACGTTTGCAGCGTGGGACGTTCAATGATAGAAATGCTCGGCGTATTGGCGATTGTCGGAGTTCTATCTGTCGGAGGCATTGCCGGATATTCCAAAGCTATGGAAAAATGGAAAATTAACAAAATTATTGAGGAGTATTCAATGTTAATGGCCGGACTTCTTGAATATAAGGATAATTTTATAAAAAACACGCCGGCACAAAGCGAACCTGGAATTGTAGATTTTGTACAAGCAGCGCATCTGGTGCCGGAAACTTGGATAAAAAAAAGTAATATAAATATGAGCGATTCGTTAGGCAATCATGTCGGAATTTATTTTAGTAATGAGCGAAACGCAAATGGTTATGATGTCGGAGACAGATTTGTTTTTAATTTGTATTTTGGGAATTCAAAGACTTCTGACAATTCTTCTCAATATAATTTATGCCGGACTTTTTTTAAGGATTTAGGTGTTGCCATGTCGTATAATATGCTGCAAATGGGGATGATTACGGTTGCTCAAAACACAAATTATGCCGGAGATTCTCGGTGTCATGGAGGTTTAGGGTATAACGGCGAAACCCGAAAGTGTTTGCGCGACATGACTTTGACAGAAATCAGCGATATTTGCAAAACCTGCCAAACCACAAACTGCGGTGTTGTTTTTGTATTTTAGCTATTGACTGCAAAAAAAATATTTACCTGCAAAAATAAAAATCTCCCGAACCAAAATTCGGGAGATTAAAGCTTAAAGCTTAAAGTTTATTGTTTTTACGGGTTTTCATAAAGTGTTCCAGCCAATGAATATCATATTGACCGTCCAAATATTCCGGCTGCGAGATAATCTCTTGGTGCAGCGGGATTGTAGTTTTTACACCCATAATCACAAATTCTTCCAAAGCACGGCGCAGACGCATTAAAGCGGCGTTACGCGTACCGGCATGCACAATCAATTTGGCAATCATACTGTCATAGTATGGAGGAATCGAGTAGCCGGAATAAATTTCCGAATCCACACGAACGCCTAACCCACCCGGTGCGTGCCATTCATCAATTTTACCGGCGCATGGTACAAATGTTTCCGGGTCTTCGGCGTTTATACGGCATTCAATGGCGTGACCGTTGAATTTGATATCATCTTGAGTATAGCCAAGCTGAGCGCCGGCAGCAATGCGAATTTGCTCTTTAACAATATCAATACCTGTAACCGCTTCGGTAATCGGGTGTTCTACCTGCAAACGAGTGTTCATTTCCATAAAATAGAACTTGCCGTTTTCATACAAAAACTCTAGCGTGCCGGCATTGCAGTAGCCGATTTTAGCAATGGCGTTGCGTACGATATCACCGATTTCTTTACGTTGTTCTTGGTTCAGCGCCGGAGACGGGCATTCTTCAATAACTTTTTGGTTGTTACGTTGGATAGAGCAATCACGCTCGCCCAAATGCACAACATTACCGTATTTATCCGCCAAAACCTGCATTTCTATATGACGCGGATGCTGCAGATATTTTTCCATATACACAACATCGCTTGGAAAAGCGGCTTTAGCTTCGGCTTTAGCCATAGTAAACGCTTCCCCGATTTCATCATCGTTAAAAGCAATTTTCATACCTTTTCCGCCGCCGCCGTCTTTAGCTTTGATGATTACCGGATAACCGATTTCATTTGCCCAATGCTTGGCGTCTTCAACAGATTCCAAAGCCGGAGACCCCTCGGTAATCGGCAATCCGGCCTCTTTTGCGGCTTTACGGGCGGTAATTTTGTCACCCATCAAACGCATTTGCGCCACGGTCGGACCAATAAAGGTTATGCCGTGCTTTTCTACCATTTCGGCAAAATCAGCGTTTTCAGAAAGAAAACCATATCCTGGGTGAATTGCGTCCGCGCCGGTAATAATAGCTGCGGAAATAATAGCCGGTTTGTTTAGATATGAATCTACGGAACGCGCCGGCCCGATGCACACCGCTTCATCAGCCAAACGCACATGCATAGCATTGGCGTCGGCCTCTGAATGAACCGCCACAGTACGAATACCCATTTCTCGGCAGGCCCGATGTATTCTTAAGGCGATTTCACCGCGGTTGGCAATTAAAACTTTTTCAAACATAGCAATCCTTTGTTTTTTTTATTCAATCACAATCAATGGTTCGCCGTATTCAATCGGGTCGCCTGTTTCTACCAAAATTTTAGCAACTTTGCCGGCGCGCGGAGCTTTTACCGGATTAAATGTCTTCATTGCTTCTATCAGGCACAAGGTGTCGCCTTCATTAACCGAATCGCCGACTTTAACATAGTTTGGAGAGTTCGGATTGCTGGAAAGATATACCACACCGACCATCGGAGATTTGATGGCGTTTGGATTGTTGCTATAGTCAACAACAGTTTCTTTAACTTCTTCTTCAACCGGAGCTGCGGCAGCAGGCGCGGCGGCAACAGGCTGAGGAGCCGGAACATAGGCCGGAACAACACCGCCGCTGATTTCTCTGGTTAAAGAAATTTTGCAGCTTTCATCCTCATAGTTTAAGGTAGTTAATTGATTTTTATCCAAAATTTCAGCCAATTTGCTAATAACTTTGGTATCAATAGGATTTGACATATTTATTCCTTTTCTAAAAATTAACCTGATATTCCTATATTCTGATTTTGCATAAAAAACAACAAAAATATATTATTTTCGCTCATTTTTATGTAAAAATAATGTAAAAATAGGCAAAAATCACTATTTTTCAAGCTTTAACGGAATTAAATTTTTGTTTTTTGTATAAGAAGGATAAATTATCAAATCTTCAATACCTCCGGCTCCGACAATTTCACGATACAACTCTATCATAAAGCTGCACATGGTATGCACGTATGGAATTCTGCTGCGTCCGCCGGATGTGATAATTTGAATCGGCATTTTCAGCTGCCATCCGGGGACTTCTATTTTTATCAATTCGGGAAAAATACGTGTCATATAAGACGGCATTTCGCCAATCAGACATTTTCTGCGCACCATAGAAAGCATCATATCAAAATTTGATACCTGAAAATCTATATGTTTGCAGTTTGCCATAATGTCATCATACAGCGGATTATATCTCGAATATTCTTCGCATAGGCATAAATGGTGATTTTGATGTAAATCGTCCAAATCATGCGGATATCCGTATACATCTAAATATTTTTTTGTTGTCACCAGCGCAAAGACGATTTTCCCTTCGCATATAATATCGACATTTTGCCATTTGTTTTGCAAATAAGTGGCGCATACGTCAATATTTTTAGGCAGATTCGTGGTGGAAATTATTCCATCATAAAAATTGCAGGTGACTGAAGGATAAATTTGTTTAAATAAATCAAGATACTTGTGAAAGGCCATTAAAGTTGCAGAGGTTGCCTGTAGGGTAATGGAATAATTTTTATTTTCTCCGCCGAAACTCGCCGTTATTTCTGCAATAAGGTTTGTGCAGTTTTTTGCTTGAGTGTATATATGTTCTCCGGTCATAGTTAGGCGCACGCCGTGACTTGTGCGTGTCAAAAGTTCTGTGCCAACCATTTCTTCAAGTAGTTTCATTTCTTTGGACAAATTGGATTGTTTTAATCCAAGTTCCTCAGCGGCGCTTTTCAGCTGTCCGTGTTCAACTACCAATTCATAATGTGATAGCAGCTTGAATAATAAAATGTCACCTCTTACAGACACTTATTTATCCTCTCTCACAATTATTCCTAGAATTAAACTTTATACATATATAATAATTATTCTTATAAATAGTGTCAATAGTCCCTTTTTATAATTCAGAAATATATTTTTTTGGTCTTCTGTTTTGTGGAAAATTTATTATTCTTACTTTATCCACAGAAAAATTAAGGAGGATATTATGAATTTAGAAAAAAATAGAACAATCAAAATGCCTAATCGCATTTATCAATCATTACAAATGTTGGAAGCCGGTTTTTTAAAGTATAATCATGAAAACGAGCTTAATAAACTTCGTATTTTAAATTGCGAATTTGATTTGTGCCGCAATAATTATTATAATTGATTTTTTAGGAGAACCGAAATGAATCAAAAACAATTCGCTTATGTGAATGCTATTTATGATATTGAAGATAATTTAGAAGAAGTGAAAAACTATTTTCGCAATAACGGATATTTAAATGAATATAAAATGGCCACCGAAATACAAACTGTGTTTCGCAGCGGTATATCGGCGCATATGAGTGCTTTGGAAAAACGTACTCTGAACTAGGAAAATAGCACTTCCGACCGCAAAAATAAAAAAATTTTGCACATTTATAAAAAAATATGTAGACTTTTGGAAAAAACTATTTTATAAAGTGTTTCGTAGCCGATGGTCGGGTAGCTCAGCTGGTAGAGCAAAGGACTGAAAATCCTTGTGTCGGCGGTTCGAAACCGTCCCCGACCACCAGTTCTTAAAGTCTTGCATAGCGCAAGGCTTTTTTTGTATATGGTGCATTGTGTATATCTAAAATATAAAAAAATTCGTAAACACGGGATAAATTCCTTTACTTTTTGTCATTCAGCAATTAAATTGCTTAACGGATAAATATAAAATTTATCTGGGGTTTAGAAGCCTCGTTAAGGTTGTTCGTTTGGCTACGAACGTAAAACTATCTTTCTGCTAAAACAGCAGGAAGGTAGCAAATAGGGTATATAACAATACCTAATAACTACACTATTCCTTAAATAGCTTCTAACTTCCTGCTGCCTTTTTAGGTAGCATTTTTATTTTTGACCAGAAAGGAAGTTAAGATGAATAATAATCAAACAGGTAGAAGTATGATAGAAATGCTGGGAGTGTTGGCAATTATCGCAGTGCTTAGTGTTGGGGGAATTGCAGGATATTCTAAAGCAATGCTAATGTGGCGTTCCAACATGCAACGCAATATGCTTACGGAACTACTTGCGGCGGCAATCAAGCTAAAGCCTAATCTAAATGCAAAATCAACTAAATGGGAAAATATAACCTCTACGTTGTATGCTACTGGAGATGTTCCTGAAGGTATTTTATATAAAAACGGTTTTCTTGTGGATAAGAGCGGAATACGATTCTCAATGTACTATGGCTTTCAGTCTTGGACTAATGCTGATGGAAGCAGAGGTGGAGAAAAACGCTGTTCATTTTTGTTTCATTTTAGTCAAAACGGCGCAAAATTTGCACCGGAAATAGAAGAGTTTTGCCGCAATCTGCTTTTAGCAACACAGCAAAATGCGGACGAAGTTGTTTTGATTGCCTCTTGGTTAAATAACGGAATCCGACTTTATACCGGAAAAACACTGAAAACCGCTACTATCAGCGATATAACGACAAAATGTAATCAAACATTTGAAGATACCGGTAATGCTACATTTGAATTGATTCTAAATCCGTATTAAAAGTTGTCAGTAGGTTGTTTTGCTGATTATTTCATTGATTTATTCTATTTATAAAAATTTCAAGAAACAGCTATTGATTTTGTTTTTCCCGATTCGCAATAGGGGCAAAAAGTAACCCACCGGCATAGCCGGTGGTTCTTCATATGCGCCTATAAGGCTA
>ERZ1034949.1072-NODE-1072-length-14127-cov-25.592453_pt1 | contig 14127 bp, 9 predicted proteins | sample MGYA00520590_ERZ1034949 | MGnify/ENA primary metagenome ERZ1034949 (study PRJEB33766, sample SAMN09781752) | gut metagenome | biome: gut microbiome | host: Homo sapiens | place: Madagascar | study: EMG produced TPA metagenomics assembly of the PRJNA485056 data... | reverse complement strand
CCCTCCCCGTCAACCTACATGTAAAAGAGTGTATGTGCTTTTACTGCCATCTTACACTTTTTGTACGTAACAAGTTGATATACAGGTGTTTCAAGAGTGTAGGATAAGTTCAAAATATCCTACACACCCTTGCATACATCTTACACATCACACCCCGCCGCCTCGCAGTTGGTTTTGTCGTATGCGGTGGTTTTCACGCCATAGGGATGTAGAAAAATCAGTCGGAGCAACAGACTTTTCTGCTCCCCTATGCTGTGACGTTCTCCTCCCGTGCTTGTGCCGTGTGGCAGCGTGCAGGTTGTGTAGGTTGAGTGTAGGTGGATTTTGTAATATCTTACACTAAGAAAGGTATTGATAATCAATGAGTTCCAATGTGTTAGTGTAAGATGTAAGATACTCTGTGTGTAAAGTATTTGTAGTATGAAAAAAGTCCCAAGTGCAACTTTCTCGTCTTGGCCCTTTAACGTAACCATGCTAACAGCACTCATAGCACAGAACAAGGTTTATTACTTCATGTGCCGGACAAGATATATAGTATTTTCCCTATTAGCCCACAAAGATTGATTTGGGCGGCGCATTGACGAAGTCTGGATTTTGAGAGTATTGTTCACCACATTGTATTTATGCGGAGTCTCATGTTTGTTATGATAGTATGATGTTTCTGCTATAGGTAATATCAGTATTAAATAATGTAAATATGTGGTATGGCAACTTGGAATTAGACACAAATAGTTATATATTTGCGGTCGAAAAAAGTACACATCATTTTGATATAATACTAAGTGCATACATTAGTATAATTAAATGCGAAAGGCCGAGCACAAACGACTAAGGGTCGCATGGCTATTGCTATTGGTGTATTTGCCAATGCTTTTGGCTGTTACCTTCCACCATCATACAGAGGTGGAAGGCAACGCTGCAACTACTTACTATTGTTACGATTGTGCTCACCACATTCACCACGATGGTCATTTTGTTAATGGAAACACAATGCATGATTGTGCATTATGTGTGTTGCAGAGTATGACCTATGTGGCTCCATCGTTTGCACAGCTGACAACGTTTGTTGTCGTTCTAAATATCGTATATTGCGCCATTTGCATATTGATCAAAAGGTGTAGGTACGATGTAAAATCAACGCGTGCACCTCCTGTGTTTTCTTGATTTTCTTTGTAGGGGAGCAATGTGTGTTTCCTTAATGTTGGTATTCTAACACTTCTTTTTTTGATGATGAAAAATAGGATGGCGGCTTTAGTCGTATTTCCTATCTTTTCATCAACCCTTGTCGTGCGCATTCTTAAGAGGTTATATCAGACACTCTAAAGCATGTGTACAGGGAAGGTGTGCCCCTAAATGATATCGTTGTAAGAGGTAATACTGACAAGCAAATACAAATGTCGTCGGCTCTCAACCCAGTGAGGGCAAACAAGCAATTTATTATAACAGCACTTTAGCGGCTCGCCGATGCAAACGCTGAGTCGGTTGCCAGGAGTAGCAGTTGAAGGCTGTCTGCACGAAAATTATAGAATAAAAACAACACAAGCTTAGGCAATATGTGCAGGTTCTTGTGTATGCGTACAGGAAATGTGATTATTAGCCTTGCATTTATAATAATAAGATTATGGAAAAGATAATACGACAACTGGTCATTGTTATTGGCGCTGTGTTATTTTCGTTGGTGGCACACGCAGCCAATGATACAAAAGATACTGATGCTAATATATATGGTCATGTAATAAACAAAAAAACATCGAAGCATATACCCAATGTAACAATAAGTGTGAAAGGCACGCTTATAGCTACTCAAACGGATGCATCAGGCCATTATTTCTTGAAAAATTTGCCAGAGGGTAAATTCACGTTAGAAGCTAACATGGATGGCTTTAGAACAATAAGTAAAAGTGTTGTATTGCATCGCGATTCAACAATAGAACTTAATTTCAAGTTAGACCCTTCAGATATAGACTTAGATGATGCGGTAGTGTCGGCTAACCGTATCGAAACAAAACGGCGTTTAGCTCCAACATTAGTAAATGTATTAGGAAGTAAAATGTTTGATTTGACACAGTCAACTTGTTTGGTACAAGGCTTGAACTTTCAGCCAGGTGTGCGTACAGAAGATGATTGTCAGAATTGCGGATTTACGCAAGTACGCATCAATGGACTGGATGGCCATTATTCTCAGATTCTGATTAACTCACGTCCAATATATTCATCGCTGAATGGTGTGTATGGACTCGAGCAGATTCCGAGTAACATGATAGACCGTGTAGAGGTTGTACGTGGTGGCGGATCGGCTTTATATGGCGCATCAGCAATTGGTGGTACGATAAATGTAATAACTAAGGACCCCATACGCAATTCAGCGTCGTTCGGTCACACGTTCATGTCGTTGGGACACAACTCTTTTGATAATATTACGATGGGTAATGCGTCACTTGTGACCGATAACAATAAGGCCGGAGTTTACGTATTTGGACAAAGTCGTGAGCGTAAAGGATATGACTATGATCGTGACGGGTACACAGAGTTGCCCGAACTCAGTAATCAGACTTTTGGATTGAATTCGTTTTATCGCTTGAGTCCGTATTCAAGAATTGGTGTGCAGTACCATAGCACACACGAGTTTAGACGTGGTGGTAACAATTTGAATATGGCGCCTCATGAGGCCAATATTGCAGAGCAAGCTGAGCATAACATACAAGGTGGTGGTATAAATTATGATTTTAATGCCCCCAATCAGAAAGATAAAGTAAATGCTTATTTCTCGTTTCAAACGACTACACGAAAGAGCTACTATGGCGGAATAGGGGAGGGAACTCCCGAGGATATGGAAACAGCCGAGAAAGCCTACGGAAGAACACACGATTTCACATATGTGTTAGGGTCTCAATATGTACATTCTTTTCCGCGTCTACTTTTTATGCCATCTGATTTGACCCTTGGGGTTGAATACAACCATGATAGATTAAAGGACATCATATTGGGGTACAACCATGAGCTTAAGCAGAGTACAGGCATTGGCAGCTTCTTCTTCCAAAATGAGTGGAAGAATAAACAATGGAGTTTCTTGCTTGGTGGCCGCTTGGATAAGCACAACCTGATAAATCATGTAATATTCAGTCCTCGCGTAAATGTGCGCTTTAATCCGATTGATGATATCAACATTCGCTTGAGCTACGCAAGTGGTTTCCGTGCGCCTCAAACTTTTGATGAAGACCTGCATGTCGGCGTAGTAGGTGGGGAACGTTTGGTTACCGTGTTGGATAAAAACTTAAAAGAAGAACGTTCAAATAGCTTCAGTGCGTCAGTTGATTTATATCATCGTTTTGGCGCCGTGCAGACGAACTTGTTGATTGAAGGCTTTTATACGGATCTAAACAATGTCTTTGCCTTGCGTCAACTCGATCAACCTGACGCCCAAGGTAATATTGTAAAAGAGCGTTATAATGCCAATGGAGCAAAAGTCTATGGCTTGAACATTGAGGGTAAGGCAGTATTAACAAAGTGGGTTACACTGCAAGCAGGTTTCACTTTGCAAAAGAGCACCTATGACAAGGCTATTGCCTGGAATGATGAAGTGCCCGAACAAAAATATCGCAAAATGATGCGTACGCCTGAAGTCTATGGCTATTTTACAGCAGCATTTACGCCTATTAACCATTTGACAGTTTCTGCTTCGGGCAATTACACAGGTGCGATGCTGGTAGGTCACTCTGCAGGTTCAGGTGTAGATAAGCCTGTGGTTGTCAACACACCGCATTTTACAACATTGAATCTAAAGGCCGCGTATGATTTTGTGTTTGGAAAGGGACTAACATTGCAGGTAAATGGCGGTGTACAGAATGTTACCAATTCTTACCAAAATGATTTCGATAAAGGTTGGAATCGTGATTCAGCTTACATTTATGGTCCATCACTGCCAAGAAGTTTCTTTGTTGGTATGAAATTTAGTTATTAACTAAAACCCCGAATCATCTATGGAGCGTACCCCATATAATAGTGGCAATGGGGTACCCTCCTTACTTCATAAACACAATAATAAATTCAAATAACAATCATGAAAAGTTTAGTTTATACTCTATTGTTAGCATCAACCCCTTCGTTAGTATTTGCTTCAAGCAACCAACATTTGTGTGGTAGTGATTCTGTTTACACATCAGAGGCCTCGGCTGCGCATGGCTATGTTGAGTCTATAGATGGAGCTTACGGCTTTAATGGAATTAGCATACCTGGCGAAAATTGTGACAGTACGGGGCTTCCTATGTTAACGCGCAAGCTCACGGCATGGACGTCATTGCAAGCTCGTGCTGCATACTACTTTCATCACCCGGCAGCACAGGTTAAAAGCTACATGACGCTTAATGTTAAAACAGGGGGTAAGGTTAGTTTCATACTATCAATAACCGATCCCGATGCGCCAACCGATACTATAGCAACTAAAGTGATAGATGTAATAGGCACCGGCAAGGATCAAAAAGTAGAATTGGCAGATTGCTCGTTTACGGTAGCTAAATATTATCGCTACCAACTGGTTTGCGTGTCGGGCAATAATAATATTGATTACATCGACCGTTTTACGTTTGAAAGCCCATCAGCCGAAAAAACATATCCAGCCTCTTATCTGTCGTCACCATCAGTACATTTGGGCAGCTGGCGTTCAACGGGTGCGGCACCGGCAAACGGCTATGATTGGTGTTATCAAGAGATAATGATACCCAAGTCGTCGGATATTGTGGGCACTTATGCCATGGCATTGGGTGTGCTGAGTGGTTACATGGGCATTCAAAATAATGGTGTGCAGGCTGATGGTACGCCGGCCCATGATGTGCTGTTCTCAATGTGGGACGATGGGTCAACTGACGAAGATCCTAACCTGCCAGAATATATGAGGGCTGGTGTGGTAGACTGCGATTCACTTACCATAACCAATAGGTTTGGCAATGAGGGGACAGGGGTACAGACCTACCGACGTGGCGATTGTTGGATACCTGGGCGCTTTGTACAGTTCATAACCAATGCAAGGCGTGAGCAGACAAGTTACACAACCATAGAAAATGGAAAAGAAGTAGAGCACAAGCAAAACAATATACTTGTATCTGTTTGGTACAATGCACAAGATGGCAAGGGGTGGCAATACATGGCTACGGTGCGTAAGCGCAATAGTACCGACTTGTTCAGTTCATGGTATTCTTTCCTTGAAAATTATAATTGGGCCACGGGCGAAGCTTCGCGAAAGGCTTACTATCGCAATGGCTTTGCCAGATATGCAAAGAAAGGAAATTGGTATAACTTTAACCGCGTAGACTTTAGTCATACTGATGGTGGCAATGCACCTGGTGCACGCAATGATTACGGACAAGGTGCAACCGAGAATAAAGACGACCGAACCTTCTTTATGCAGACCGGTGGCTATACTTCAACTAATTGTACCGATAATGAAGTTCCTTTAGCAACATCTGCAGAGTGTGTAGACACAATCAACTACGATGCTTTGAATGCCCGAGTGCTTCAAGCCATAGACAATGAAAAGGAACGTGTGGCTTTAGCAGAGCTGTTCAAGACAAGCAAATATGATAAGTCTGGTTGGAAGGTAATCAGCTTTTCAAGTCAAGAAACAAGCGGCGAAGGTTCAAATGGGCTTGCATCACAAATAATTGATGGTGATGCTAACACCTATTGGCATTCGCAATGGCAAGGCACACAAGCCAAATATCCACATTACTTTGTAATTGACATGCAAAAGATACAGAGCATTGGCGGGTTCGAATTTACCATGAGTGGGGGAGCAAACCGATACATTAAGGCCTATGATATTTATGTGTCAGATGACAATACAACGTGGCAAAAGGTTATTTCGGACAATGGTGCACCAAAACAGCAAACATTCCAGGTGCGATTGGATAGTGTTGTAAATGCACGCTATATCAAGCTTGTGATAAGAGACGGACGTGCAACTGATGGGTGTTTTGTCCGACTCAACGAGTTAGATGTTGTATCGGGCAATGTAGCTGTGCCTGTACAACAGCCAAGTGCAAATAATGTAGCCAACGCACAACTTAGTGCAATACTAAATAATCAGAATCTTGACTTGATATTGCCCTTCGAAGGCGAAAAGCAAGTGGCTGTCCGACTTTATTCTACTAATGGTATCTGTATATTTAACGGCAACTTCCTGGCGTCAAAGTACATTTCAATACCTATGCCACAATTGGTCGCAGGGGCATACATTGTTGAGGCTGTATGTAATGAAGGCTCATCATCTGCAATGATAATAAAGAAATAATTGTCCCTAATCATCTACTTATACAAAATACCTATTCTACAAATCATTCAGTATGAAAACTATAACAATAAAACTACTATTTGGGGCATGCTTCGCATCGTTGTCACCGCTAAGTGCACAAACTGTCGATAGAGCGAAATATCCCGATTACACAGATAAACGCAATCCGGATTATGCACTCATGCAACGGCATACGCTTGGCGTGCGTAATGCTATGTCTGCACGTCCCGACCATGTGAATAATGCCGAAACACGTTTCTTCCCGCCAGTGTTTAACCAAGATGGGGGCTCTTGTGGATCGGCCTCACGCATAGGCTACATGTTCTCGTATGAAATGAATGCCTTTCGCAATTTGGACGGAACTAACCCACAAAATTATTACCCGACACACTTTGTGTGGCTACTGACTAATGGCAATTCGGGCAAAGACGCTTTTGTACAGCATGTTGGAGTTCCCTCGGCTGAAACGTATGGTGGTCAAACCTATTCAAAACTTTTTGGCAATCAAGAGGAAACCCAGAACGACTTTGGTTGGATGACTGGTTACGATAAATGGTACGAAGCCATGTTTAACCGTATGCTCAAACCTGCCAATTTCCCTGAAAGCACAGGCACAGATGCCGGGCGCGAGGCTCTGAAAAATTGGCTGTGGAATCATAATGGTGATGAAAGTTTCCAATCGGGTGGATTGGCTGGCGTTGGTGTGGCTGCCGGCACAATGACGTGCAAGGCTATTGACAGCACTCCAACCAATGACAAGTTGGGAGTGACAGGTATGAAATGTGTGGACAAATGGGGCACTGGCGTTGATCACGCTCTTACCATTGTAGGATATGACGACCGCATAGAATTCGACATAAATGGTAACGGCATATATGGCGAAGAAGCTGCCGATGAGCGTGGGGCATGGATCTTGGTTAATTCGTGGGGTAATGAGTGGCAAAATGGTGGCTTCGTCTATTGTCCTTACGCTTATGGCGGGTCACATTTTAATAAAGACGGCTCGTTCTCAAACCATTGGTGGTATCCCGAAATATACAAGGTACGCAAAAATTATAAGCCCCAACGTACCATTAAACTTAAAATGGACTATACCCGCCGTTCCGAACTATATCTTATGGCTGGCGTATCTGCAGACCTCAAAGCCACAAATCCTGACAAAACGCAGGCTCTTGACCACTTTAAGTATGCAGGTGATGGCAATAATGGTAACACTGTGCCAGCTCCCGAAATCCCGATGTTGGGGCGATGGGTTGATGGCAAACTGCACACCGAGCCCATGGAGTTTGGCTACGACCTCACAGATTTAAGTGACGGCTATGATGCAAATGAACCGCTCAAGTATTTTTTTATAATCAACACAAAAAGTACGGCGGAGGGTAGTGGACATATATATGATGCTTCGATTATAGATTATGTGCAAGACAGTCTGGGACTCGAAATACCATTTGATATTGACACCAATGGTGTAAACATACAGAACAAGGGTAAGCAAACTATCATATCATTGATTGTACCAGGACGAGGTGTGGCTGCACCGCAGAATGTTGCCGTTGATGGTGGTGTGCTTAAATGGATGTCGCCCAAAAAAGCAAATCTCAGTCTGACCGGATATGAAATTATATACGAGGGCGAAATAGTTTCTACACTTGATGCCGATGCCGAATCGTATGCTTTACCCGAAGGGGCTTCGGGCACGTATGGCATAAGGGCCGTTTATGGCAACAAACGCTCGAATGCAGTGAATGTCAATGTTTATGCAAGTACTGCAAACAACAAATGTATTAAATTGCTTCATTCTGGACTTACCCTTCCAGGTGTATTCGATTCAAAGTACAACATGGCCACTATCGAGTTCTGGATACGGCCACTATCTATCGCCGATTGGAACCAGAGTGCAGGTCCAGGGTGGGGAACATTCATGTTTCATGCCAATGCAAATGGTTCATTTACTGCGGGTTGGGACACTAACAACCGTTTGAATGTGCCTTCCGCTCTGAGTTTGAACAAGTGGAGCCATATAGCACTTGTCGTGAATGACAGTGTGATGACTGCCTATGTCAATGGCACAAAGATGGCATCAGTCACGTCAAATAGCTATTGCGGTATTGGCGGTTTTGGCGATTTGATATTCTCATCTGAAGATGAAAACTCCGACCAAAATGCCATGTACGACGAACTGCGTATATGGAAAACAGCACGCACGGCTGATGAAATAAAAGCTGACTACAAACTGCGCTATGCTGATGCACTGCTGCCTGATGACCTCGTAGCCTACTATCCGGGTGATGTGGTGACTATAAATGGCACAAGACTGTTGTGCGATCATACGGGCAGAGCACATCATGGCTCTTTCCCAAATGATAATTTTGCCGTAAATGATGGTTATGCGCAAACATTAAAATATACAGCGAACACATTTGTACACATCAATCAGCCCGAGGCTGATGCTGTCGAAGGGCAATATCTGACACTGCATGCCACTGGCAGCACGAATATTTCCTCTCTGCGATGGACGGTGCCTGGGGCGGGTATTGAAAATTTGGTATGCACCTCGCCAACAATCTCGTTCGGAAAATCTGGTGCGCAAAATGTGAAAGTGGTGGCAGTTGATGTCAATGGTAATGAAACTGAGGCTGACACTCTCATTACGGTGTTGCCTGCTCCTGAGGCAAGTGCAGTATTCAAAATGTCAAAGAACAAGGTGGTGTGTGGCGAGCGTGTAACCTTTATTCCCCAAAACATGGTTGATGGCCAGAGCTATCATTGGACACTCGAAGGCGCATCTGTCGAAACTTCCAACCAGTCATGTGTTACAGTGTCGTACGCAAAAAGTGGCACCTATGATGTGACGTTGAATGTGACTGCAGCCAATGGTAGTACTGCCAAGTATACTCAAAAAATCAATATTGTCGAATCTGCTCCAAAGGCAGCGTTTGATGTTGAGCCATCAGTTGTTGTAAAAGGCAACCAGGTAAGGCTTACCGACAAGTCGCAATATGGTTCGGCTCATAGTGCGTGGGCATTGTCAAGCGCTAACAATGCCATGCAAGGCGAGGGCGAGAAACTCTGCTTCATTCCTGATGTGGCTGGGGTTTACAACGTAACGTTGACGGCTTCAAACGATGCAGGTAACAGCAGTGCCTCTCAGTCAAGAGCACTCATTGTTTGTAATGCCGACAGTAAGACAGGGCTGAACTTTATGCCAGCAGCGAAAGCACGTGTCGAATTGACAAAGGTACCTCTATCGGCAGGACAGAAAAAGTTTGCTATTGATTGGTGGCAACGTGCCAACACGCTCACTGATGTGTGCAATGGGATAGGGGAGAACACGCAAAGTCTACAACTCCAAACGTTGCCTGATGGCCAAATGCGTTTCTATATGGCAGGCATGTGCGCCAGCTCGACAACAAGTTATGTGATACCTAATGAGTGGCATCACTATGCAGTGTCGTTTGAGTCTGGAAAAGTCCGTTTCCTCCGTGATGGCGCTTTGGTAAGTTCTGCAGCAATTAAAAACGCTAAAGTGCCCGCAATGAACTCTTTTGCTTTGGGCTGCGAAGAAGCTCCAATGAGTGGCATGGTAGATGAGTTCAGAGTGTGGAATGGGGTAGCTTTTGACACATCAAAGTTGCGCAAACTACATACATATTTAATAGAACCGATGTCCGATGCGGCTGTTAAGGCTGCTGAGGCTGACGGCTTGAGCGTTTATTATCATTTTGACCAAAATGGGGGCAATGTGGTTGATGCCACTGCCAACCAAAACACAGGCGTACGTGTAGGCTTCGGTCCTGATGGTGATGCTTGGAGCAGCTCGAAAGGCGTTTTCGCAATCAACTTTGATGACAAGTCTACAGATGTCTCGAGCAGTTATTTGTCAAACTACGAAGCTCCGTTCTCCAATACAGGAAAGGTTTACAACGATACAGCGAACAAACGCTTTATGACACTCTATGGTTGGAAAGAAAATGGTGATGCCACATCGTCAAAGCGTACGGGAGCACATGTCGATACACAAAAGGATAATGCCTTTACCATTACCACAGGGTGGGATGGCTTTAGCCGTCAACTGAACGATCACAAGGCATATCAAACAGTCAGTTTGCCTGCAGGCGTATATGATTTTACTGCCAAGTATGGCAGTTTCGAAGGCGAGGCTGATGGTTGCTACCTGGTTGCAGCAAAGTCCGACACACTGCCCAGTACTATCGACATTATCGAGGCTGACGGAAATGCAAACAGCGGTTTTGTAGCTTCAGCCATGAGGGCCAAATCCCAAACAACACTGAACACAGTGCGCTTTATCTTGACAGAGCCATCTACCGTCAGCTTGGGAATATTGGCTAATATGCAAGGCGATCGTTGCATGACTATTGACTCCTTTGAATTGACTCAATATCCGCTGACCATTATTAAAGGTGTGGCAGACGGTATTGATGATGCACAAATATCTGACACGCTGCATGATGGCACAGCCGCTTACGACCTGTCAGGGCGTCGTGTCTTCAATCTGCAAAAGGGCATTTACATCGTAAACGGTTGTAAGTTGATAAAGAATTAAATGTGTAACTATTGACACTTTTATTGACAAATAGATGATGCCCATGTAGCATCGTCTGTTGCTCCATACTCACTTTTGGGTATTTTGTTATACGATAAAGCGTTTCACCTTGTTTGGGTATTGCAGGGTGGGCGCTTTATCTGTTATTTTGCAGTCGTAAACAATGCACATTACAAACCATCAAACAACACATCTATCGTATGACTGGAATTTTTTACGGCAGCACAACTGGCTGCACCGAAAATGTGGCTAATGCCATTGCACAACAACTTGGAGTTGAGGCTAAGGATATATATAATGTGGGCACAACAGATGCCAACAAAGCTTTGGACTATGACACATTGCTCTTGGGTTCTTCAACCTGGGGCTGCGGCGATTTGCAGGACGACTGGTACGACTTTCTCGATACACTCTCATCGCTCGATCTCACGGGCAAGCGCGTCGGCATATTTGGCTGTGGCGACAGCGATTCTTATTCCGACACCTTCTGCGGCGCCATTGCTCAAATTTACGACGGGCTGCAAAACACTGGTTGCACCTTTATAGGCGCTTTCGAACCTACCGATTATAATGTAACCGATTCAGACGTCTGTCGTGACGGCAAATTTGTAGGACTGGCCATTGACGAGGGTGATGACGAGGGCAAAAATCAAGCGCGCATCGAAGCCTGGTGCAGCTTGGTAAAGTAAGGTCAAGTAGCTATCCCCCCGATAGTAAAATTAGTTAGCAAGTTGACGGGGTGGGGCAGCAAGTAGTATATTGAGCTAAAACACGTATGTCTTGTTCTCTGCAATTTGAGGTGAATAAAGCATATTTGCTTGTTACCCCGTTAACTTGTCAACTTGTCACCCCGTCAACTGATTGTATAAAATGATTTTGAACACCTGCTTATATTATGTCCTCTGAAGATTTTTCGCGTTTTGACTCACTCAAACTATTCATGCACCAAATATACGAATACCGCAAAGGTGTAAGGCCGCTCGTGCTGTGCACCATGTGCAATGACTGTGCGCAAATTATGTGCAAACGTCTTGACGAGCAGGGCATTCCTTATATTGAGCAACCCGTGTCAAGTAACAAGGTGAATTTGTATTTTGGCAAAAAGGCTTGCCTCGATGTGGTGCGCACATTCGTACACAAACCAATGCACGTATTAACTCCAGCCGAAGACTTTATGTTAGGGGCTATGCTCGGGTATGACATCACGGCGCAGTGCGAACGTTTCTGCAAGCGAAGTGAAGCTATATGCGGTCAGACGTATAACGCCCACCATCAGTCTTATGCGGTTGTTTGAATATCTCTTTTTGCTCATTTCGTCGCAAAAAACTGCCTTTTTGTCATTTTATGATTGTAAAATGCCGCAAAATAAAAAATTATTCGTACTTTTACCATCGAAATTCAAAAGGGCTGCTTCAAACGGCCGCAAATTGAGCAAAAACTAAGACAAACCAACGCATATTTATGAACGCTTTAGAAACTGTTGAACGCCTTAAACAGCGTTTTCCAAACGAACCTGAGTACATTCAAGCCGTGAGCCAGGTGCTCGGCACAATCGAGGAGGAATACAACCGTCACCCCGAATTTGAGCAGGCTAATCTTATCGATCGCCTCTGCATTCCCGATCGTATTATTTCATTCCGAGTAACTTGGGTTGACGACAAGGGCAAGGTGCAAACTAATATGGGTTATCGTGTGCAGCACAACAATGCCATCGGTCCGTACAAGGGCGGCATACGTTTCCACGCAAGTGTTACACCATCTGTTTTGAAATTCCTCGCCTTCGAGCAGACGTTCAAAAATGCACTCACTACATTGCCAATGGGCGGTGCTAAGGGTGGTTCAGACTTCAATCCGCATGGCAAGAGCGATGCTGAGGTAATGCGTTTCTGCCAGGCGTTCATGAACGAACTTTACCGTCATATCGGTCCCGACGAGGACGTTCCTGCCGGCGATATAGGCGTAGGTGGCCGCGAAGTAGGCTATATGTTCGGACAGTATAAAAAGTTGACGCATCAGTTTGTAGGTGTACTCACTGGCAAGGGCCTCCAGTTCGGCGGTTCGCTTATTCGTCCCGAAGCTACTGGTTATGGCAATGTTTACTTCCTCGAGAGCATGCTTCAAACCAGAGGCATTGAATTAAAGGGCAAGCGTGTACTTGTAAGTGGCTCGGGCAACGTGGCACAGTACACTGTCGAAAAACTCATCGAACTTGGTGCAGTGCCTGTAACACTTTCCGATTCTGATGGTTATATCTATGATCCGGACGGTATCGATGCTGACAAACTCGCTTTCGTTATGGAACTCAAAAACGAAAAGCGTGGTCGTATAAAGGAATATGCTGAAAAGTATGGCGTGAAGTACGTAGCTGGTGCACGTCCTTGGGGCGAGAAGGCTGACATTGCATTGCCTTCTGCTACACAGGACGAAATTGAAGAAGCCGATGCACGTTCACTCGTGGCCAATGGCGTAATTGCTGTCAGCGAAGGTGCCAACATGCCTTCAACTCCCGAGGCCATTGAAATATTCCAGCAGGCCAAATTGCTCTATGCTCCGGGCAAGGCTGCCAATGCTGGCGGTGTAGCTGTGTCTGGTCTTGAAATGAGCCAGAATTCAGAACGCTTGAGCTGGACGCGTGAGCAGGTTGACGAGCGTTTGAAGATGATCATGAGCGACATTCATCAAAACTGCGTGAAGTATGGCACACAGCCTGATGGCTATATCAACTATGTACGTGGTGCCAATGTGGCTGGTTTCCTCAAGGTGGCCAAAGCCATGATGGCTCAAGGTATCGTCTAAATAACTTGCTGCAATCGCATTGGTTATTGCGGCATGCTCAATATGACATTCAATCCTCATTGAAGGTGTAACACGCACTTTCAATGGGGATTTCTTTTATTATCCACATTTGTCCTCGCGTGCACGCGCGCGTCAGCAGATTTATGCAAAATTATCTGCATTCTGCACTTTTCGCTATAACTATCTGGAAATCAACTACTTAAGAGTGTAGACACTACCTACACACTTGTCTACACTACCTACACACTTGTCTGCAATACTTGCACACTTGTCTGCACTACCTGCACACTTGTCTGCACTACTTGCACACTTGTCTGCACTACCTACACACTTGTCTACACTACCTGCACACTTGTCTGCACTACTTGCACACTTGTCTACACTACCTACACACTTGTCTGCACAACCTGCACATTTGTCTACACAACCTACACACTTGTCTACACTACCTGCACACTTGTCTGCACTACTTGCACACTTG
>ERZ1034949.1071-NODE-1071-length-14129-cov-8.846170_pt1 | contig 14129 bp, 9 predicted proteins | sample MGYA00520590_ERZ1034949 | MGnify/ENA primary metagenome ERZ1034949 (study PRJEB33766, sample SAMN09781752) | gut metagenome | biome: gut microbiome | host: Homo sapiens | place: Madagascar | study: EMG produced TPA metagenomics assembly of the PRJNA485056 data... | reverse complement strand
CGCTCTTCATGCAGCGCGCCATCAGAGGCGACTGGGTGGAGTGGAAGCCGGAAATGGCACCGCAGGCAACGGTGATGAACATGAAGCTCCAGATCGGGGTGCCCGACGGATGCATGCTGCCGAAATGATCCCAGATCTCCGGGATGGTGTAGGCGGGGTTGGTGAAGATGCCAACGATGACGCCGATGGCCATGATGATCAGGCAGATGCCGAAGATGGGGTAGATCTTGCCGATGACCGCATCAATGGAGATGAAGGTGGCAATGAAGTAGTACACCAGAATGATGATCAGCCAGAACAGCAGCGAAGTGAGCACGCCGGAAGCGCCGCTCTGGCTGCACAGCTCCACGATCAGGCCGGCAGGGCCCACGGCGAACACGGTGCCCACCATGATCAGCAGCACCACCGAGAACACACGCATGACGTTCTGCATCACGGGGCCTAAGTACTTGCCGGTGATCTCGGCAATGGAAGCGCCGTCGTTGCGCTCGCTCATCATGCCGGAGAAGTAGTCATGCACACCGCCTGCAAAGATGGTTCCGAAGGTGATCCACAAAAAGACCACCGGCCCCCACAAAGCGCCCTGCATGGCACCGAAGATGGGGCCCAGACCTGCAATGTTCAGCAGCTGGACCAGGAACAGCTTCCACTGAGGCATCACGACATAGTCAACACCGTCGTTGATGCGCACAGCGGGCGTTTCGCGGTCGTCCGGGCCAAAGGTGTTGTCCACGATCTTACCGTAGACAAAGTAGCCCACGATCAGGATCGCAAGACAGAGTAAGAAACTGATCATACCAGAAACCTCCTTTTCGGTTTTGCTGTTCCGTCTGGAAAATTATCCCATCTTTTCCATGCAGGACAGCCAACTTTCTGTGCTCATGTTAACATATTTTTCATAAAAGCGATACTCTGGTTCCGGCATACCGGCATATCCAAATTGATATACCAGCAAAGTTTTTTAGTTGCAGCTCCGTTTCTTTTTTGCGCTTTTCTGCACACAAAAACAGCCGGAACGACACATCGTTCCGGCTGTGGGGTCAAATTTCTTTGCCGATCCCGGCGGTTTTTGCGGTCCTGGTTTTTACCAGTTCTTAACCGGTCTGCCCCTTACTTTACGGTCAGGGCCGCCTGACGGCGCAGCAGCTCGATGAACTTTTCTTCCTCCGGCCGCAGCCCGCCCTTGTCCGGGTACACCAGCACATCCCGCATACGCTGGTTCTGGGCCGGGCATTTTTTCAGCACCAGATGGTACTGTTCCAGTGCCCGCTGCGGCATGGGCGACGCCCACATGTAGGCCGTGGGCAGGCTCTGCAGAATGGAGAACTGGCTGCACCGCTCGTACACATGCACCCGGCGGTTCTCATTCACCTGCCAGCGCAGGCTGCTGCCTTCCTCACCCGGCAGCTGGAAGTCATCGTGCAGCACCTCGGTGTAGCGGTTCAGCTCGGCCAGGTCATGCACCTCGTGCCGGGCCAGAGGGCTGTCGCGGTTCACCAGCAGCCGGTACTCGAACTCCATGATCTGCTCCCGGTGCAGCCCGCGCCGGGCACAGTAGCGGCTGTAGTAGTCCTCGTCCTCCTCGGCGTAGCGCAGCAGGGCCAGATGGTAGCCCCGGCGCAGCACAAAGTCCAGCCCCTCCATGGAACCAGCCTCCCGGATGTGCACCCGCAGCTGCTCGCTGCCCGCCGCCTGCTGCAGAAAATCCACCGCCGCATAGGACGCATAGGTGGCATGGGGCAGGGCCACCCGCAGCTCTGCGCACTCGCCCTGCCGACGGCGGGCGTCATCGTCCAGCCGGTCCACCTCCTGCAGCACCCGCTGGGCCTGCTCGATGAAGTGCCGTCCCTGTTCGGTGGGGATCATGCCGGTGGACGAGCGCTCAAACATGCGGATGCCGTATTCCTCTTCCAGGTTCTTCAGCGCCTTGCTCACGTTGGGCTGGGCGGCGTACATCTGCTTTGCCGCCGCGCTCACCGAGCCCCACTTCATGATGGCCACCAGATAACGAAGTTCCGTAATATTCATGCTGTTCCCCCGTTTTGTGTGATACTGTTTATTGTATCAATTTCCCTGCCGCACTGTCAAGCCGCCGGGGCGGAAAAGACCCGGCAAAGGAACCTCTTGCACGGCGGCAGCCGGTTGCGCTATAATACGATTATACTTACCATAAATGCAAAGGAGCGCTGTGCCATGCCGGAATACCGTGTGCTGCGCATTGAAGAGCAGATGTACGGCTGTGAGGAACTGCCCGCCGGGCAGCCTGTGCTGTGCGATGTGGTGCTGGAGGGCACCGACGGTGCCTGCTGCACCCTGCCCTACCCGGACAAAGAACTCACCCGGCTGGGCATCGACGAGGGCAGCCGGGTGCACCTGCTGCCGGACGGCACCCTGCAGAAGATCTCGGAGGAACTGTTATGAATCAGATCAGAACTTCGGCCCTCATCGGTCTGGGGGCCCTTGGCATCCTGTTCGGGCGCAAAATGCCCGGCGTGCAGGTGATTGCCGACGAAGCCCGCATTGCCCGCTACGCCGCCGAGCCGGTGGTGTGCAACGGCGAGGAATGCCGGTTTTCCTACGTCACCCCGGCCCAGGGCAAGCCGGTGGACCTGCTGCTGGTGGCGGTGAAGGCCACCGTGCTGGACCAGGCCATTGCCGACATGAAGAACTTTGTGGGCCCGGACACCGTCATCCTCAGCGTGCTCAACGGCATCACCAGCGAGGAGCACATCGAAACCGCCTACCCTGGCCGCACCCTGTGGAGCGTGGCCATCGGTATGGATGCCACCCGCAGCGGCCGCACACTGGTGTTCAACCAGGCAGGCAAGATCCAGTTCGGCGAGCGGGACGGTGCCATGACCGGCCGTGTGCAGGCCATGGCCGACTATCTGGACGCCTGCGGCATCGCCAACGAACCCTGCAGCGACATCCTGTACAAGCAGTGGAACAAGCTGATGGTGAACGACGGTCTGAATCAGGCAGCCGCCGCCTTTGACCTGACCTACGGCGGGCTGTGCCAATCGGCCGAGGCACAGGCCAAGATGCACGAGGCCATGCAGGAGGTCATCCGGCTGGCCAATCTGGAGGGCGTGCCCCTGCCCCGCGACAACGACGAGCAGTTTTTGCGCACTGCCATGCCCACCTTCAACCCGGACGGCATGCCCAGCATGCGGCAGGACGTGCTGGCAAAGCGTCCCACCGAGGTGGAGGAATTTGCCGGTGTGGTGCGCGCCCGGGCCAAGAAATACGGCATGCCCACCCCCGCCAACGACTTTTTCTATGCCCGCATCCAGGAGATCGAAGCGGGCTACTGCAAGTAAGGAGCTGCCATGCACAAGCTGTATTTTACCCGCCACGGCGAGACCGTGTGGAACGTGGAAAACAAGATCTGCGGCATGACCGACAGTCCCCTCACCGAGCGGGGCCGGGCGCAGGCCCGGGCCCTGGGCCAGAAGGTGAAGGCCGGCGGCTATGCCATCGACGAGATCCTGTATTCTCCCCTGTCCCGCGCCGCCGACACGGCAAAAGCCATCGCCGATGCCACCGGCATCCCCGCCCGGTGTGAGCCGCGCCTGCGGGAGCAGTGCTTCGGCCGCTACGAGGGCACACCCCGCAACGGCGAGAAGTTCCGCATTTCCAAGACCTGCTTTGCCGACCGCTACGACGGCGGCGAGAGCATGCTGCAGCTGGCCCAGCGCATCTACAACCTGCTGGACGAACTGCGGGACCAACCGGACAAGACCTACCTGCTGGTGGCCCACAACGGCATCGCCCGGGTGGTGGAATCCTACTTCCACGACATGACCAACGAAGAATACGCCCTGGCCGGCATCCGCAACTGCGAGCTGGTGGAGTATTATTTTGAGTAAGTAAAAAATAAGAGCAAGACCGGACAGCCCGCAGGCTGTCCGGTCTTGTGTTTATTCCGATAGAATTTCTTTAACCCTTATACAGCCCGAACAGCTTCAGCAGTTTCTGCCAGAAAGTCAGCGCCACGGGGGCGGCCTCCGGCTCTGCCGCCGGGGCCGGGGCCTCGATGGCCACCGTCTGCAGGGCGAACTGCACGGCGGAAACATCGGTGTTCTCAGCAGAGGTAAAGCTCTCCACCTCGCTGCTGCCGTTCAGACCGGCCAGCAGGCTGTCCAGCTGGTCGCCCATGTCGATCCCGGAAACATTGCTGCGCAGCTCTCCGGTGCCGGCCGTCAGCTGGGCGGCACCGTCGGTCAGCTGCTGCACTCCGGCTTTCAGCTGGGCCACGCCGTCGGTGTAGGCGTTCAGGCCGCTGTCCAGCTGGCCGTACTGGCTGGCCAGCTGGTTCACGCCGTCGGTCAGCACCGAAAGGTTGCCCAGCATCCCGGTCAGGGCATTGGCCAGCTGACGCACCCCGGCATCGAACTGCCCGTACTGGCTGTTCAGGGTGCTGCTGCCCGCGTGCAGCTGGGCCACACCGTCGTGCACCGTGTTCAGGTAGGTCTCCATCGCGTCGATGTTGGCGCTGGAGCCTTTCAGCAGCAGGATCACGTCCTTGAGCTGGGGCATCACCTTGGCCAGCTGTTCCAGCTGCTCCATAGCTTTCGCGTTGCCGTCCTTCAGCTGGTCCAGGTCCAGCCCGTTTTCCTTCAGGATGGCCTTGTAAGCGTCGTAACTCACCTGCTCATCCAGCTGGGCGGCACCGGCGTCCAGCCGGGCAATGCCGTTCTGGATCTGGGTGGAGGCGTCCAGCAGGGTGGTGAGCTGGTCGGTGGAGGCCGACACGCCGTTCAGGGCGGTCTGCATCTGAGTCAGGGCCGCCTTGACCTTGGCGGACCCGCCGGTCAGCTCGCCGGACTTGCCGTTCAGGGTGTCAAGACCCGCCTGCACCTGGGCAATGCCGTCTGCCAGCGCGTTGGCACCGTCGTCCAGCTGTACCGAACCGCTCTGCAGCCGGTCCAGCATGCCGGTCAGGTCGGCCCCGTCCAGGTCGAGGTTCAGCCGGAGCTTCACGCCGTTCAGCGAGATGGCGTTCATGGCAAAGTCGGTCACGTCGGCGGTCACGGTCACGTCGCTGTCCGAACCTGGCAGCAGAATGTAGGAGAGCTGCTTGTTGCTGCCCACATTGGCCATGGTGGCCCCATCAGCCACGATGTTCTGTGCCCGGTCGGTGTCCAGCGTCATGGTCACCTGCAGGGCATACTGGTCAAAGAAATCTCCGGTGCAATCCGGGTTGCGGCTCACCTGCAGGCGGATGGTCAGCGCACCGCTTTTGCCGCCCAGCTCTTCCGGGGCGATCTCGGCCCCGTCCAGCGTGTAGGTCAGCTTCACGAGCCACGGCAGCGCGGTGGCGGTGTCCATGGTGCCCTCATAGTAGAGCTTGCCGTCCTCGGCAACTGTAGCGGTGATGGTGTCGCCACTGTGCTCCAGCGGGTCGGTGGTGGTCATGTTGCGCACGGCGGTGTAGCTGCCGTGGTCGGTGACGGTGTCCCCCGCCTGCACGGCAAAGCTGTTCACGGCGTACACACCGGTCACGGTGCCGGACGCATCCAGATTGGCATAGATGACCTCTTCCTTGGCGGAAGCCGCAAAGGCCGGCAGGGCGGCCCCGGCCAGCAGGCAGCCTGCCAGCACCAGCGCCGATGCCCGGCGCACAATCTTCTGTTTCATCTCGTCAAGCCTCCTTCGGCTGTTTTTTCTTTTTGATGATGAGCGGGTCGGCCAGATACAGATAGCCCGGCAGAGCCAGCAGCACGATGGCCAGCGACACCAGACCGCCCACACCCAGGAAGTTGCCCAGCTGGCCCAGCAGCTGGTTGGTGGAGATGGCCCCCATCAGGAAGCCCACCACCGCCAGCGCACTGCCCGTGGTGATGACCGAGGTGGTCACGGTGGTCACGGTGGCGGCAATGGCCTGCTTTTTGTCCAGCGTCTCGCGGAACTCCTGATACCGGTCCGAGAACAGGATGGCGTAGTCTACCGTCGCACCCAGCTGGATGGTGCTGATGATGAGGTAAGCAATGTAGAACACATGGCGGCCCCGGAAATACGGGATGGCCAGATTGATCCAGATGGCCGTCTCGATGCTCAGCACCAGAATGATGGGCAGAAGCAGCTGCCGCTTCATGAGCAGCAGGATGAGGAACACCGCACCGATGGCCAGCAGATTCACCTTGACCATGTCGGCGGTGATGGTGTCCATCAGGTCGTAGGTGCTCACGCCCTGACCGGCCAGATAATATTCATCCGGGTAATACTGCTGCACCGTGGCACGCACTTTTTCCACCAGTGCAAAGGCCGCGTCGCCCTCGGTCTCGGCGTTCACGGTGAGCACCATGCGGGTGCAGCCGCCGGACACCAGCAGTTTCAGGGTGTCCGGGGGCACGAACTCCGGCGGGATGGACGCGCCCGCATTGTCCACATAGGACAGGATGCCCGTCACCTCCGGGATGGCGTGCAGCGCATCCGAAAGCTCGGCCTGGGTGGCGGTGTCGCCCTCCGGCACCAGCACCACCCAGGTATCGCTCTTGCCGAACGTCTCTTCGATGGCGGCGGTATCGGCACCCAGACGGGTGTTGGTGCCGAACATATGGGCGGCACCGTAGTAGTATTCGTTGTTGTTGGAGGCCAGATAGCTGGGCACCATGATGACGGCCAGCGCCAGCGCCGCCGGCAGCATGATGCGGGACACAAACCGCCCGAACTTGTCAAAGCTGGGCAGCAGAGGCTTGTGGTGGGTCTTGTCCATCCACGGGTAACACACCAGCGTCAGCGTCGGCATGAAGGTGAACACGGTGACAAGGCTCAGCACCACGCCCTTGGCCAGCGCAAGGCCCAGGTCCGGGCCGATCTGGAACTGCATGAGCACCAGCGCCAGAAAGCCGATGACCGTGGTCAGGCCGCTGGACAGGATGGACCCGGTGGATTTGCACAGGGCCTCCACCATGCAGTCCTCCGCGCTGGCGTCCGGGCGCGCGGCCCGGCACTCGGCAAAGCGGTGGATGAGGAACACCGAGTAATCCAGCGACACGGCCAGCTGCAGGATGCTGCCGGCGGCGTTGGTCACAAAGGAAATGGTGCCGAACATCAGGTTGGTGCCGTTGTTGATGAGGATGGCCGCCCCCAGACCCGCCAGCACCAGCAGCGGCTCCACCCAGGAATCGGTGGTCAGGATCAGGATGAACAGCACATACACCACCGCAATGGCTGCGATCTTGGCCACCTCGGTGACGGTGGAGTTGGTGGCAACGGCGGTGGACACCGCTGCACCTGCCAGCGCGTTATCCTCGCCGATCAGGTCTTGAATGGCCGCCACGGCCTCCAGACGCTTGGCGTCGTCCACCGTGACGGTGAACAGCGCGCAGTTGTCCTTATAATAGGTCTCCACCGTGGCGGTGTCCTGCATCTGCAGCGGCACGGTCACATCCAGGCTGTCGTCCAGCCAGGTCACGGCCTCCACGCCGTCGATGGCGGCAAGTTTTTCTTTGTAGTCCAGTGCCTCGGGCACCGTGACGTCCCGCACCATGACCCGCATGTTGGGGATGCCGCCGGTAAAGGCGCTGTTCATCTGCTCCAGTGCAATGGTGGAGGGTGAGTCCGGCGGCAGATAGTCGTTGATGTCGTAGTCCACCTGCACCGCCCGGGAAGCAAACACGCTCAGCACGGCGGCCAGCACGAACGCGGCCAGCACCGCTCTGCGCCGGTGCACGACGGCAGTATAGAATCGTTTCAGCAAAACAGGAAAACTCCTTTCCGGAAAAATCAAAACTGTTTATTATTCTAACAGGTCTGATAAAAATGGAAAAGAGATATTTTATGAATTTTCGCTTTTGGGCGTATTTTTTGCTCTTGACAAATAAATGGATTCTGCTATACTTTTTTCGGTCATCGGAGGACCGTTTCCAACGTAATTTGGACGGGCCGGATAAGATGCCGTGCAGACAGCGCCCCGCCGGAGGCTTCCTTGCCGTAGTGAGGAAGAAGAGGAAGGCCGGGCGTGCACTCACGGAGCTTATCCGGCCCGTTTTGTTTCCTGTCGAAAGGAGTTTTTCGTGTCCAAGCAAAAAATCCAACTGTCGGATCACTTTACCTACCCGCGCCTGCTGCGGTTCGTGCTGCCCGCCGTGGGCACCATGCTGTTCACCTCCATCTACGGCATCGTAGATGGCCTGTGCGTGTCCAACTTTGTGGGCAAAACAGCCTTTGCGGCGGTCAACCTGATCATGCCGCTGCCCCAGCTGCTGGCCACCATCGGCTTCATGCTGGGCACCGGCGGCAGCGCCATCGTGGGCATCACGCTGGGCGAGGGCGACCAGAGAAAGGCCGACCGCTACTTTACCATGTTCCTGCTGGCCGCCGCCATCTCCGTCTCGGTGCTGGCCGTGCTGGGGCTTGTGTTGCTGCGGCCCATTGCCATCCTGCTGGGTGCCAAGGGCGAGCTGCTGGACTACGCCGTGCGCTACGGCCGCATCCTGATGCTGTCGCTGCCCACCTTTGCGCTGCAGAACATGTTCCAGAGCTTCTTTGTCACCGCCGAAAAGCCGCACCTCGGCTTTTATTTCACGGTGGCTGCCGGCTGCACCAACATGGTGCTGGATGTGCTGATGGTGGGCGTCTGGGGCTGGGGCGTAGAGGGTGCCGCCATTGCCACCTTCCTCAGCCAGATCGTGGGCGGCCTGCTGCCGATCTTCTACTTCCTCGACCACAAGAATACCAGCCGCCTGCACCTGTGCAAAACGCAGCTGTACAGCAAGGTGCTGCTGGACGCCTGCATCAATGGCTCCTCCGAGCTGATGACCAACCTGTCCATGTCGCTGGTGAACATCCTGTACAACTACCAGCTGCTGCGCTTTGCCGGAGAAAACGGCGTGGCCGCCTACGGCGTCATCATGTACGCCTGCTTCCTGTTCATTGCCGTGTATGTGGGCTACGCCTTCGGCAGTGCGCCCATCGTCAGCTTCCACTACGGTGCAGGCAACCGTGCCGAGGTACACAACCTGTATGAAAAGAGCCTGCGGCTCATTGCGGTGGTGGCCGTCACCCTGACCGCCGCATCCATGGTCATCATCCCCTATGTGGCGCGGTTCTTCGTGGGCTACGATCCGGAGCTGCTGGCCCTGACCAGCCGGGCCTTCCGGCTGTACGCCCTGAGCTTTGTCATCATGGGCTTCAACGTGTATGCCTCCTCCTTCTTCACCGCGCTGGGCGACGGCGTGACCAGTGCGCTGATCTCCTTCCTGCGCACGCTGGTGTTCCAGATCGCGGCGGTGCTCATCCTGCCCGCCATTCTGGGCATCGACGGCATCTGGCTGGCCGTGACCGCCGCCGAGCTGGCTGCCCTGGCCGTGAGCGCGGCCATGTTCGTCACCAAAGACAAGGTATTCCATTACCGCAAGGCGTAACCTTCTCCCCTGCTTTTTGCGAAACGGCGAAAAGCAGGGGATTTTTTTGGTGATTCTGGCTCTGCCGCCGGGGCGAGAATCGTGCTAGAATGGGCATAGCTTTTATTCACCGTTTTGTGAGGAAGAACTATGACGTTATTTCTGACCAGCAGCCCCAGCGGCTGCCCCTTTGAGCCCGGCCCGGCCATTCCGGTACTGGACAGACGCAATCATTTTCTGGAAAACCTGCGGGCCGTGTGGCCGGACCACCCGGTGCGAGGCCTTGCCATCGCGGCAGACCCCCACGCTTACGCCCAGAACGACGAGATGTGCCGGGTATTCCTGCAGAGCTTTGCGGACGCCCACCTGCCCCTGACCGAACTTGTGCCCTGCGACGCCCGCAATCAGGAAGAGATCGGCACCCTGCTGCCCCGCAGCGGCTTTGTGATGCTGTGCGGCGGCCATGTGCCCACCCAGAACCACTTTTTTGCCCAGCTGGGCCTGCCGGGGCTGTTCCACAATTACCACGGCATCGTGCTGGGCGTGAGCGCCGGCAGCATGAACGCTGCCCGGCTGGTGTATGCCGCCCCGGAAGAACCAGGTGAAGCCGCCGACCCCGGCTACTGCCGCTGGCTGAACGGCCTCGGCCTGACCGAGACCCGCATCCTGCCCCACTACCAGTTCATCCGGGAGCACATCCTGGACGGACAGCGGATGGAGGACATTGCCCTGGCCGACAGCAGAAAACGGCACTTCCTTGCCTTGCCGGACGGCTCCTACCTGATGTGCTCCGACGGGCACGAAGCATTGTACGGCAAAGCCTGGTACTTTGCGGACGGCACTATGGAGGAGATCAACGAGGACGAGGACGTTCTGCCGCTGCGATAAGCAAACAAAAAAAGAAGCACGCTGCGGCGTGCTTCTTTTTTGTTTAGGATGCTCTGGCGCACACCTCATTCCGCCGACAGGCGGACAAAGGGCGCAATGGCGTTGGCGTCGCCATGGCGCACGATGGAATAGGTGATGTCGCAGTAGGGCTGGATGGCGGTGCTCTTTTCTACCGTGGAGATGAGCAGCACCTGCAGCTGCAGGCGGCGGAACAGCTCCATCATGGGGCGGATGCGGTCGCTGGTCATCTTGCTGAACGCCTCGTCCAGCAGCACCAGACGGATGCTGTTCTCGCTCTTCTGGTAGATCTGCAGCAGGGATGCGCAGATGGCCACATAGAAGGGTGCCTGATTCTCGCCGCCAGAGGAGTCGCGGCTGACGCGGGACAGGTATGCCTGCTGGCCGGTGACCCGGTTGGTCACCTTGATGTCGTAATCCAGATAGGTGCGGTAGTCCACATAATCCGACAGGGTGGTGGTGCCGGTGCGGCCCTCCTGCCGGGCACGGGTGTTCTCGTCCACATCCGCCATGATCTTTTCCATCAGCGCATCCACCTGCCGCTCGTAGGCGGGGTCGGCGGTGGCGGCAAGGTTGTCCAGCGAGTCGCCCTCGGTCATCTGCTGGTTGCCCTTGTCCACGATGACCTGATAGAAGGCAGCCAGCTGCGGGTCCCGGCTGGGCTCCAGCTCAAAGCGGTAGACTTCTTCGCCGTAGGTCAGCTGTTCCATCACCTTGTTCAGTTCCCGGAATTGCCGCCGGGCATTGAAGATGTCGTCCTTCATGCGGAACAGGATGTCCTTGCGGAAACGGTCCTTGCAGTCGCGCTGGGCCTGCTCCAGACGGGCGGCGTAGCGTTCCAGGTCGATGCGCACAAGGCTCTCGTGCTGGGCACGGTACTGGTCCAGCCCCGCCAGACCCAGCGGGTAATCACAGACGTAGTGCTCGTTGTAGGCCTTCTGGGCGGGTTCCAGCGTGCCGGTGAGGTAGGCCGTCAGGGCATCGTCCAGCCGGGCCTGTGCCTTTTCGGCGGCCTGTGCGGCGGCTGCGGGCTTGTCGGCCGGAGCTAGGGCCTGCATCCGGGTGCGGGCCAGCGGCTCCAGCAGCGGATGGGCCGCAAAGAACTTCCGGGCTGCGTCGGCGCTCTGCTGTGCCGTCTCCCCGGCCTTTTTCTGTTCGGCTTCGCAGGAAGCGATCTGCTTTTCGCACACGCGGATGTCGCCGCCCACCTGCTCCACAGCGGTTCGGGCGGCTTCCCAGGCGGCTTCCCGCGTTTCTTCCTCGCGGTACATCTCCTGCAGCAGGGGGTTCTCGCGGTATTCGGCCAGCTTGCCCTCCTGTTCGGCCACCGCATTCCGGGCTTTTTCCGCGGCGGTGCGGGCCTCCCACAGGCCGGCCAGCTGCTGCGGCGCGGTGCCGCGCTGGAAGTTCTGGTACTGGTCGTAGGCGGTTTTCAGGTTCTGCTCGGTCTGGGCGGCGGTGCGGGTGCGCTCGGCCAGAGCTTCCAGCTCTTCGGCCAGTGCCCCGGCGCGGGCGCGGCGGGCTTCCAGGCCGATATAGCGCTGCGGGGTGCGCAGGCGCTCCAGCCGGAAGGGATGGTGCCGCAGCAGGTCGCGGGTGGCGCTGTCCGGGTACTGTTCCAGTGTTTCAGGGGTGTCGCAGCAGACGATGCGCCGCAGGATGGTGTCGGCGTACTGGGCCGCCAGCGGGTTTTCGCTGGTGACCTGTGCCGCCAGACTGTCCGCCGGGGCAGTCTCGGCATGGCGGTTGGCCTTGCGGATGCCCGGCGTGTCCAGCAGGCTGATGGGCCCCACCTTGTCCTTCAGGGCCACAAAGGCGCTCTTGGCGGCCTCGTAATGGGCGGGCGGCACAAGGATGTCGAACCGGCGGTCGCCCAGGCAGGCTTCCACGCAGTCCTGCCAGCTCTCGTCCGCCACGGCCAGCAGCTCACAGAAGATCTTGGCGTCCGGCTGCATGCCGCGGCTCTTCAACTCCGCGTTCACGGCATCCCGCACACGGGTGGCGGCATCGCCGTGGGGGTACACCCACTTGCCGCCGGACACGGCGTCCAGCTCGGCGCGCTTGTCCGCCTGCTCTTTGCGCAGGGCGGCGGTGTTCTGCCGGTCCGCAAAGTAGGCTTCTTCCAGCGGTTTTTCCTGCGCGGCAAGCCAGTCGGTGAGCTGCGGCAGGGTGTCGGCGGTGAGGTTTTCCAGCTTCCAGCCGGAAGCAAACCCGCTGCGGCGCAGGGCTGTGAGCAGGGCTTCGGCCTTGGATGCGGCATCCTCGGCCTGCGCGGCTTTGCGGGCGGCGGCATCCTGCGCCGTCTTGCGGCGGGACAGTTCTTCCTCCATGGCATCCAGCGCCCGGCCCTCGCCGCTGGCACCGGCTGCGCTGTGGGCGGCAAGGTAGGCGCGGCGGGCTTCCGCCTCCGCGTTCTTGGCCTCGGCATAGCGGGCGTTCAGGGCCTCCAGCTGGCGGTGTCCTGCGTCCAGATGGCCCTGCCACACGTCCTGTTCCCCGCCGTCGGCAGCAGCACGGGCCAGCAGGGCCGCGCCCCGGTTCACAAGGGCTTCGGTCTGCTTTCCGGCGGCTTCGCGGCCATAGTTCACGATCTCTTCCAGTGCATCGGCGCGGGTCTGGGCTTCGGCCAGCACAGCGTGCAGGTTCTCCAGCTCCAGCCGGTCGCCCTGCAGCGCTTCCAGATCCAGCTCCGGCTGCGGCAGGATGTACTGGTACAAAAATTCCCGGAAGTTCGGGATCTCGTCCATGCTGGTGCCCATCTGGAACACCTCATTGAACTTTTTGCCCAGCGGGCTGGACGCCCGCCCGATGCCCAGCGCCCGGCAGATGCGGTCACGGGCTTCGCTGGGGCTGCGGGTGTAGGAGAGTCGGCCGACGGCGGGCTTGAAGTCCTCCTTGGCGCTGGGGGCACCGGTACGCGGGTCGATGAAGGGCAGCTGTTCCAGCGTGCAGCCGTCCTCGGAGAGGTACCAGGTCTGGTCGCCGGGGTGCAGCTCCTGCATAGGGCCTTCCGACTCCACCCGCACCGCGATGACAAAGGGGGCGCGCTTGAGACTGTCGTAGAACTCCGCGCCGATGTAGGCCACGGTATGGCCGGGGCGGCGGTAAGCGTTTTCCCCGCGCTGCTTAGCGTGGACTGAGCCCTGCAGGGTGCGGCCGCTCTTCTTATTGCCCAGGGCATTGAAGTTGCGGTTGGTGGTCAGGCAGTAGCGGATGGCGTCCAGAATGGTGGTCTTACCCACGGCGTTCACGCCGATCATATAGGTCAGGCGGGCACAGTCAAAGGTGACGTTTTCAAAGTTGTGCCAGTTGATGAGTTTCAGGCGTTTGAGTTCGATCATTCTTCTGCCTCCCCTGCGGCGGTGTCGGCCCCTTCCGGCCGTTCATACAGTCCCAGCTCGGTGCGGGTGCGGGCGCTCTCTGCCGCTGCGTCGGCAAGGTCGGCATCCGGCAGGGCCAGCAGCACGGTCGGGAACACCTCGATGCGGCTGTCCAGCCCGGAGAGCCGGCCCACCGGTCGGGCCAGATTGTACCGGCGCAGGGTGCGCATCAGCCGTTCCAGCGTCTGCTGGTCCAGTCTGCGGGGCAGGTTCATCTTCTGCAGCTCGGTCTGCACCTCTTCCACGGTCACCAGCACCTGATCGGCGCTGGCGGCAAGGTTCTCCCGCTTTTGCAGGTAGAGCAGCCGCAGCACCAGCAGCAGGATGCTCTCATATTTCAGCAGCCGGGCCTGGCTGCCCTCGTGCTCGTTGACCAGGGCCGCCGCCTGCAGCGGGGCCGGGTACAGCAGCACAGCGTAGCCCAGCGGTTTGAACACCGCCCGCACCTCGGGCAGATGATCCTGCACATAGAGATATTTTGCCCGCTGATCCT
>ERZ1034949.1070-NODE-1070-length-14138-cov-13.043812_pt1 | contig 14138 bp, 15 predicted proteins | sample MGYA00520590_ERZ1034949 | MGnify/ENA primary metagenome ERZ1034949 (study PRJEB33766, sample SAMN09781752) | gut metagenome | biome: gut microbiome | host: Homo sapiens | place: Madagascar | study: EMG produced TPA metagenomics assembly of the PRJNA485056 data... | reverse complement strand
AGCGAGAAAGCTGATTGACCAGGACGAGAGGCGGACGGAAGTACGCCGGTGAGGCTGAAAGCCGAGCGAGGAGGCAGCGGCGAAGCCAATTCAGTCACTCCGACCAATAAAAAGCTCATCATTAGATGAGCTTTTTTTTGAATTGGAGTGAGAATGAGAATCAGCGAGAAAGCTGATTGACCAGGACGAGAGGCGGACGGAAGTACGCCGGTGAGGCAAAAAGCCGATTCAGTTATTTAGATGTGTCAGACAGAGTTGTTAACGGTTATCAGCTGTTTTTTTTGTTAAAAACGTGTAAGATTTTGTTTTTGGCTTGCATTTGCTAAATAAAAAAACTAAGTAAAGGATATGTAAAATAATTGGACGAGAAAAATGGTTGAAACAGAGTATTATGATTTGCTGGAAATAAGCACGACAGCCAGCGCTGACGAAATCAAAAAAGCATTTCGCAAACAAGCAATGAAATATCATCCGGACAGAAATCCCGGTGATAAAGAGGCTGAACAAAAATTTAAGCAAATAAATGAAGCGTATGAAGTTTTGAAGGATGAACAAAAACGCGCCGCTTATGACAAATATGGTAAAAACGCATTTGCCAACGGAGGAATGGGAGGCGGTAATCCGTTTGGTGGAGGATTCGATTTTACGGGTGGCGGTTTTGCCGATGTGTTCAATGATATTTTCTCGGAATTTATGGGCGGAAACTCAGGCCGTCAGCGTTCTTATAGCCAGCGCGGCAGCGATTTGCGCTATAATCTGAATATCACATTGGAAGACGCTTTCAACGGCGTTGAAAAAGAAATTGTTATTCCGACAACCAAAGAATGTGAAACCTGCCACGGTCACGGCACTAAAAACGGCAAAGAACCGGAAGTTTGTCCAACTTGTAAAGGCAGCGGCAAAGTGCGCACCCAACAAGGCGGTTTTTTTGTTTTTGAAACAACTTGTCCGACTTGCAAAGGAACAGGGCGTGTGATTAAAGATGCTTGTCCGGATTGCCGCGGCGCAGGTCAGGTGAAAATCAATAAAAAATTAAAAATCAACATAAAAGCCGGTATAGAAACAAACATGCGTATTCGTGTTGCCGGAGAGGGTATGGCTGGTGTACACGGCGGAGAAAACGGAGATTTATATGTCGGTATAGTTGTTGAGCCGCATAAACTCTATGAGCGTCACGGTGATGATTTATATACGGCGATTCCAATTTCTGTCAGCTGCGCTATTTTAGGCGGTACGGTGGAAATTCCGGCAATCGACGGAACAAAAGTTAAGGTGGAAATTCCGGCCGGCACTCAAAATGACACGCTCATAAAAGTCAAAGGTCAGGGTATGCGCTTGTATGATTCAGAGCGCCGCGGAGATTTGTATGTCAGCGCCAAAGTGATTATTCCGACAAAACTTAATGCAAAGCAAAAAGAGCTGATAGAAGCTTTTCGCGCCGAAAATAAAGATGATTCTTGTCAACCTGAGCTGAAAAGCTTTTTTGACCGCATAAAAGATTTGTTTAAATAATATCTGCAATAATAAAAAAACACATCTTCTGTAATTTTTTTATAGAGGCATATCTTTTTTGTTGTAATTTATCCGAAATGTAGCTACACTCTTTGTATTGTTATTATTTTTGTAAAGGAGAAAATTATGGAAACCTTAGCTATTGTTTTGATTGTCCTTGTTTTTGCGGTTTTGGTCAAATCTGTTGTGATTGTCCGTCAGGGATATGAATATACTGTTGAAAATTTTGGACGTTTTACACGTTCTTTGCATCCGGGATTCCATATTTTAATTCCTGTACTGGAGACTATCGGCGCAAAAATCAATCGCAAGGAACAGGTTTTGGAAGTTTCTTCTCAAGAAGTTATTACAAAAGACAACGCTATGGTGACCGTCAACGGTGTGCTGTTCTACCAAATTCAAGATGCCACAAAAGCTGCTTATCAGGTGGAAGATTTGGACTATGCCATTATGAACTTGGTGATGACAAATATTCGTACGGTTATCGGTAGTATGGAGATTGATGAACTGTTGTCACAGCGCAACATCATTAACCAAAAACTGCTTTCCGTGGTTGATGAAGCCACTATTCCGTGGGGTGTAAAAGTTACCCGTGTGGAAATTAAAGATATTACTCCGCCAAAAGATTTGATTGACGCTATGGCTCGTCAGATGAAAGCCGAACGCGAAAAACGCGCTAATATTTTGGAGGCAGAAGGTCTGCGCCAAGCCGAAATTTTGCAGGCTGAAGGTTCTAAACAGTCTGTAATTTTGGAAGCCGAAGGTAAAAAAGAAGCCGCTTTTCGCGAGGCAGAAGCTCGCGAGCGTTCTGCACAGGCTGAAGCTATGGCGACTAAACTTATTTCTGACGCCATCGCCAAAGGCGACCCTAAATCACTTTCTTACTTTTTGGGACAGCAATATATCAGCGCTTTGCAAGGTATTGTGACTTCTCCAAACGAAAAATTGCTGATGCTGCCTGTTGATACCACACAAGTTATGGGTACCGTTGCCGGAATTTCCGAGTTGGTAAAAGATGTAATGAATGGTAAGACAGCCGCTAAAAAATCGACAAGCAAGGAGTAATAAATAATGTTTGATTCTCCTGTTGTAAATTGGATAATAGCCGGTTTGATGCTTTCGTTGCTGGAATTGATTGTGCCGGGGGTATATTTAATCTGGTTTGGCTTTGCCGCATTTGTTGTGGGAATTGCCTTGTGTTTTCTGCCGCTTGAGTTTACGACTCAGCTGATTATATTTGCCATTGCTTCAGGTATTTTTGCAGTTATTGGAGTCGCGGTGTATCGCTATGTTTTCAACAAGGCTCAGATTCCTGCCGAATATAAAAATTTGAACAACACCGCCGAACAATATGTCGGACAGTTGGTTACGGTTGCCGAAAACGCCGTAGATAATCGCACTAAAGTAAAAATCGGCGACACATATTGGCTGGCCTCTTGTCAAAAAGCTTTTAAGCAAGGCGACACGGCTAAAGTTGTGGGTGTTAAAGATAGTTTGATTTTGATTATTGAATAAGAAAAAATGCTGCATATCGGTTGTCATTTATCAATTTCCAAAGGTTTTGCCCACATCGGCAAAGAAGCATTGTCAATCAATGCCGATACTTTCCAATTTTTCACCCGCAATCCGCAGGGAGGAAAGGCTAAGGATATAGACCTTGCTGATGTGACAAAATTCCGCGCTTTGGCAGCTGAAAATCATTTTGCGCCGGTTGTTGCCCACGCGCCTTATACGCTGAATCCGTGTTCGGATAATCCGCAAACCCGAGAATTTGCCGAGATGGTTTTTGCCGATGACCTCAAGCGTATGGAGCTTGTTCCGCACAACTACTACAACTTTCATCCCGGTTCGCATGTCGGACAAGGTGTAAACATCGGTATATCTATGATTATCGATTTATTGAACCGTATTTTGACACCGGAGCAAAACACCATTGTTTTGTTGGAAACCATGTCCGGTAAAGGCTCGGAAATCGGGCGTAGTTTTGAAGAATTGGCAGAAATCCGCGCCGGTGTTGAGCTAAAAGACAAACTTGGCGTCTGTCTGGACACATGCCATGTTTTTGCCGCCGGTTATGATATCGTAAATAATTTGGACGGTGTAATGGCTGAATTTGATAAAATAATCGGCCTGCAACATTTGAAAGCCATTCACTTGAACGACAGCATGATGTCGCTTGGCTCAAACAAAGACCGTCACGCCAAAATCGGGAATGGTGAAATCGGTGCGGAAGCGCTTATACGTTTTGTCAATCATCAAGCGGTTAAACATTTGCCTTTTGTTTTGGAAACTCCCAATGATTTAGCCGGATATTCTGAAGAAATTCAATTTATGCGCAATAATTTTAACGATTGATTTCCGCCAGAAAATGATTGTGCTGAAATCCGTGCAGAAATTATAAAAGGCGGTTGATTATTTGGCTAAATACGCTATTATGCCGCTTATGATTGATATGATGCCGGAAATAAAAGAATATACTGTGAGCGAAATTTCTGCCGCTATTAAAAAATTGGTGGAAAATTCGTTTGCATTTGTGCGGGTAAAAGGCGAAATTTTTGGAGCTAAGCGCGCGGATTCCGGACATTGGTATTTGTCGCTGAAAGATGAAAATTCTCTGCTTGCCGCCGTTTGTTGGCGCGGTGTGGCAAATACTTTGCCGCTTAAAATTGAAGATGGAATAGAAGTGATTGCCAGCGGACGTATCACAACTTTTAACGGGCGTTCGTCCTATCAATTGGTGATAGAAAAACTGGAAATCGCCGGCGAAGGTGCGTTGCTGAAACTTTTGGAAGAACGCAAACAAAAGTTTTTGGCCGAGGGTTTGTTTGCTCAAGAGCATAAAAAAGCTATTCCATATCTTCCGCAGACCATCGGTGTTATAACTAGTCCGACCGGTGCAGTTATCAGAGATATTATTCATCGGGTGCGCGATAGATTTCCCAGCCGCATTATTGTGTGGCCGACGCCTGTGCAAGGCGAAGGAGCTGCCGAGAAAATTGCCGCGGCGATTAAGGGATTTAATGCTTTGCCGTTGGGGGATAAAAATCGTCCGGACGTATTGATTGTGGCGCGCGGAGGCGGTAGTTTGGAAGATTTGTGGCCGTTTAATGAAGAAGTTGTGGTGCGGGCGGTTTATGATTCGGTTATTCCGCTGATTTCGGCGGTTGGACATGAAACCGACACCATGCTGATTGACTATGCGGCGGATTTACGGGCTCCGACACCGACAGGTGCGGCGGAGTTGGCTGTTCCTGTCAAAAAAGACATATACAACACATTGTTGACTGCGGATTTACGTATGCAGAATGCGGTTACTCGCTATATGAGTGAATTTAAGCAATATGTGGAGGCGTTGGGGCGAGGGATTCCGCCTCTGGAGCAGTTGGTGCTGGAAAATCAGCAAAAAATAGATGACCGTAGCGAGCGGCTGAAATTGGCGTTTGCAAATTTGCTGAAAGATAAAGATAATTTGTTAAAATTGACGAATTTGAAACCTTTTTATATTAAGAATCTGTTTGACGCTAAGAAAGAAAGCCTGAAAAATTTGGCTCTGCGTCTGGATTCTGTTTCGGTAGAATCAGTGCTGAAACGTGGATTTGCTTGGGTTTCTGACGGTCAGTTTAAAACGCTGTATTCAACTACTCAGGCTAAACGCTGTGATGAATTGCACATTCGATTTGTGGACGGAATCGTTAAGGTTAAAATGATGGAGAAACACAATGCCGTGCAAGGCGATTTGTTTGACGATTTGTAGTTTGTTGGCGGCGCTGCCGGCCGAGGCGCTTATTATGTGCGGTGCGGCGCAGCAGGGCGGAATTATTCGTTTGCAGGACAATAATTTGGCTGAAGTTAAGCTAAACGGCAAAACTTATAACGCCGATGAAAGCGGAGAGTTGGCTATTGCTTTTGCCCGTGATGCCGACTTGTTTCAGCCGTTGAAAATTTTTTATAAAGACGGAACAATGCGGACATATAATCTGCAAATAGCTCAAACTAAATGGGATGTGCAAAAAATCAACGGCTTGCCGAGTTCTAAGGTCGCACCGGCAAAAAACGATTGGGTTGCTATTCAAAAAGAGCAAAAAGACGTTGGCGGTGCGCTGAATGAATTTAGCGATGCCGAAAGTTGGAAAGCCGATATGCTGAAACCGGCGGATGGACGTACCAGCGGTAATTTTGGCGGACAGCGCATTATGAACGGACAAAAGAAAAATCCGCATCAGGGGTGGGATATCGCCGTGCTGGAGGGAACTGAAATTAAGGCGCCGGCTGAAGGAATTGTCACTTTGAGCGATGGACCGTATTTTTATAGCGGCAATGTGGTGGTTTTGGAACACGGACATAATTTGAGTACGGTTTATGCTCATCTGCAAAAAACGCTTGTAAAAAAAGGCGATAAGGTGCAAAGAGGGCAGACTATCGGCTTGGCAGGCAAAACAGGACGGGCAACCGGTTCTCATCTGCATTGGGGAGCTTCGCTGAACGGGGTTCGCTTTGATGCCAAAAATTTGTTGGATTTCTATAATAAAGAGTGTAAAAAAATAGAGGATTAAAATGACTACTTTTCATTTGACTATGTTGGCATTGTTGCAAGGAATTACCGAATTTTTACCGGTAAGTTCTTCCGGACATTTGATTCTGTTTTCAAAGTTTACGGATTTTCCCGACCAGGGACTAGAAATAGACGTGGCATTGCATATTGGTTCTATTATAGCCGTGATGATTTATTTTTGGCGCGATATTTGGTATATGATTGTCGGAATGTTAAAAAGCAAATTGCTGCCCAATTTTCAAATATATGGCTGTAAAGTGTTTTATTTGGTGCTGATTGCCACCATTCCGGCGTTGGTGTGCGGTTTGGCGCTTAAACTTATGGGGACGGAAGAATTGCGCAGTACAAAGCTTATCGGCTGGAATATTCTGCTGTATGGTTTGTTGCTGTGGGTAATAGACAAAATGTCTCTGACAGCATTAAAAATTCGCAATTTAGAAATAAAAGATGCCATTTTAATCGGTTTGGCTCAATGTTTGGCTTTATTACCTGGAACAAGCCGTTCCGGAATAACTATTACTATGGGAAGATTTTTGGGATTGGAACGCCGCGAGGCCGCTAAATTTTCTATGTTGCTTTCTATTCCGACAATTATCGCCGCAGGTTTGGTCGAGGGTTATGAAATTTGGCAAAGCGGGGATAGCGGTTTGCTTCTGACAGCTTGTGACGGAGCGATTTATTCTTTTGGCTTTTCGTTGATGGCAATATTTGTGCTGATGCAATGGCTGAAAAAGTGGTCATTTTTCCCGTTTGTTTTGTATCGCGTGGCTTTAGGCACGGCGTTGCTTTTAGACTCTTATGGAATTTATGATATAAAAGCGCTGTTTAACTAGTTATATAAAGCAGTTGGACGGAAATATCTGTCTACACAGCTCCTAAATTAAATAATTACTGCTGTTTTATGCGCTTGTTTTATGTGCATAAAACGGTGTTTTTTGTATAAATTGCTTGACAAAAATATGAATATATGGCAAATATAAGTCTATATTGTATAAAAATCGGTTTGTCAGGAGCTAAATATGAGAAAATTTGATGAAGAATTTATAAATGCTTATGTTGAATATAAAGCAATGGCGTATCTTAAATATGAAAAGAAAATTACGGATGATGATGGGCGTAAAGCTGAACAAAAATTCTTTGACAAAGGGTATGACGACGATGATGTATGGGATTTTGATGAGCAATTGAATGCTGATAGCGAAAAACGTATAGCTATTATAAATAAAATAAACAACTATAAGCTAAAATTAGAGAAAGAAAGTTCCAAAAAATGGAAAGATGATATAGAAAAAGGAAATTCCAAAAAACAAGAAGAAGAACGGCAAAAGCAGCAATATTATACAATAGAAGAAGCTGTCGGAAAATATGAAAAATTACAGGAAGCTTTGGCTATAGACGCCGATTATGTACAAAAACTATATGATAGTGGCTTAAAATTAGGTAATCCAGAATATGATTCGTATGATATTTCAAATGATTCTCTTGTTGAAAATTTGAAAGAAGCTGCTTATTTGCATCAAGCCGATGAAGAATTTATTGATAGTTTGCCTGAAAAAACAGGAAAATCTATGGTTGAACTTCATAAAGATTATAATGACAATTTGATTAAAGCATTAGATTTGTCAGATGAAGATAAAGAGTATTTTGTTAAATTATTGGCACAATCCAATGGTCCATATGGAGTAAGCAATAATTTAGCAGCTTTGGTTCCTGCTGCCAAACAAAATATGAAAATGACAACAGCATTGCTGGAGTTAAAAGAAAAGCATGGTTGTGTAAATTTGTCGGATGAAGATATTACAAAAGCTGTTTTTTCAGATTATAAAAATAAGGCAACTATTTATCGTTTGATAAAAGTATTTGATAAACACGTTTCAACTGAATACTCTTATAAATATTTGTCAAATGCAATTAAAAATTTCAGGTTAGGTGATAAAGAAAAAACAATAAAACTTGTTTTGGAAACAGCAAAAGATAATTCAGTAAATATTGATGATGTGCTTTTTAAAAATGATTTTGAGATTGAATCAAAGTATGATAAAGAAGAGCGCATAAAAGCGCATCGTCAATATAAAGAAGAAGCAGAAAAGAGAGCTCAGGAGGCCTACCAAAAAGAAGCAGCTGAAAAGGAATTTAAAAGAAAAGTTAATCAAATAGCAAGTGATAAATATAATGATATGAAAGGACGTGAGGAATATAAAGAATGGTTGAAATCAGAAGGATTGGGGATGTATACTGAAAATCAAATATTAGCAAGAGCAGAAGAAAAGAGACGTAAAGAAGAAGAAAGACGTAGAGATGCTGCATGGCAAGATAAACTTGATGCCATGTGGGCAGAGCATTACTAATTTAAGTTTTGCTGCATAATTTTCATACTAAGCAGAATATGTGTAAAAAATTCTTGACAGAGTCAAAAAATGCGTCTATATGTTTTGCTGTCAAGATGCTCTGGTGGCGGAATTGGTAGACGCGCATGCTTCAGGTGCATGTGGGAGGTCTCCCGTGGAGGTTCAAGTCCTCTTCAGAGCACCATCAAAATTAAAAAAGACTTCTCAGACAGAGAGGTCTTTTTGCATTATGAGGACATATTTAAATACCTGTCCTAATTTTTACATAGACTTTTGTTGTGAGCGTGGTTTCATAAAACATAATCATCATTATATTTTTTATATAAATTCAGCAAAAGGAGGAAACCATGAAAACACATACCTTTGCCAACGTTATTATTTATGATTTGTCATCGGCTGCACATTTGCATGAATGTTTTGACAATAATCATATAATCAGTAAAATTGTTGATGATTGGGCAGATAATATTTATGTAATTCCGCAAAAAGCATTGCAAATTCATCATGAAAAACATCCGGAATATTTAAGCATGTAAAAAATATAAATCATGAGACTCCTTTATTTTATGGGATAAACCTTGTCAAGCTGGACGATATTTTATATTTAAAATTTTTTTAACTATTCTTAAATTTTTGTTATCAAAATTATTTTAGAACGAGGTGAAAATGAATACTTTAATACAAAACAAAAAATCGGAAATGAAAAACTATCTTTATTTTGCCGGCACGATTTATGACACTTTTGAGGCATTGGAAGAAGTTTTGGGTAAACTGAAATTAGAGCGTCCGCTGTTTTTGCTCTATGCCGCCAAAAAGGCGTATGCCGAAGAAGTTTTTGCCGCCGCCGGAGAAAAATCGGAAAAATCCGAAGATATTATGCTTATGCCGCAGTCGCAAATAAAATTTAACGCTTGCCGCTATCCTCGGCAATTGCAATAAATTCACTATTGCAATTTTATAAAACTGTGCCATTATATCTCAAAGATGAGCATATTGAGGAGATATAAAATGAGCGGTAAAGTTATTATCTTGATGATGGACTCTTTTGGAATTGGCGGAGCGCCTGACGCGGCCGCTTTTTCTAATGTCGGCGCCAATACGTTTGCGCATATTGCTCAAAAACAAGGTCGTTTAGAAGTGCCAAATTTGGCTTATTTGGGTTTACAGCAAGCCGGATTTGAGGCCAGCGGCGATAAAACGGATTTACATTGCCAAAACAAGCCGGCGTTTGCAATAGGTCATAAATTTGGTCATGCCAAAGAAATCAGCAAAGGTAAGGACACAACTTCCGGACATTGGGAAATGGCCGGAACTCCCGTGCTGTTTGACTGGGGGTATTTTAAGCCGGATTATCCGTCTTTTCCGCCGGAATTGATTGCTGAAATCTGCGCTAAAGGCGGTATTGACGGGATTTTGGGTAATAAAGCCGCGTCCGGCACGGTTATTATAGAAGAACTTGGCGAAGAACATCTGAAAACCGGCAAGCCGATTTTTTACACTTCCGCCGACAGCGTGCTGCAAATTGCTTGCCATGAAGAACATTTTGGATTGGAACGCCTGTATAAACTTTGCGAAGTCGCTTTTGAAGCGGCAAAACCTTATAATATCGCCCGCATTATCGCCCGTCCGTTTGTGGGCGAGCATAAAGGCGAATTTACCCGCACCAAAAATCGTCACGACTATTCGGTTACTCCGCCGGAAGTTACGGTTTTAAACAAAGCGGCAAATGCCGGACATGAAGTTATTTCGGTGGGTAAAATTCGTGATATTTACGCCGGTTCGGGAATTACGCAAGCCTATAAGGCCAGCGGTTTGGAAGAACTTTGGAATGTTACGTTGGAACAAGTGAAAAAAGCGCCGAAAAACGCCGTTGTTTTCACTAATTTTGTTGATTTTGACATGGTCTACGGACATCGCCGCGATGTTGCCGGCTATGCGCGCGGACTGGAATATTTTGACTCTCGTCTGCCGGAACTGCTGCCGCTTTTAGGCGATGATGACATTGTCTTTATTACCGCCGACCACGGCTGCGACCCGACCTATGCCGGAACCGACCACACGCGCGAACAAGTGCCGGTTATAATGTTTGGCAAAAAAGTACAGACGCAAAACATTGGACAGCGTCAAACTTATGCTGATATTGCCCAGACAATCTGCGCTTTTTACGGACTTGAACCGATGAAATACGGAGAAAGCTTTTTATGAGTTGGCAGGCTTCTAACTTGATTGCCGCAAAGCATTGCTTTTTTGGCGCCAAAGGCGGTGTGTCGCAGGGGAAATACGCCTCGCTTAACACCAACTACAACAGCCAAGATTCAAAAGTTGCGGTGCGGCAGAATTTTGAGATTATCACCGCGTATTTTCATAAAAATTATGAAGATATGTTTACGCTGAATCAGGGCGTTTCCAATACAGTGGTAGAAGCAAACCTACCGCAGCAATTTACGATTACCGCCGATGGTGCGGTGACGACTAATCCCAATATTTTGCTTGGTATAAAAACTGCCGACTGCGCGCCGGTGCTGCTTGCCGATTACAAACACGGGGTTATCGGCGCGGCGCACGCCGGTTGGCGCGGAGCTTATCGCGGAGTGGTGGAAAACACCGTGGCTTTAATGCTGCGTAAAGGCGCCGAGCTAAAAAATATTGCCGCCGCGATTGGACCTTGTATGCAGCAAGCTTCGTTTGAAGTGCAGAATGATATGCGGACAACGCTGCTCAAAGAAAATTCCGCTAATGAAAAATATTTTGCCGCCGGAAAAGACAGCGAGCATTTTTATTTTGATTTAAGCGGCTACTTGGAAGATAAGTTGCATAATTTGGGGATTGACAATGTCGTTAATTCGCATATAGATACATATCCGGCGCAAAACGGCTATTTCAGCTATCGCCGCAACACACATCTGGGACTAATCAGCCAACCAAAAGACTATCCGACCCAATATTCGTTTATTTGTTTATAGAGGAAAAAATGAGAACTCATATGCTGCCGTATTTTAATGAACGTCCTGCAAAAATCAGCGCTTTGGTTTTGCATTGCAGCGCGCATGACACTAAAGATATGATTGCCGTGCTGGAAAAAGAAGAACTCAGCGCGCATTATGTGGTGGGGTTGAACGGCGATGTGACAAAGTTGGTGCCGGAAGAAAAACGCGCTTGGCACGCCGGCATAAGCTCATGGCGTGAGTTTGATAATCTGAACCATAATTCCATCGGTATAGAAATCAGCACTATGTCAATGGGGCAAGAGCCGTATAGCGAACGGCAGATACAAAGTTTGATTGAACTATGTCAGGGGATTATTGAACGTCATCATATTCCGGCAAAAAACGTGGTCGGACACTCGGATATCGCTCCGACACGCAAGCCAGACCCTGGAGCGGCTTTCCCGTGGCAGAAATTGGCCGAAAATGGTATCGGATTGTGGTATGATTTGAATGACGCAGAAAAAGTGGAAGAAAACAATCCGGAGATTTTATTGCGGAAAATCGGTTATAATACCGAAAATTTAGCGGCGGCGATGTGTGCTTTTTGCCGGCACTTTATTCCGCAAGAAGTAGCGATAAATCCGGATATTCACGATTTGCTGCAACATCCGTATCCTGAAAATTTTGCCATAGATGAAAAATATTTGCCAATTCTGAAAGCTTGTTGTTATTCTTATGAAAAATAATAATTCATTTATATTGGCTATGCGTCTTTTTTTCTTAAAAAATCAGCCCCAAGCATTTATGTTTTTATTTTTCGCCACTTTTTAAATATCTTTTTTTTGTTGACTTTTTGTAAAATTTGTCTACATTATAAAGTGTTAACTTAATTATTAACTTTATATTATATATTATGGCAAATTTTGATTATTTTGAGTTTTTGAAGAATAGTGATAATTCTGAGTTTGATAAAGAGCAATTCAAACTTGTTCTTGATGAGTGTCCAGGGTATGGAAACATTGAAAGAGATGAATATTTTACTATTCTTGATAAAAAAGTTAGACGTCTGTATGGTTATCTTCAACGTAAAAGCAACGTCGATGTAATCCGTTTGTTGCTAGAAAAAGCTAAGCAGTTGCCGGACCCATCGCATGAAAATCTTTGGGGTTTGGATGTGGCTTTAGAATTTATGTTTGACGATGATTCAAACAAACTTCTTGATGATTGTGATTTGCAGTTGGACATTTTGAACCTTCAGAATGAAAGAGTTGCCATGAGGCTGCTTCGTCATTTTGACTATCTGAAATATCCGCAAGAACAGGTTATTGAAAAACTTGTTCAGCTGAAGATGATTAAACCTTTGCGCTATTTGCTTTCACATAGTATTGCAGGTACAAAAATCAAGGAGGTTTGTCAAGCTTTGCCTCAGCTTAAACTGGAGGTCTATTTAGCTGAATTGGCTCGTCTTACTCATCTTGTAAAGATTGGTCCATTTATGCTTTTAGACAATGAGAAGACTAGAATGATAGGTCTTGATGACGAAAAAAAATATCACGCTCTCAGGATTTCTGAATTTATAAAGCATATTGAAGATAGCCGGCATGCGCCGTGGTCTGACACAATGGAGGGAATTCATGTGAAGCTGTATCTTGAGGGGGATAACGAACAGGTTCGCCAAGAGTGCTTATATCACGCTAAAAAACTTTGCGATGTCTGGAAAAAAATACCAGAGATTGCATTTTTCAGAGATATTCTGCGTAACATTGAAGATTTCTAACTGACAATAAAGTCTGATGTTTTGTAACATCAGGATTTTTTGTTTGACAATGCGCGGTAATTTGTCTATAAATTAAACAGTAGACATTATTATTAACTAAATTTATTCTTATGACAGAGTTTGAACAATTACTTTTAGCAAAAGGTGATGCTAAATTGCTTAGAGCTTTTGTTAAAGATTATTATGAAATTATCAGCGAGGATTTTAAAGTTTCTTTTGACAAGTATCTTGCTGAAATTAGAGAACAATCAGGTGCCAAAGGTAAAACATCTTTATCTGATTTAGAAAAAGTCGGACAAGATATTAAGCTAAAGGATATGAGTATTTCTGAGCTGTTGAAATATCATGATGGCGACAAAAAATTGAAAACACAAATGTTGAATGCGTTGTCTAAGGATTTTTCTACAGTTGGAGAATTATTGGCTTCTAATAAAAGAAATGTTTATGTCAGGCCGCAAATCGGAGCTAAGTCAATTTCCATTTTGGTGGAATGTTTAGGAGAACTTGGTTATAAACTCAAAGATTAACCAACTGACTAACAACTCAAAAAGTCTCGTTATCGTTTGATAACGGGATTTTTTATGATTGACACTAAAATAAAAATATTGACAAATAATGTGTCATTGCTAAGATACTTTCAAAATTCATTATTTTGTTTAATTAAATTGTCGCTTATGAGAAAGATTATTATCGTGATGTTAATCATTGTAGGATTTGCATCGTGTAAAAAGAATGTTTCACGCCAAGAAAGCGAGGTGTTTATCATTGAAAATGTTACAGTTTCGCCGAAAACAATCACCTTTAAGTTTAGAGGTGTGGATAAGCCACAGACATACGCTATATCAGCTTGTCAAGATGGAGAAGGTTCTACAGTTTATAAGATAGAAAATGCGGTAGAAGTTGAAAAAGATCAAATATGTTCTATATCAACAATATCTACAGCAAAAGTAATTGTTTTGTTAGTCATTTCTGCTGTTATAATTTTTATAATAGGCATTTTTTTGTGGTTCGCTGTAAAAGAT
>ERZ1034949.1068-NODE-1068-length-14144-cov-31.828519_pt1 | contig 14144 bp, 10 predicted proteins | sample MGYA00520590_ERZ1034949 | MGnify/ENA primary metagenome ERZ1034949 (study PRJEB33766, sample SAMN09781752) | gut metagenome | biome: gut microbiome | host: Homo sapiens | place: Madagascar | study: EMG produced TPA metagenomics assembly of the PRJNA485056 data... | reverse complement strand
GCGGCTGCGCCGCTTAACTGCTGCAAACTTAGAGCGACGCGTCTCGCGTCGGGAATTTTTCAGCAGCCTAAAGCAAAGGCTCACAGACAGGCGTGTAATTAGCGCTGTCTGTGAGCCTTTATTTTATGTGTAGGAACATTCATCGCATCATTCCCGACGCGGGGACGCGTCGCCCCCATTAGTGCTTGCGTTTGATGCTTGAGTGCGTTAGGTCGTACTACTGCGTAGGCGTGCCTTACTCGTGCTTGATGTCGCTCATGGGGCCGTCGAACTGTGTGTGGACGGGGGTTTTGACTTGTTTGGCGTAGCGGCTCACGCTCAGTATCATGCCGATGTAGAAGCAGTTGATGAGTGTGGAGGTACCCCCACGGCTGATGAGTGGCAGTGGCTGCCCTGTGACGGGGAAGAGGCCTACGGCTACTGCCATGTTGACCATGGCTTGGGTGACAAGCAGCAGCGTCAGGCCCATGACAAGGAAGGGGGGGAAGTTGCGCTCGCAACGGCTCGCTATGCGTCCGGCCCTGAACAGTAGTATGATGTAGAGGAATACTACGATGGCTGCGCCCCAAAGTCCCATTTCCTCGATGATGACAGCGTAGATGAAGTCGGAGAAGGCTTGGCTAAGAAAGTCGCGCTGCACGGAGTTGCCTGGCATTTTGCCTATGCCGTTGCTCGTGGCTATGGCTATGTTGGCATGGGCTACTTGTGCGCCTTTGTCTATGTCGTAGGTGGCGGGGTCGGCGTCGCGCGCGTCTTCATCGCCGCCAAAGTGTGTCTCGATGCGCTCTTTCCACGTTTCGAAACGGTGGAGGAAGGGCACGTCAGACGACAGGTATACTAACACGCCCATCAGCACGCCCAAGAGGGTCATGACGCCCAGGAGCTTGCCTAATTGTACCAGTGGCACGCGCCCTATGAACATCATGAGCAGCACCACGCCAAAGAGCAGGCCGGCGGTTGAGAGGTTCTCGGTGAATATTAAGCCTACTATGGGCAGGGTAACCCACATGATTATTTTGAACGCCCGCTTGTCGGCACCGTTTTCACGCTGGGTGCGTGCCAATATGAGGGCTACGGTGATGATGAGGGAGCCTTTGGCTATTTCGGAGGGCTGGAACTGTATGAAGCCTAAGTTTATCCAGCGGGCCGCGTCGTTGGTGGCTGCGCCCGACAACAGGGTGATCATAAGTAGTAGCACCGAAAGGGGTATGGACAGTATGGGCAGTATCTTGAACATGCGGCATGGTATGCGGTGCACCAACAGTACGATGATGGTGCCAGCGCCTAAGAAGAGGGCTTGCTTGACAAGCGGCTCCCAAAAGCGGCCCGACTTGTACGATAGTGTGCTGGCGGCACTGTATACCTCGACAAGTGATATGACGCACAGGAAGAAGTAGACAATCCATATCACGCGGTCGCCCATGAACAGGGAGCCGAGACGCGTGGTTTCGCGTTCGACTTTCTCCTCAAACTTTGGCAGGGCGTGCGTTTGCGGTGTGGTGCTTTCGCTTTTGTCTTTTCTGGTAAAGAAACCCATGTTGTGTCCTTTCTTGTTTTTAGCGTTCTGGCTTGGCTTGCATTGCTTGTTTGCTGCCAGGCAGGCTTTTTTGTTTCGTTACGTGTGTAGTAGGTGACTTACTTTGCCTCGCCATACTGCTTGACCCATGCCTTGAACTGCTCGCCGCGGTCCTCCATGTTTTTGAACAAGTCGAAACTGGCGCAGCATGGGCTTAGCAACACGGTGTCGCCGGGCTGTGCCAGGGCTACGGCGTGCTCCATGCACTCGCGCATGGAGTGGGTGTCGGCCGTGGGCAGGCCTGTTGCGTCGAAATTGGCGTGCAACTTGCTGTTGTCGGCGCCCATATATACAAGCGCACGGCACTTTTGCTTGACAAATGGCATGATTTCGGCATAGTCGTTGCCTTTGTCCTTACCGCCTAATATCAGTACTACGGGGGTGGTCATGCTTTCGAGCGCGCAGTAGCAGGCGTCTACGTTGGTGGCTTTGGAGTCGTTGACAAAGTGTATGCCATTGACGGTGCCGGCCTTTTCGAGGCGGTGTTCCACCCCGGGGAAGTCTGACAGGCCCTGGCGTACAACTTCGGGGCTGACGCCGGCGGCCAGACAGGCTATGGCGGCTGCCAGCGAGTTGCGCAGGTTGTGGCGGCCAGGCAATGAGAGCTGGCTGAGTGGCATTTCGAAGTGCACTGGTGCGTTGACTACGAATGTGTCGTTGGACGCATAGCCAGCCGAACCGGGTTGTGTTTCGTCGGTAAAGCCGCACTTGGCGCTCGGGTCGCTGTATTTGGGCAGCTCGTTGGGCACGTGCTCGTCTTCCTTCCAGTATACAAAGGTGTCGTCGGCCGTTTGGTTCTGCAGTATGCGCATCTTGGCGTCAACGTAGTTTTGCATCTTGAAGTCGTAGCGGTCGAGGTGGTCGGGGGTGATGTTGAGCAGCACGGCTACATTGGCACGGAACTTGTACATGTTGTCGAGTTGGAATGACGACAACTCTATCACGTAGGTGCTATGGGGGGCTTCGGCTACTTGCAGTGCCAGACTGTGGCCTATGTTGCCTGCCAATCCGGCATCTATGCCGGCCTTGCGCATGATGTGGTAGATGAGTGATGTGGTGGTTGTCTTGCCGTTGCTGCCTGTGATGCATATCATGCGGGCGTCGGTGTAGCGGCCGGCAAACTCTATCTCGCTGAGTATGGGGGTGCCCTGTGCTATGAGCTTGGCCACCATGGGAGCTGTTTCGGGTATGCCGGGACTTTTTACCACCTCGTCGGCCGACAGAATGTTGGCTTCGGTGTGGTGTCCTTCTTCCCAGGCTATGTGGTGGGCGTCGAGCATCGCTTTGTAGCGCGGCTTGATGCTGCCCATGTCTGACACAAATACTTCATACCCTTCTTTCTGGGCCAGGATGGCGGCTCCTACGCCGCTCTCGGCTGCTCCTAATACTACTAGTTTCATTTGTAAGTAGGTGTTCAAAATTATTTTATACAATCAGCAGGTGTCATTTTCACATTGAAAGCACATTCTCGAGACGCATCTGTCCCCTTCGGCCTCGGTCACATAGCCCGCTATGCTCCCTCACCCGAAGGGAACATCTGCGCCCCGATAATGCACTTTCAATGTAAAAATAATTTTGAACACCTACTTATCTTGTTGTGTTATCTTATTTTCAATGTAATGATGGTGAGCGCGGCAAGTATGATGGTGGTTATCCAAAAGCGTATGGTAATCTTTGACTCGTGCCATGCTCCATGCGGCCACTTGCACAGATATTTGCACTCGGGGTCGAGCTGCGAGGGTAATACGCGGAAGTTGTCGTGAATGGGCGTGCGCTTGAATATGCGCTGCTTCACGCCTTTGCGCTTGCCGAACTTGTACCATTCAACTTGCAGTATGACGCTGAGGCTCTCGAGCAGGAATATGCCGCACAGTATGGGTATGAGCAACTCCTTGTGAATGATGATGGCTAATACGGCTATGATGCCGCCAATGGCGAGCGAACCGGTGTCGCCCATGAATATTTGTGCCGGGTAGGCGTTGTACCACAGAAAACCGATGAGCGCGCCTACTGTGGCACAGGTGAATATGACAAGCTCCTGCGACCCTGGTACATACATGATGTTGAGGTATGAGGCAAACTCTATGTGGCTTGACACGTAGGCCAGTATGCCAAGGGCTATGAATATAATGGCGGAGTTGCCCGCGGCCATACCGTCCATGCCGTCGTTGAGGTTGGCTCCGTTCGATACGGCTGTGATGACGAATATCGTGACGAGCACAAACACTATCCAACCGGCTTGTGTCTTGTACTTGCCGCAGAAGCTTACAAGCTCAGCGTAGTCGAAGTTGTTCTCCTTGACAAAGGGTATGGTTGTCTTGGTGCTCTTGACGGCTTGGCTCTTGTGCACAATTTCGGTAGTTTGGCCGTGTTGCTGCATTTCGATGTTCTCGCGTATGGTGGCATCGGGGCTGAGGTAGAGCGTGAGTCCGACAAACAGCCCGAGCAACACTTGCCCCACTATCTTGAAGCGCCCGGGGAGGCCGTCCTTGTTCTTCTTGAATATCTTGATGTAGTCGTCTAAAAAGCCCAACAGGCCTAACCATACGGTGGTGACGAGCATCAGTATGAGGTAGATGTTGCGCAGACGGCCGAGCAACAGGCATGGTACAAGTATCGACACGATGATGATAATGCCGCCCATTGATGGCACGTTAATCTTTTGCACGCCAAAGGGGTCGATGCTGGCATCGCGCTGTGTCTCGCTGATGTTGTGGCGCTTCATCCACTTTATGAAGTACTCACCGAACCATGCCGATATGACAAGGGCCAGAATGAGGGCCAGGAGTGCACGGAATGATATGTAGGACCACATGCCCGAACCCGACACGCCGAACTGCTCGAGGAAACGGAAAAGGTAGTATAACATTGTTGCGAAATATTGGGTGTTGGTTGGTGGTTAGTTGATGCCAAAGGCTTTCTTTATCTCCTCGTGGTCGTCGAAGTGGTGTTTTACGCCCTTGATTTCCTGGTAGGGCTCGTGGCCCTTGCCTGCTACGAGTATTACATCGCCGGGCTGGGCCAGCATGGTGGCTGTGCGGATAGCCTCGCGGCGGTCGACAATGCTGACAACCTTTTGCTTCTGCTCGTCGTTAAGACCAGCAAGCATGTCGTTGATGATGTCTTGTGGCTCCTCAAAACGTGGGTTGTCGCTGGTGATGATGACGCGGTCGGAACGGTTGGCTGCCTCCTGTGCCATGAGCGGGCGCTTGCCTTTGTCGCGGTTGCCGCCGGCACCGCACACGGTGATGACTTTGCCCTTGCCGCGCACAATTTCGTTGATGGCGGTGAGCACGTTGACCAAGGCGTCGGGCGTGTGGGCATAGTCGACAATGGCACTGAAGCCCTTGGGCGAACGAATGGCCTCGAAACGTCCGTTGACGGGGTGCAGCGTTGACAGCACGCGCAGGGTGTCTTCGGGTGTCTTGCCCAGCATCAGTGCGGCACCATATACTGCCAGCAGGTTTGACACGTTGAAACGGCCGACAAAGCGCACGCTTACTTCGCGTCCGTCGATGTCGAGCAGCATGCCTTCGATGCTCTCCTCCAGAATGCGGCCTTTGTAGTCGGCTACGGTGCGGGTGGAGTAGGTGCGCACGGTGGCTTGCGTGTTCTGCACCATAATCATGCCGTTCTTGTCGTCGGCATTGGTTATGGCAAAGGCTCCCTTGGGCAGTCCGTCGAAGAAGGCTTTCTTGGCATTGCGATAGTTCTCAAACGTCTTGTGATAGTCGAGGTGGTCGCGTGTGAGATTGGTAAATATGCCGCCTACAAAGCGCAGGCCGCCAATACGCTTTTGGTGTATGGCGTGTGACGAGCATTCCATAAAGGCGTATTCGCACCCCTCGTCGGCCATTTGTGCCAGGAGCTTGTTCAGAGTCACGGGGTCGGGAGTGGTGTGGTCGGCGGGTATGGCACGTCCGTCAATGTAGTTGCACACTGTTGAACACAGGCCGCATTTGTGGCCGAAGGCGCGGAACATGTTGTAGAGCACTGTGGCGATGGTTGTCTTGCCGTTGGTGCCTGTTACGCCCACCAACTTGAGTTTGGTGGTGGGGTCGCCGTAGAATTGTGTGGCCACTTTGCCCACAGCATCTTCGGTGTCGGCCACTTGCACGTACGTCACACTATCGGGGGCGTCGGCTGGTATGGGTTCGCTTACCAACACTGCCGCAGCACCTTGCTCTATGGCTTTGGGTATGTAAAGGTGACCGTCAGCTTGCGTGCCCTTTACGGCTACGAACAGGTCGCCGGTTACCACTTTTCTTGAGTCAATATTAACACCTGTTATTTCACGTTGCAGATCGCCCTTTGCGGCTACAACTGTTACTTTTTTCAGTGCGTCTGATAGTTTCATTGTAGTGTCTATGTAGATATATGTTGTTGACTATGTTGTTTGCTTCTTAGCTTGCTTGGCATGCTTTTTGCAGAAGACTTACGGCTTTAGTCTGCCGGCTTATGCTTTTTGCTGGTGTTTGCACTCTTTGTGGTGCCCCTCTTGCTTTCCTTCTTGTCCGAAGAAGTTGCGGACGGCTTGGTCTTCTTGTTGTCGGCCCTTTTGTCTCTCTTCTTTTGGGCAGATGTTGCCGATTGCTTGGGCTCTATAGCTGGTTGCTTTTTGGGCTTAGACTGTGCCGGTTGCTTTTTCTTTTCCTGCTCAGCCTGATTCTGCTTGGCTTTTTCAGCCTTTCGCTCCTGCATCTTTTGCTGCTGCGCTTGCTCAGTCTGCTGGTACTTCTTTTCGTCAGCGGCTGTGGGCGTCAGTTCGGAGTCTTCAGGCTCGTTGGGCTGCGCCTTGGTCTGCTCGGCATTTTGTTGTGTTGTGTCGCGTTCGGCAGCCGGTATGTCCTCGGGGTCGCCAAGTATGATTTCGATTTGCTGGCCGCGCTTAAAGTGGTAGCCGGGCTGCATGTTTTGTTGCGTTACACGTCCTATGCCGCGCACTTTGACTTTGAGTCCGAGCTTTTCGAGGCGGAACAAGGCGTCGCGCAAACCATAGCCGCGCACATCGGGCACAATGTTGCCCTTCACCTCTTCAACCACGTTCATGTTAAGCCCTTGACTCGTGGTGTTGCAGTGGCCCCAGGTGAGTGGTGCGTCCTCGGTGTTGACGGGCGAAGTGAACTTGATGCCGAGCTGTTCGAGTACAGACTGTGCGGCTGTCAGACTGCCGGCACTCACCACCGGGTTGAGGCAGTTGTTGGAGTCGCGTGCGGCAGTGTAGTCGTCCGACCTGCGTTGTGCCATCACAGTTTCGGCCACGCGCTTGAACACTGGTGCGCACATGCCGCCGCCCGAAGCAGGGGCGCCTTTTTGTATGCACACGATGCACGAGTAAAGCGGTTTCTCAGACGGGAAATAGCCTGCAAACGACACAAGATATTGTGAGGCAAAGCCGCTCTTGGTCCATACCTGTGCGGTACCCGTTTTGCCTGACACGTGGAAGTAGGGTGAACCGGCTTTCTTGCCAAGTCCCACGCTCACCACGCTTTCAAGGCAGTCTTGTATGTTCTTCACCGCTTCGGCCTTGGCCATGTGTTCGCGCAGCACCACTACGGGGTACTCCTTGACCACCTCGCCGTTGTGCAGAATGGCCTTAACCAGACGTGGCCGCAATAGTTTGCCGTTGTTGGCAATGCCGTTGTAGAAGTTGACTGTGGTGATAGGCGGAATTTGAGTCTCGTAGCCGATGCTCATCCATGGCAGAGCCGTTTTCGACCAGTTCGATCCGTCAGCCTTTGGCATGCGGATACGGGGTTTGGCATAGCCCGGAATAGGTATCTTCAAGTCTTCGGCTACACCAATGCGGTAGATACCCTCAACAAATTTGCGAGGATTGTCGTGGTAGGCGCGGTCGATGAGTGTACTTACGCCCACGTTGAGCGATTTTTGTAGGATTTGTGGCACAGTTACCACACCGCTGCCGCCCGAGCGCCAGTTGGCATCGCGCATTTTGCGGCCGTACATCTCTTTAATACCGCAGCCCACGTCCACTATATCTGTCATGTGTATGTAGCCATCGTCCATGCCGACAAGGAACGACATGGGCTTGAACACCGACCCTGGCTCGTACAGGTTCTTTACAGCATCGGCATTTATTTCCTGATAGCTGCCGTCGGCCATGCGGCGCAGACTTGTCATGGCTTTAATGTCGCCGGTGCCCACCTCCATCAGTATGCACACGCCCGAGTTGGCGTCAATCTCGGTAAGCTTGTCCGAGAGAGCTTTTTCGCAGATGTCCTGCATGCCTACGTTGAGTGTGGTCATCACGTCGTAGCCGTCTATGGCGGGTTTGTCTATGATGGTAAGGTAGCGGTTGAGCACCTTTTGGCGGTGTGCCGACCCCTTCTCGCCACGCAGAATAGAGTCAAAGCTCAACTCAAGTCCTGTGCGCGGTTTGCCGTCGGTCTTGTACAGGTCGCCAATAGTACGTGCAGCCAAGTGGCCGAACGGGTTCTTGCGCATTTTGAACTCTTCGGTATGAAAGCCGCCCACATTGGCCGACATCTTGAACAAAGGCAACTGCTTGAGTTGTCGGTAGGTAATATACGATACACGCTTTTTATATAGCAGCCAGTGGTGGCTTTCCTTCTCGCGGCCTTTCAATAGCAATTCCTTAAACTCTGCGGGGTCTATGTCGGGCAATATACGGTGCACGCCCGTGCAGATAGAGTCCATTTTGGCGTGCAGCAAACTGTCGCGGTTAAATTGCTCTTTGGCGCGTCGTTTGGGGTCCTTCTCCCACGACATGAAATCCATGTATAGCTTGTACTCGGGCAATGAGGCTGCCAGCACCTCACCGTCGTCGGCCAGAATGTTGCCGCGTGTGGGTATGACTTCCTCATTCTCCTTGATAAAGCGGTCGTTCACCTGTTCCCAAAAGTTCTTCTCTACCGTCATGATGTAGATGGCCTTCCCTAATATGGAAAGACCTGCCAGCACCAACACTGATCCTATGACAGCGTAGCGCTTAGTAACTTGTTTGACGGGGAAATTCATTTCAACTTGTTTGTAGTGAGAGGAGAGTGTTACAAAGAATGTTTGTGCTTATATACAATATATTGTATGTGCGTTGTAGCGTATAGCCTATTCGTCCACCTTCAAGTTAAACGATGGCGTGTTGGCTGTTTGCAGTGTGGTGTCGGTCAGAGCCCCCTCAATGCAACTTCGTCGCGTTTTCTCTTTGAGTTGGCTCGATCGGGTCAGCGCCTTATATCGGCGGTCGAGCAGCGTGTCTGTCAGCATTTTGCTCTGAATCATTTCCCGCTGGCACGAGTAGCGGTTGCTCACATACACAATAATCATGGCCACAACCATCACAATATACCAAAATTGGCGTCTGAACCAGCGTCCGCCCAATATGTCGCCGCCCAATATCGAGGCCAAGGTAATTTTGCTGCGCGACTCTCCTGCGGGCGTATCCTCGTCAGCAGTCAGTTCGCGCAGAGCTTGCAGGGCATTTTGTTCCTCGCGTTCAATTTCCTGTTCCTCAGAGTCAGGGCGCCTGTTGTCGGTAGCGGTCTCGGGCATATCGTTCTTGCTCATGTTCTGTTGTTATAGTCTTGATGGTAATGTGGTAGAGTCAGAGTTTTTCGGCAATGCGCAATTTGGCAGAGCGGCTTCGCGAATTTTCGGTCTGCTCCTGTGCCGAAGGCAAAATGACCTTGTTGTTTATGGCCCGCCATGGCGTCAGCCTGCGGCCGTAAAAGTCCTGTTGCACCTTGCCGTCAATGCGTCCGGCGCGAATAAAGTTTTTCACCATACGGTCCTCAAGAGAGTGGTAGGTGAGCACGCTCAGCCGTCCGCCCGGCCGCAGCACCTGCAACGCCGCTTCAAGCATCTCTTGTAGCGCCTCCATTTCGTGGTTAACCTCTATGCGCAGGGCTTGGAACACGCGCGCCAGGTCTTTCTTCTCCCTTTCGCGTGGCATGAGTGGCTTTACCACCTCAAGCAGGTCGTTAATGGTGCAAATAGCCTTTGCGCTGCGTGCCTTGACAATGGTCGAAGCCAGCCGGCGGCTGTTTTTCAGTTCGCCATATAGGTAAAACACGTTAGCCAGCCGCTCCTCGTCATATTTGTTCACCACATCGGCAGCGTTAGCACCAGCGCGTTCATTCATGCGCATGTCGAGGGGGGCATCAAAGCGGAACGAGAAACCGCGTTCCTCATCGTCAAAATGGTGGCTCGACACGCCAAGGTCGGCCAGTATGCCATCAACATGCTCCACATCGTAGTAGCGCATCCAGTTCTTCAGATACCTGAAATTGCTCCGCACAAAGGTAAAGCGCTTGTCGCCATCAGGTATGTTTTGCTCTGCATCGGCGTCTTGGTCAAAACTGTAGAGGTGGGCGTCATCGCTAAGCCTCCGCAATATTTCGCGGCTGTGTCCGCCTCCGCCAAAGGTCACATCTACATAGATGCCACCGGGCTTAATGTTAAGCCCGTCCACTGTTTCGTTGAGTAAAACTGGTATATGATACACGCTGTATGGTGTTATATGGTTAAAGTTTTTAATATATTGCGGTGTGATCGTTGTCCATAAGGGGCGTTTCACCCATGATTTTGGCCAGCGACTCTGCGTAATCGCTGTCGCTCATCAGCAGTTTGGCGCTCTGTGCCACGCTCCACACCTCAATGCGGTCGTCAACGCCCATAAAGCGCACCGTGCGGTCGGTGATGGCGCAAGCGTCAAGCATTTTGCGTGAAATCAAAAAGCGGCCGTTACCATCGAGCGTAAACACCTCCACATTGGCCAGAAACTGGCGGAAGAGCATAGCCTGCCGAGGGTCCCATCGGTTGAGTCTTGCGCGCAACGCGTCTACCTCGGCATTCCACACCGCATAGGGATATATCACAAGACAAGGCTGATACACATCGCGTTTCAATACCAACCGAGGGTCTGACTCGGCAAGTTGCTTGCGGAAGTCAGACGGCAAAAATACGCGCCCTTTGGCATCGAGCTTGGCATCGATTGTACCTGTAAATCTCATCATATCTCCTAAGAATTTCCAAAAGTACGGATTTTCCCCCACTTTTCCCCACTTTTAAGACAACTTTTTTATAAATATTGTTTATCGTCAAGGGTATTGTGGTGCTTACTTTATTGATAATCATGTATTATCGCTGCGTCAGTCTGTAACACTCCAAGGTGGGGCGCATTATGTGCGTTGCACCTTCTATAACTCGGTTGTAGCGTGTGAATAAACCAAAAACGGTCATAAGGGTAAGTCTCAGTCCTGCCGAAAGATGTACCTTTGCACCTACTTATAATAACGACACACAATACAATGAGTCAGACTTCAACCAAAGTGGACATGCTCAATGGTCCTCTTTTTATGAAAATACTGATATTTGCCCTGCCGCTTGCTGCCAGCAGCTTGTTGCAACAGTTGTTCAATTCTGTCGATGTGGCCGTGGTCGGACGTTTTGCCAGCAGCAAAGCTTTGGCTGCAGTGGGCAGTAACGCACCCGTTATCAGTTTGCTAATCAACCTTTTTGTTGGCATATCGATGGGTGCCAATGTTGTGCTCTCCAATCACCTTGGTCAGCGCGACGACGAGGGTGTGCGACGCACCGTCAGCACCGTGTCATTGGTCAGCGTCGTCAGTGGCGTGCTGCTGATGCTTATCGGCATAGGCGTGTCGCGGCCCATACTCGAACTGATGGACACCCCGGCCGATGTGCTCGACATGGCCGTGCTCTACCTGCGTCTTTACTTTGTGGGCATTCCTTTCTTTCTTATATTCAATTTTGGAGCCGCCATCTTGCGCAGTGTGGGCGACACCCGCCGTCCGCTTTACATCTTGGTGGTGGCTGGTGTTATTAACACCGTGCTTAATCTCGTGTTGGTCATCTGCTTCGGCCTTGGCGTTGAGGGTGTGGCCATCGCCACAGCCATAGCCAATATGGTCAGTGCCGCATGTATAGTCGTGTTGCTGCGTCGTGAAAAGGGTGCATTGCAGTTGCAGTTCAACCACATGCGCATTTATGGCAAAGAGCTGCGCCGCATGCTGCAAATTGGCGTGCCGGCAGGTTTGCAAGGCATGGTATTCTCCTTGTCCAATGTGGTGGTGCAGAGTGCTATCAATGGCTACGGCTCTGCGGCCATAGCGGGCTCGGCTGCGGCTGTCAACTTTGAGTATTATTGCTACTACATCATCGTGGCTTGCAACGGTGCGGCCATATCGTTCATCGGTCAGAATTATGGTGCTGGCAAATACGACCGCGTGCGCCGCATCTTCCGCATCTGCATGTTGATGGGCCTTGTAGGTTGTTTTGCTGCCAACGCTCTGTTCACTTGGCAGAACCACTTCTTCCTCAGTTTCTTCACCGCCGACCCCGAAGTCATTCACTACGGAGCCATACGTATGCAGGGCGTCCTGCTATTTCAGTTCCTGGCCTGCAGCTACGAAATCTCGGGTTCTGCCTTGCGTGGCATGGGCGAGTCCATGTTGCCCACCATCATGACCGTGTTCGGTACCTGCGTGTTGCGCATGGTGTGGGTCTTTGTGGTGAGTCCGCATTATCATGGGTTTGCACAGCTGTTGCAGGTATACCCGTTGTCGTGGGTGCTCACAGGCGCCATGGTGCTTGTAGCCTATCATGTGCGTATGAAAAAGCTGTGCGCAGTCAGGGCTTGACAAGGCAATTTTGTAAGGACGAACAATGCGTGTTCTTTTCAAGGAAGTCAAAAGAAATTGCGTCGAGGTTTTGTAAAGCCATAAGCAAGCGCTTTATAATGCTGTTGAGGCTCCTGTCATCGGCGTTTATTACAAAGGTTGTATCAAGTTGTTCTTGCCCCGCAGTGGTGGCAACGCGTAGTAATTATCTTCATACACTGGCACAAAATGAATGCAACTTGCATAATTGTTGCATAACGATAATTTCGTCGACAAAAACCGTCGCTTTGTCTAAAAAGTTTGGAGCGAACGAAAATAAGCACTACATTTGCAAACGTAAAATGACAAAACAATGCGCAGCGCGTCACATCTGCCTGCCATTCAATATAAAGGTATTACAAGCTATAAGGTAATAGTGTTTTTTAGGTAAATGACGAGAGGCAGTGTTCGCCGTGAGGCGCATGCTGCTTCATTTTATACCCCATGGTTGTAGTCCGGACGCACTTGTCCTTTCCCATACAAACCATACAAGCACCAACAATGGCCCAATGCGATCGGCCCTTGTTGGTGCTTGTGCTTTAGGTAGTGGACTAAAGTGTGCTGTGTCAGTCGTTAGCCCTGGTATAATTATAATCGTTCACCTTGACGCATGTAACGCCGTTTTGTATCGACACCTCTTCGTGTCCCTTGCGCGGTTTCCACACATTTGTGCCCTTAACCCGTTTGCAAAGTACCGACTTGCTGCTTGACGGAAAAATTTCGGCGAATGTAGAATCGGCACTATATATAAGGAATACCTGTTCGGGGCCGGCATCAAAACGTGTACCAGCCTCCCACAGTCTGACACAACTGTGCAGGGCATAGCTCCATGTATATCCAGCTGAGCCAATACAGCCATGTTCATCGCGGTCGCTGCCTACCAAATTGCCTATCGAGGAATGGGCGCAGCTGCAGCAAACGATTGCAGCCAAAACAAACCCCAACAAATAGTTTTTGTGCTTCATTATATATATATATGTCGTGTGATTTACAAATTATGGCAAACTTACAAAAAAAAATACAGAACGCGAGTATTCATCTCCCGCAAACTTACCCATATGCTTTTGTGCGTGCTTGTCTTTACCTGTGGCTTGATGCCCATCATATATTCAATGGTGGTACAAGCGACAGTAAACTTTCGCCGTATTTATACTGTCCGCGCCAATATCATGTTTGTGCCCTCCTGCAGTGGTGCACATTGCACGGCATCTCAGTGCTCCTATATGTAGAGAGTTCTTTCTGTTCAGCCATTATCAATTATCACTCATCACACCCCGTCTTTTCGCCCCCAAAATCCCCAAAAAACACTTGTGCCAGAGAGAAAAATCAGTCGGAGCAACAGGAAATCCGCTCCCTCATAACAGAAAATCCGCCCTCCCGTAACAGAAAACCCCGCTTCGTGTCACCCAAAAACAGTCCACCGCCCCCTCCCTCGGCGTCAGCCCTTATGTCTCTTAGTCTGAGGCGAAGTCTCAGACAGTAGTTATGTCTCTTATGTAGCTTATGTTCTTATGTTCCCGCGGTAAGCGGCAAGCACAAACGTTACATCTTATGTTCTTCTGTCCTTCTGTTCTTATGTCTCCCGCGTTAGCGGCTTCCTACTCCCGCTACGGCGTCCGCCCTTATGTCTCTTGAGGCCACCCGGACGTTAGTCCGTGGCCGTCAGCCGCGAGCGGCCTTATGTGTTTCTTATGAAAACTTATGTTCCTTATGTTTTCCGCGCTAAGCGGCAAGCACAAACGTCAAATCTTCTGTCCTTCTGTCCTTATGTTCTTCTGTTTCCCGCGTTAGCGGCTTCCGCGCCCCGCCTCGGCGCCAGCACTTCAGTCCTACGCGTTAGCGACCTGTCCCCAAGTCCTTGAAAAACATGTTCTACAGCACAAACCTGCAAAATATCCACCCCAAAACTT
>ERZ1034949.1067-NODE-1067-length-14148-cov-7.077627_pt1 | contig 14148 bp, 4 predicted proteins | sample MGYA00520590_ERZ1034949 | MGnify/ENA primary metagenome ERZ1034949 (study PRJEB33766, sample SAMN09781752) | gut metagenome | biome: gut microbiome | host: Homo sapiens | place: Madagascar | study: EMG produced TPA metagenomics assembly of the PRJNA485056 data... | reverse complement strand
GAACCATACAGGATGAGATTGACGCTGCCGACCATACGGTGTCGCTTGACACGCTTGAAGGAATAGATGCCGAGATACAGTTCCAACAGCAACTGCGGCGCAAGGCTTCAAAGGAGAACCTTGCCCAGATAGATAAAGAGATAAAGCGTTTGAACGACATTAAAACGGCATTCGAGGACAGTTCGCACGCGACACTTGCCACATACCAGATTCAGACCTATGAGCAGCTTGACAACGAGTTAGCCTTTTACCAGAAAAAACTGAAAGTTGCTACAGCAACAGAGCGCATTGAGATACAGAAGCAAATCAAGGAACTTGAAAGGCTTCGTGGTAAGTGGGACGATGTGCTTTCTGCAATGGATAAACCTGCAGCCATCGGCAGTTTAAACTCGATGGAGGAACTCGACAAGGCCATTTCCTATTATAGCGAGCGGCAGCGTAAGGCTACGGGTGCGGAGGTGGAGAATATCCAACGTACCATCAATGCACTGCAAGCCAAACGTGATGCAATGAATCGTATGACGGAACTTCCAGCCATGCAACAGGAAACTGCTGACCTTGACGGAATGAGCGGGAAGAAACTGAGAATGGAATTGGAACTCATTGGAATTGAAGGCATCAAGGATAAAATACGGTCGTTACAGAAGATGCTTGATGATACCAAGAATCCGCTTGGTGATGAACAACGCAAGGAAGTAACAAAACTTATTCAGACATGGGGCAACTATGAGAAAGTTCTGAAGAAGAGCAGCGTCAAATTCAGCGATGCGTGGGCTGGTATAAAAGGCATTGGCGGTGGTGTCGAAGGTATTACCGAAGCGTTGAAAGGAAACGGCAATGCCTGGCAGACCATCACGGGCATAGTGGATGGAGCCATACAGATATACGAGGGTGTCAATAGTGTCATATCAATCATAGATGCCCTGACCGCTGCAACAGGAATTTCCAATACAGTAACAACAGCAAGTGGAGTGGCAGCGACCACAGCTGCTACGGCAAAAGTAGCGGCAGCCCCTGAAGAGGTGGCGGCATCGGTAGCTACGATGGCGGCAGTAAAGGCAGAGGCGATGGCGTATCGCGAACTTGCAGCTTCAGAGTTTATGGCTGCACACGCCTACATTCCGTTTGCAGGTGCAGGCATTGCAGCCGGATTTATAGCCATGATGCAGGGGCTTGTTGGTTCTGTTGCCGTTACACCATTCGCTAATGGTGGTATTGTGTATGGGCCGACCTTGGCGCTGATGGGAGAGTATGCCGGTGCGAAAAGCAACCCGGAGGTGATAGCACCACTGAATAAACTGAAATCGCTGATAGGTAACAACGGTGGTGGCGGTGGCGGCATATATGAACTGAAGGTGAAAGGCAGAGACCTTGTGGCAGTGCTTGCCAACGAGACGAGAATAAACAGAAAAGGAACGAACATCAAAATATAAGAAGTATGTATCTGCACGGACATTTTTACAACCAAAAGGAGGAGCGCATCGAAGTGCATGTACTGACTGGCGGTGACCGCACAAAGGAAATCGTCATTGGAGAGAAGAATGGGGAACTGTCGTTTACTGATGATCCAGTGGACCTGACGAGTCAAGTGAACGATACGTTTGACCACTTGCTCTGCCAGCAGGCTACTGTACGCCTTCTGGCGCGGAACTTCGTGCCGGACTTCTTTTGTGCCTCATGCCGTGACGCTGTGGTGAATATCTACCGTGAGGGGAAATGTCTCTTTGCCGGATTTATCGAACCGCAGAGCTATTCGCAGGGCTACAACGAGGAGTTCGACGAGATAGAGTTGAGCTGCATCGATGCGCTGACGGCATTGCAGTATGCTAAATATCGTGATGTCGGCTCGCTCGGTGTACTATATAATGTAGTAAAGGCGGAGGCGGAACAACGCACATTCTTGGCGATGCTGAAAGAGATTTTGGGCGGTGTGACGGCAGAGCTTGACATCGTGGGTGGTAATGCCATGCGCTACCTATACGATGGAAGTAAGGCTGTGGATGATTTGGCAGGTAACCGCTATGCGATATTCGGGCAACTGACGGTGAGTGAGTTGCTTTTTATGGGGGATGAGGAGGATGACGTATGGCAGCAGGATGAGGTGTTGGAGGAGATACTGAAGTACCTGAACCTTCACATTGTGCAAGATGGGTTCACGTTTTATCTGTTCTCCTGGGAGAGCGTAAAGGGCGACGAACGCATTTACTGGCGAGATTTGCTGACTGGTGCAAGCGTGACGACAGCCCGGCAGACAACGGACATCGTGACTGGTTTAGTGACAGACACGGATACGACGATAAGCGTAGGCGAGGTGTACAATAAAATTATGCTGACTGCCAAGGTGGAGAGTATGGAGAGCGTGATTGAGAGTCCGCTGGACAACGATCTGCTGAAAAGTCCATTCAGCAACAAGCAGAAGTACATGACGGAATACAGTAGTGACGGAGAGGGAACGAAAGCGATAAATGCCTTTGATGCTATGACTCACGGACAGGAAACCTCCTATAGTGGTGGCTGCGTGACTGACTGGTATGTGCAGATGATGAACAACAGTCAGTGGCTGTTCCCAAAGAGCGGGAGCGGTAATCTGATGGAGGAATACTGTAGTGAGGGGAGAAACCAACATTTACTGCCGAACTTTTTGGCGAAGAACCAAGGCGCTGCTATCATGGCTCTTGGTAAGGTGGAGAAGAAAACGGATGGTAAGGACAACTCTCCGACATCGAAAGTGGAAATGACGAACTACCTGGTGGTGAGTGTGAACGGCAACTGTGACGACAAGGAAGCAACCACCTATCCGAATGCCAACTCACTAAAGGCAGACATACCGAGGGCCGTGTATAACGGCAGTATGACGGGCGGTGTCTTTTCGCCTACAGACGAGGGCACGACGAACTATATCGTGTTGAGCGGAAAACTGGTGCTGAACCCAGTGATGAAACTGACGGACACCTACGCGCAAATACACTACTCCTCGATGATATACGCATGGTGGCACAAGACCGTGCCGAGTCGTAATAATGGTGACGGACGCTATTACACGCAGCAGTGGTGGGCGACGGAGACCCCGAATGTGGGGACTACCTGGGATATAATTACAGACCACGGCTTTGTTCCGTTTACGGATACCGGTCCTCAGTTGTATGAGTTCAAGTATAGTGCCATTGGAGACGGCAGCGACCATATATCAAAGGTTGGTGTGCTGGCATGTATGCTGATAATAGGGGATAAGTGTGTTGTGGAAAAAGGCACAGAAGGACAGGTGACGGACTTCGAGTGGCGGAAGTACAAGACGCTGGAGGAGTGTTCCAGTGAGGACGAATACTACCAACAGTGTTTCACGATAGGTTTTGACCCGAAAATCGGTGACAAGATAGTTGGCACCAAGTTCGATTTGCAAAACAACGTGAACTATGAGCTCGGAATCGATGCAGAGGGTATAGCGATACCAATCAAAAAGGCTGACAAAGTGAGCGGTAGGGTTAAGTTTATGATCCTTGGGCCGGTGAACGCATTGTGGGACGTGGTGACGAGACGGCACAAGACGTGGTTCAGACACACGAAATGGAACAGTACGACGATACCGCTGCTGGCGCATGTAAGTAGTATTATGGTGGAGCAGTTCGAGGTGAAGATATACAGTGACAACGGACTGGTGAACAACACTGGTGATAACGACCTCGTTTACATGAGCGACACTAAGGAGAGCTTTGTGAACGTGAAGGACGACATCGAAATGAAGATAAACTCAGCACTGACAGCTGCGGAGTGCCAGACGTTGGATGTGACAGACAGTGTGAAGATGAGCACCCCATTGGACACACTTACTGGCGAGGGACTGCTGGCGGTATATGACTATTCGAGGGGTATGAGCGCTAAGCCTGAGCAGTTGTATGTGGACTACTATTACAAAGAGTGGCATGCACCAAGGGTTGTTATGACGCAGAAGTTGACGGATACAGATGGTGGCATCGTGAGTTTGTTCGCTCACTATCGCCATCCCATGATGGATAAAACCTTCTTCGTGCAGGGCATCAGTCGCAACCTTGAGGAAGGATATGCAGAAATGACACTTAAGGAGATTGAGCAATGATAGACATCAAGGTAATAAAGAAACCAAAGAACGAGGGCAGTACGTCGGCACTGAGAACTAGCGGCACCGCTTACGGCGGCATGGCTGTGAAGGAGGCTGCGCATGCGGCCAAGGCAGACATCGCAGAACTGGCGAAGGAAGCAGTCCATGCCAAGGACAGCGATCATGCGGTGGAAGCAGACCACTCAAAGGAGGCAGACCATGCTGTGAACGCAGATGAGTCGAAACATGCACTGGAGGCGGACCACGCCAAGGAAGCAGACAATGCAGACAAGTGGGATTACCATGAGTTTGATGATTATCTGAATCAGCCAGTGAGAAAGACTGATGGTGTGACCTTTGACTCCGTGACCTCGGACAGCATAAGGAGCGCTGGGCAGTTTGTGGACGGACTGCTGGGCGCAGGGTTTCAACTGTGGAAAGGTGAGGATGGGCGCACCTACCTGACGGTGGATAAACTGACGGTGAGGCAGACGATGGCCGTGTTGGAGCTGCTCATCGAGAAGGTGAGGAGCGTGGGCGGTCAGATATGCGTGAGCGCGGCCAACGGACGCATCAAGACCGTGGAGGAATCGGGCGAGCACTATCTTATCACCTTCGAGCAGGAGAATATGTTTGTACAGCACGACCTGGTGCGCTGCCAGACATTCACGGGCAAGGATATGCGGAGCTACTGGGTGGAAGTGACCGATGTTACGGAGACTGGCATCGTGGTGGTGAAGGAGGAGTTCGAGGGCGAGGAACCGAAGGAGGGTGATGAGTGTGTGCTGATGGGCAACACGGCGAACTCCGACCGCCAGAATATGGTGCTCATATCGGCTACCGAGGACGGTCAGCCGAGAGTTGATGTGATGGACGGTGTGAGTGGCAAGACCTTTGACAACGCTTTGCGTGCAAGGCTCGGTAACCTGGACAGCATTAAGGACGACAAGTTTCCGGCAGACCGCCAACCACGGGGCAACGGACTGTATGCAGACAACGCCTATATGAAGGGAACCTTCGTGCTGGAGACAGGCGAGGATGTGAAGACTCGGTTTGAGATAACGGAGGGCAAAGTGCAGAGCGCGATCGACAGCGTGAGGAATGATTTCCTAAGCGAGAAGGGCTATCTGAACAACCCGACGTTTGCGTCTGGACTGGAGAAGTGGAACTCGGAGAATGAGACGGTGTTCTTCCTCGTCGGCAACAGGTGGATATGGGCCAACGGTGCAGCACTGTCGAAGAAGGGTGACGGTGCGAGCGTGGTGACAGACATGGGACGCAAGGTGGTGCGGATACGCAACAAGTATATCCGACAGAAGCATGAGAATCTACGCTTTGTGCCGACCTTTCCGACAAACAGCGACGGGAAGAAGGAAGCCTTGCCAGTGTATCTGAGTTTCTTTTATCGCTGCGCAAAGACCGGTACGCTGAAGATAGGTTTTGAGAATGTTGACAAGACGGGCTTTGCGGACTTCAACAGTATGGAGGTAAGCGAGGAAATCGCTGCTACCGGCGGCTATGTGCAATACACCTGCAGCGGACTGTGGAACGGCACGGGCGACTTCAAGCTGGCGTTTGACGGCGACATCTATCTGTATATGTTGGTGTTGAGCACAGACAAGATTGAGGCGCTGACGTACAAGTACAAAACGCTGTTTGAGCAGTCGGAGCGACTGGTGAAAATATCGGCAGCCGTGTATGACAAGGACGAGCGGGCACTGGAAGAGACGGGCTTAATCGTTACCTCCAAGGTGTCGGGGCTGTATGCAATCGATGTGGACGGCAACCTGAAATCCTTTGTCGGTGCCGGTCAGGACGGCGTTAAGATAAAAGCATCAAATATACAGCTGGAGGGACTTGTAACCGCTAACGAGAATTTCAAGATATTGAAAGATGGCAGCATCGAGGCGAAGAACGGAAAGTTTACGGGTGAAATAGAATCATATAAAGGCACCATAGGCGGCTTCACCATAGGTAACGGACGTATCGGATCGGAAGCCACGCAGAGCGGTGAGGGCGGTTCCCTCGCCATATATAGCAATTTCTTCCGTGTGGGTGGTAATGATGGCTATGTGATGTTCGGCAACGATGTAATACCGGGAACGGCAGGCGGTGCGTTCACAGCCACCGGGCGTATCGTAAATGAACACCCAAACACATATGGGAACTATGGCTTGGACCAGGCGAATTACGGTCTGTTTATCCATGTATCAGGCGGAACTAAGAACTACGGTATTTGGTCAAATGCTGCGCTGATGGCACCGTCCTTTGTGAACACCAAGGCCAAGATACTGACCTTTGACCCGAATGCGACTTCTTATTCGGTTGATTTCTCGCAGGCCAACGTGATTCTAATGTACTTCAAGAAAGATAAGTCGTCAGGCGTGAAGGTAACGCTTCCAAGCGAGTCATCAGTGGCTGAAAAATTCGGATTAACCGAACTTCCTGAGGACTTTGCCACGGTTGTGACATTCCGGGTGCGTGCTGGGTCATTACCCATAACGCTGGACGGAATCTACGACCACAATGAGAACCTCACAAACTACAAAATGACGGAAGGTGACAGCGTGACCGTGCTCATTAGCAAGGTGGACGGCTTCCGATACCAGATACTGAATCATTCAAGTTAAAAACAGAGATACGATGAAAAGGATAGACTTTCAGCATTTCAAGATTTACGCATCCATCAGCCACAAGGCATCGCATACGGTGGACGCAAGAGAGAACTTTGCCGACATGATTTACAACAACGTGAATGGCATCAAGGCTCACGCACTCGCCCTGAAGATATACAATGGCGAGGGTAGTGTCGAATATACCGACGAGGAGGTAAGCCTTATGGGTACGGTGGCAGAACGTCTGTGCGTGCCCGGCTTTATCGACGGGCTTAGAGAACAGTTGAACAATAATCAAAACAACGGATGATATGACAGAAGAAGAGAAAAAGGAACTGGTCCAGGATGTGGTGAACCAGATAAAGACTGACAGCCAGAGTGTGGACGAGCTGGAAGCTGTGAGCACGCTGGACGGTGTGGTGAGCCTTCCTGCCATGAGAGGCGAGACGGTGGTGAGCGCCCCGTTGAAACTGCTGTCGAAACCTGCGGAGGATGCGGCTGCTGTCGCCAAGGCTTCTGCTGCTGCGGCTGACGCATCGGCAAAGAAAGCAGATACGGCAGCATCAACAGCGAAGGCTGCGGCCCAAACCGCCAACGATGCGGCAGGCAAGGCCACGGATGCCGCCCAGAAGACCAACGCCGCTGTGGCAAAGGCAGAGAGCGTGGAAGCGGAGTACAAGGAAACGGCACTGGCTGCGAGGAACGGCGCGACAGCGCGGTTTGACGGGCTGGTGGAAGGCGTGGAGATACGACTTGTATCATGCCCCCAAATAGACGGTGTGTACTATGACACGGTGAACAAATCCTTCTGTGGGAAGAATGGTAACATATACTGCAATAACTGGCCTGGCGCAGACATGTACATGAACGATGTGCGCACGGAAGTACTGAAGGACAAGGCGTATGTGTGCGGCGGCGTGGTGTATGTGTGGAGCGATGAGGAAGAGAACCTGGTGGAGATAAGCGGAAGCGGCGGTGGCAACACCTATAACGTGACGGAGCAGGTTCCGCTGGAGAGCGGATACTATACGCTTGAGACCGCCATAGCAGCCGTGGAAGGGAAGGCACGTGCGAAGGGACGCTGCATCACATACGAGACGGCACAGGGCAAATGGGAGACCAAGCAGTTCAAGGGCACGAACATCGAGAGCTGGGAGCAGGCGGCGAGCTGGGAGGACTTTGGCGGCGACGGCACGGTGAAGAGCGTGACGCTGAACGGCAAGAAGCTGGAGCCTGGCGAGGACGGCAACGTTGCTATCACCATCAGCGAGACGGAGGTGGACGAGAGCCTGAACGTAAGTTCGACGAACCCGGTGCAGAACGCGGCGGTGGCGGCGAAGCTGATGGAGATAGAGGCGAGCACCGTCTTGGGCATGAACGCCGAACTGAGTGACGACGGCAGCAGCGTGCGCCTGGCACTGACCAACAAGAGCGGTGCGGAGATAGCGTCTGCGGACATTCCGGCAGGAAGCGGCGGTGGAGGCGGTGACGCTTCGACCACGAAAATCGTGCTGGATGCAGCCGTCAGCAAGACCATCATAAAGGAAGGTGACAGCGCGATGCTGACATGGACGTATGACCACCAGTACAGCAGCGGTGACGAGAAAGGCACATCCACGGGTCAGAAGGCAACAGTCAGCATTGAGATGAAGAGGGGCGCGACCGTGATGTATGCAGACACGCAGCATGATGTTAGCAAGGGAACCTATACCCTGGATCTGACGAAATACCTGCTGCTCGGCACGACAGACATCTATGTGAGGGCTACCACAACCGACCCGACCACCGGCAAGACACAGACGAGGCAGAGCTATGTGAGCGTGAAGGCTGTGACCCTTGCGCTGAGCAGCAGCTTCAACATAGCCGAGTGTGTAGCCAAGGGCGGCTACGGTGTGAGCGAGGCGGTGAGCATCCCCTTTGCGGTGAGCGGAAGCGGCGACAAAACCGTGACGCTGTATCTGGACGGACACCAGTGGGACTCGCAGACGGTGAAAAGAAGCGGCACGACGAACGGCAGTTTCTCCTTGTCGATGTCGGGAGTGAGCATCGGCCGGCACACGGTGCAGATCGTCGCCGAGATGGAGGCGAGCGCGGAGCTGACGCTGAAGAGTGAGAGCATCTACTTTGACATTCTGAAGGCCGGACAGAACGCCCCGTATATCGGCACGAAGCTGACCTTCGGTGACGGACGCATTTTTGTGGACGACTATCTGACCCCGACTATTGAAACCGGCCAGTATGAGCAGGTGAGATTTGACTTTGTGGCGTATGACCCAACAACGACCCCGGCGACGGTGGGTGTGTGGCGAGACGGCATACGGACGCAGACGGTGAGCGTTCCGAGGACGGCGCAGGTATATACAAACCGTTTCCTGGAGCAGGGCGACGTGGCGATGGTGCTGAAGTGCGGCACAACGGAATACAAGCTGAACGTGAAGGTGACGGAGAGCGGCATTGACCTGAGCGAGGCGACTGCCGGGCTTGTGCTGAAACTGACGGCAGCCGGCAGAAGCAATGCCGAGAGCGAGCCTGCAGAATGGCGTTATAACGACGTTCAAACGGTGTTTGAAGGTTTTGACTGGCAGAGCAACGGCTGGACGGGAGATGCCTTGAAGCTGACGAACGGCGCGAATGTTGAAATCGGGTACAAGCCTTTCGGCAACGACGCGACCACCACGGGCGCAACCTACGAGATGGAGCTGACATGCACGAACGTGACCGACCGCAGGGGTACGGTGGTGGACTGCATGAACGGTGGCGTGGGCTTTAGACTGACGACGCAGGAGGCTCTGATGCGGACGGGCGCAGGTTCGGAAGTAGGCACTAAGTTTGCAAGCGGCCTGACCCTGAAGATAGCCTTCGTGGTGCAGGAGAAGAAGGGCAACCGGCTGATGGAACTGTATGTGAATGGCATATTGAGCGGTGCAAAGCAGTACGCCCCGACAGACAGCCTTCTGCAGGACGAGCCGGCCAACATCAAGATCACGAGCGAGAGTGCAGATGTAGAGGTGCGGAACCTGCGCGTGTATAACCGTGCGTTGGGTGATGATGAGGAACTGTCGAACTATATGGTGGACCGTCCGACGAGCGACGAGATGGTGGTGCTGTTCGAGAAGAACCAGGTGATGGACGACGAGGGCACTGATGTCGATATAGACAAACTGCGTGCGATGGGCAAGAGCGTGATGAGGATCGTGGGCGACGTGAACCTGGTGAACCAGACGAACAACAAGAAGTTTGAGGTTCCGGTGGACATCTATTTCTACTCCGCCTACGGTAAGGAGTATGACTTCATCATCTACCAGTGCGGACTGAGGATACAAGGCACCTCATCGACGACCTACCCGAGAAAGAACTACCGCATCTACTTCAGCCGCTCGACGAAGTACGGCACGAAGCTGTATGTGAACGGTGTGGAGGTAGCGGACTTCAAATATTCGTTCAAACCAGGTGCAAGACCGATAGACATATTCTGTCTGAAGGCGGACTTCTCGGACTCTTCATCTACGCATAATACGGGTGCGGTGAGAGTGGTGAACGACATCTGGAAGAGATGCGGCTGGCTGACTCCGCCACAAATGGCCTACAAGGGCAACTATGACGTGAGAATCGGTGTGGACGGTTTCCCGATAGATTTGTTCTACGACAACAACGGCACGGGTGAGAACGTGTATCTTGGCAAGTACAACTTCAACAACGAGAAGAGCGGCAGCGGCATCATCTACGGCTTTGAGGGTATCGAGGGCTTCAATGACGAGGCTGCACTGAAGGGCGGGCGCAACAAGTGTATCTGCCTGGAGTTCCTGAACAACTCGGAGACATTATGTCTGTTCGGTACGAGCAACATGGACACGTTTGACGACGCTCTGGAGTTCCGCTTCAAGGCCGACGACACATGGGCGACGGCGCATGAGGACGACAAGGCGGCAGTGAAGCGCCTTTGGGAGTGGATATACTCGTGCAAGGGCAACCCGACGAAATTCCTGAACGAATATGCGGAATACTTCGGCAACGACTCGCCATTTGCATGGTATCTGATAACGGACTACTTCATGGCTGTGGACAACCGCGCGAAGAACATGATGCTCGTGACGTGGGACGGCAAGATATGGTATTTCATCCCATACGACATGGACACGGTGTTCGGTGAGCGCAACGACTCGGTTCTGAAATACGACTACACGATAACGTGGGAGACGATGGACGAGAGCATCGGCTCGTATGCGTTTGCAGGACACGACTCCGTGCTGTGGGAACTTGTGAGAGGCTGTCCGGACAAACTGAGGGAGGTGGCAGACAAGCTGCGAAGCACGATGTCGCTGGAGTATGTGCTGAAGGTGTTCAATGAGGAGATGATGGGCAACTGGTGTGAGCGCATCTACAACAAGGACGGCATCTACAAGTACATCAAGCCGCTGACGGAGGGCGTGACGACGGCAGACGGCACTACGAGTTACTATGACTATCTCTATGCACTCCAGGGCAGCCGATATGCGCACCGCACCTATACCATCCAGAACCGCTTTGCATTGCTGGACAGCCAGTATGTGTGCGGTACATACAGAAAGGACAGTTTCGCGGCCTACTTCGGCTATAAGTTCGGAAGTGACAACCGGAAGATAAGAATCACGGCGAGCGAGAGGTATTTCTTCGGGTACGGCTACACGAGCGGTACTCCGCACGAAAGCGCAGTGCTGGCGGAGGACATGGGAAGTCAGGTGGAACTGACGCTTGACACGGACCTCATCGTGAATGACCCGCAATACATCTACGGTGCGAGTCGCATCATGGGGCTTGACCTGACGGACGTGAGCCATGCAATACTTCAGACTCTGAACTTGAACAACTGCTCCGCTCTGAGGACGCTTGACGTGAGTTGCGGCCAGACACAGACAACGCTGAACGCATTGCTGGTGAACGGTTGCCGAAACTTGCGTACTCTGAATATGACCGGCTTGAAGTCCGGCAGCTTCACCGGCATAGACTTGAGCAACAACACGAAGCTGGAGACACTGAAGGCAGGCAAGACGGCCCTGACCGGCGTGAACTTTGCACAGGGTGCTCCGCTGACGAGCGTAACGCTTCCGGCAACGTTGCAGACTCTGGAACTGCGCTACCTGGGCAAACTGACGACCAGCGGTCTGACGCTGGAGGGCACAAGCAACATCAACAGACTTGTGGTTGACAATTGCCCTGGTGTGGACTGGCAGACGCTGCACGCAAGGTGCGGAAACGTGAAGTACCTGCGTGTGACCGGCATCGACATGGAAGGCGACGGCAGCCTGCTGGCCTCACTGATGCAGACGGGCGGTGTGGACGAGAATGGCGGCAATGTGGAGAGCTGCCGACTGGTGGGTACATACCGACTAACGAGATACAAGGATGACGAGGAGTATGAAGCACTGCAGCTGCACTTCCCGGAACTGAACATCGAGCAGCCGGAATACACGATGCTGGAGAGAGCGGAAACCATTGCCGACGACGCGTGTATCAGCAACCTGGACAACGAGACGGGCTACAAGTACGGCAACGATTACAAGCCGAGCGGCCATGTGGCGGCGATATTGAAGAACCGCCACAGAGTATTGGCGAAGGTGACGAAGAAAGCAACGACCCGGAACGTTACCATCGCCGGTGTTGATACGGTGATGAATAACCTGGACGGCGAAATGACATGCTACCCGCTTGACGATGCTGACAGCAACAAGTATGCGGACGGGAGCCCCGCAAAGCTTGACGGCTCGGAGGGCGACTGGATGATGCTGGAGCCGTTCTACTGGAGCAAGGGTGTGAATGACTATCTGAACGGTAGAAACTATGACTGCTACAGTTTCAGAGACAGAGCCCACATGCCAAGAGTGCCGGAGGCGACAGTGATGACGCTTGAGGACATCAAGAGAACGCAGGGTGGCTATACAAATGGCAAAAAGGTGATGAGCGGCAGGGACACGATAAACAACGCTTTCAGTAATGACAGCTCGTACTCTGTGTGTATGGTGAGTGTGGATGGCTACAAGCGTGTACGCTTCCCGAGTGTGCCAGGCACGAATCTTGTGGGCAGCGTATTCGTTGACAAGACTGGCGCAGTGCTGCAGTCCATAGTCGTGTCTACGCTGAGCAACAAGTTTGAGGCTGGCATGTATCTGATAAGCGATGTGCCGGAAGGAGCCGTGGCACTTTACTTCTCTATACTAAACACTGCTGAGTTTGACAAGGTGGTGTTGAGTAACAGCGAGAAGATTGAAGACATGGAGCCTGACTGGGTGCCCAACGACGAGCACCTTTGTGGTGTGGCGGGCAGCTCGGTGGTTGGCACAAAACTGCGTTCCTGCATAACGGGTGGTTCTACGACTGCAAACATGACATGGATGGACTTCCACTACTATAGCGTGCAGAGAGGTATGCAGCAGATAGACCCGCTGATGCACTGGCGCATCGCAAATCTGAGCTATGCAAAGTATGGGCGAAAGAACATGCAGGAGCAGTGTGGCGCAGGTTCGCACTCGAATACACGCACGACTGGCGGTACGGCATCGAGGGGCATGCAGGACACTGTGGGCTACGAAGAGGCGAAGGGGATTAATCCGAATGTGACGAACAGTCTTGTGGACAATCTTGTGCATCAGTATGCCTGGTATGTGGAGAAGGACGAGTATGGTGCTGCAAAGGTGACGCAGGTGAACAATATCTGCTGCCTGGGCTATGAGGACATCTACGGACACAAGTATGACATGATGGACAGGGTGGACATACCGAACACGAGTGGCAATGTGGGCAAGTGGCGCATCTGGATGCCGGACGGAACGATTATGATGGTGAAGGGTACGACAAATGGTGACTCTTGGATAACGGCAGTGGCTCATGGCAAATGGATGGCCGTTGTGCCAGTTGGTGCCGTGAGCGGATCGAGCAGCACTTACTATTCTGACAAATACTGGTTCAGCTCGGCATCAGGCCGTGTGGTCTATCGCGGGTGCCACCATGCGATCGCGTATGGCGGTGTCTCGAGTGCGTATGCGAGTTACGATGCCTCGAGTGCGAGTGCGTATGTCGGCTCGCGCCTGGCCTTCCGCGGCAAGATCGTGAGGGCGCAAAGCGTGGCTGCGTATAAGGCGATAGTCGAGGTAGCGTAACGCGAAGCGCGAAAAGCGGGAGCGAAGCGACAAAACGAAAAGAACGGGGTTCGGATGGTGTCCGGACTCCGTTCTTGCATTATGTGAATACCGGCGTAAGCCGGTCGAAAATATTTTGGGGTGGGGGAGTACCCCCAGCGGTACGCTTCGTTTTAAGAAAATAGACGGCTCGTTCTGGAATGGCGAAACGTTTCGTTTTGCGGATTATAGTTCACACTATTTTAAAATTGAAATTATTTAATTGAAAAATTCTATATGCAAGCATTACGAGTTAATTCCACGCTTCAGGGTGGAAAATATAGGATAATTGAAAAACTGGGGCAAG
>ERZ1034949.1063-NODE-1063-length-14208-cov-25.412775_pt1 | contig 14208 bp, 10 predicted proteins | sample MGYA00520590_ERZ1034949 | MGnify/ENA primary metagenome ERZ1034949 (study PRJEB33766, sample SAMN09781752) | gut metagenome | biome: gut microbiome | host: Homo sapiens | place: Madagascar | study: EMG produced TPA metagenomics assembly of the PRJNA485056 data... | reverse complement strand
GACGCGTCTCGCGTCGGGATAATGAAAGAAAAGAATACAAGCTCTACTAAATAACTGCTGCACTATTCCCGACGCGAGACGCGTCGCCTCCATTAGAAGTAGCGTTTAGAGTTGGCGTTTAGTGATAGCGCTTGACGCTTGACTTCGTTCGCATGTTTACGCTAAAAGAACCAAGACGAAAAAGTGGTACTTGGGACCTTTTACCATACTACAATAACTTACACACCGAGTATCTTGCATCTTACACTAACACACTGCAACTCACTGATTATCAATACTTTGCAGAGTGTAAGATACTACAAATTTTACCTACACACAACCTACACACCCCACACGCTGCCATACGGCACAAACACGGGAGGTTGATACCACGGCATAGGGGAGCAGAAAAGTCTGTTGCTCCAACAGATTTTTCTACGTCCCTGTGGCGTATACCCCACCGCATACGTCCAAGTCAACTGCGCGGCAGCGGGGTGTGAAGTGTAAGATGTATGCAGGGGAGTGTATGATACTTTGAACGCATCTTACACACTTGAAACATCTGTGTATCAGATTGTTACATGCTAAAAGTGTAAGATGGCAGTAAAAACGCACATACTCATTTATAGGTGGGCTATCGGTGGAATGGGCAAATATTTCCTGCCTACGTCAATGCGTCTCCCCAATCAAAAATACGAATTCATCGTTTTTCAATCGGGTGACGCATTGACAAAGTCAAGAGGTCTTAGCTATGGCTTGTAACCAACAGTTTGACACAACGTCAAACCTGTTGTATTAAAATCCCCCTTGTAAAGCTTTGAAAAGTTTCGTGGGGAATTTCCGCCTTTTAACGAGATTTTATCCTCACGTGTCTTTGGCGTTTCAGACAAAAGTCCATACCTTTGTACAAAAGACAACAAATACAAACAAAGTTAACACAAGCAAATCCTATTGTAGCTTATGCAGAAATTATTCCCCCTAATGAATTTTAGAGAGACATCAACAAAGGCATGGCGCCAATTCGTAGCCTTTTTGATATGCAGCATCGGAGCACTCCCCATGTGGGCCGAACGCATAACGTACACTCCCGAACAAATAATACAGAATTTTAGTATTGTTGCCGATGGCGGCGAAAATAGTTACAAACTTGGCACAGACCCCGTGTCGGGCAAACCAGCATTGGTATTCGCGGGCTTTGGTGGTTATGTCACCATCACTGGTACACAAAACTACAATTATGTACAGTCTATCACTTTAGAAGGTTCATCGTCAGCCGATGGTACCGAAACGATCAGCCAGGCAGTACTTATCGAGCGTGTTGAGATAAATGGCAATAGCTATTATAACGAACTCGATGAAAAGGCTGCCTGTTTTTACCCAAGTGGCAGTTATGACTATGTAGCTAACACAACGAGTGGCTCGCTCTACATTTATTTTTATAAAGGCAGCTCTACCACGTTTTATCTCACCAGTTTGTCAGTTGACTGTGCAGAACAGCGAAACATCTCTTTCGACCCCGCAACCGTGACCATCAAGCAAGGTGAAAAGGTTGAACTGCCTGATATGGTAGGTGATACAGATGGTATTATTAGCGACTCCACAAGCTATAGTATCGACAATCCAGCCATAGCCGCTTTTAATTGCGCTGAAGGCAATCGTAGCATGATTTTGGGTGAAAAACCTGGCGAAACCACGCTCTTTGCTCATGTCAATGCAACCAAAAATCTACCGGCTGGCGTTGCCAAGTTGCATATTACAGTCACACCAGCCGAGGTTGAAGGCGACGTCGTTACAATCCAACTCACCGAGGCTGGTACGTTACGCGAAAAGTTGGCCGAACTCGAAGATGTAACAAGCATCAGCCGACTCAAGCTCGTAGGCCCCATCAATTCGCAGGACTTGGCTCTTTTGCGTGCTGGCACCGGCCGCCTTGCCAAACTTGTCGACATCGATTTGGCAGATGTGACCCTTGTGCCCGATGGTGGCGCTTACAGCACAGTTGAGACCGACCGCTACAAAATAGGACTTGGTACGGAAACCACCACTTATTACCTCTCCGACGAAGAGCGAACCGAGGAGTCTTCATCATCAACAGGTCTTGGTGGCTCCAACCACTATGTAAAAGAATATACGCTCGATCTTGGCGGAGCCTTTGCCAACATGACCCAGCTGCAGCGCATCGTACTGCCAACTTCACTCACTCGTGTGGGTGACCATTTCGCCATCAATTGCAACAAATTGGTGAGTGTAACAAGCCAAGGCAAAATAGCTGAGGTTGAGGAAGACGCTTTCTATGGTTGCGAAAAACTTGTTGAACACCCATTTGATGGTGTGGAGCGCATAGGCAAAGGAACCTTTCAACGCGCAGCCATCGGATTGATAGACCTCAGCCAACTCAAGGAACTTGGTAGTGCCGCATTCTATGAGAGTTGTGTCACTCATGCCAACCTTGTTAGTCTTGACAGCATAGCCGCTGATGCTTTCCGCGAATCGTATATCAGCCAACTCGTTCTGTCAGACAGCCTGAAGTATATCGGTGAAGGTGCTTTTGCTAACACTGCCATGCTGCGAGGCAACCTGGCGCTGCCCAAGCACCTCAGTGAAATAGGAAGCGCTGCATTTATGCGGTCACACATTCAGCAGGTAACATCAGCTCCCGACAAGTTGACACGTGCAGGTTTCAACATCATGTATGGTACTGAGTGGTATTGGCAGCACGTGCAAACAGACAGCATCATCATGCTCGGCAGCGCAGCCATAGAGTTGGGCAGTTCATGCAAAAGCGGTAATCTGACAAGTATCACACTGCCTGCTGGCACAACGGTCATTTCCGACCAATTATTTTACGGTTGCAATAAATTGCAACACGTTTCATTGCCTGACAGTCTGCTGGCAATAGGTAACAAAGCATTTGCATCGTGCACATCGCTCACCACCTGCACCTTGCCCAAACAGTTGCAGTATATAGGCAATCAGGCGTTTTCAGCGACCGCTTTAAGCACTGTCAACCTCGATGGTAACATGACTATAGGTGAGAGTGCTTTCAACAACATCAGCACCCTTCTGCGTGTCAATTACAACGTGCCCAATGCTGCCTCCGCCCAAAACAAAACATGTTTGCTTCGTGCAAAGGACTTGAAATCGTTAACATCGGAGCCGATGTAACCATATTGCCCGCCTACATGTTCACAAAGTGCAACTCTTTGCTCAAAGTGAATTTTGCCGAGCGTCCCGACTACACGCCCCTTGTTATCGAAGACGAGGTGTTCAATGGCTGCAACCTGCTGTCAAAAGCCGAACTGCCCATGCAAACCACCCATATCGGACGTTATGCCTTTGGTGCTACCGCCTTGACCCAGGTGACTCTGCCCAAAACACTCACCTATTTGCACAGCAAGGCTTTCAACAATGGCAAGATAACAACCATCTACAACTATATGCGTCGCCCCTACGACTTCTCTTCCGAACTGTCCGGCAATGTGGCGGTCACCCCCTTTGCCACAGTAGGTGGACGTTACATTCTGCCCGATTGGTTTGGTGCCGATGTCACGGTATACGTCCGTTCTGAAAGTGTTGAGGCATACCAGGCCGATTTGGCATGGGGCAAATGCAACATTCAGCCCATGGACGCCGAACACATGGCTGTTGGTATCAATGCCGTACGGCAAAACAATCATACGCCGGCTATACACTATGGTGCCGATGGCCGCACCCTGTCATTGGCCGACGGCCGCACGTTCAGCGTGTTCACCCTCGATGGCCGTTCTGTTGCCAAGTGCGTTACCACCTGCAGCATCGCCCTGCCAGGCACCTACATCATAGCAACTAACAACAGCACCGCCAAAGTCATTGTACACTAAGGTGTTGCAAGACATAAGTAGGTGTTCAAAATTATTTTTTCATTGAAAGTGCATTATCGGGGCGCAGATGTTCCCTTCGGGTGAGGGAGCATAGCGGGCTATGTGACCGAGGCCGAAGGGGACAGATGCGTCTCGAGAATGTGCTTTCAATGTGAAAATGGCATCTACTGATTGTATAAAATAATTTTGAACACCTACTTAATACACGCAAAATCCCTTCCACATCAAGAGCAGACGATGTGGAAGGGATTTTCCTATAATTGTAGAGTCATATTAACGTTAGTGCCTTTTCAGGCATCTTGACCACTCATTATTCAGCAATAATAAGTGTTTGTCCGTCAGTGTCAAGTGTCACCTTGTGAGCAAACGACGTGCCGCCACCCTGGCTAATGGTCGAAAGGTCAATGCCCCGTCGTTTCAGTTCGTCAACAAGTGCCACGTCATGGCAAGCACGAGCTGAGCCCCAGCCCCTGCAGCCTACTTGTGCGTTAAAAGAGTCAATGAGAGATTGAAGTGAAGCCTTCGCAAAACGCGCAGCAAAATCTGCGTAAAGAGAATTGTTGTTCATGTCAGGAAATGTTTGAAGTGTTTTAATGAATATAGAAAACTTCCACATCGTACCTTAACCACCGTGGTTCCTGTAAACTCGGTTGGTGAGTTTGCCACCATCAGCAATTCAATGCTGCGTAGCAACTGCTCTTGATGTTTCGCTTGCAAAGGTATAGAAAATATTTTACGATTCGTGCCTCAACATAAACAATTTGCGCTTTTATGTGTAAAAACGTGCCCTTATTTTACTTCATTACTTTACTGCGCCATCATATAGCGCATGTCGAAAATCAAAGAAATACGTAATTAAATAGGGTGACTTGGGGTGGCGTAAGCAAAAAAGGCAAGCCTTGTTTAAGGGCTGTTTGCCCTTGTGCCGCTTACCGTGGAAATTCATTTGGCTTATTAGCCATCCTCCAAGTAATCGTCAAAGTGCTCAAATCTACAATAGTAGAAATTCATTTGGCTTATTAGCCGGCACTCTGCACCTTACCCTCCGTTATCTATCTACAATAGTAGAAATTCATTTGGCTTATTAGCCCGGTGTTGCGGTCGATGTTGTACTGTTCCTATCTACAATAGTAGAAATTCGTTTGGCTTATTAGCCCGGTGTCGCGGTCGATGTTGTACTGCTCCTATCTACAATAGTAGAAATTCGTTTGGCTTATTAGCCTGCCACGTTTGGAAAAGGAGTTGCAGGCACTATCTACAATAGTAGAAATTCGTTTGGCTTATTAGCCTTGAAGAAAAGATGCGACGTTGTGAAAGGTATCTACAATAGTAGAAATTCATTTGGCTTATTAGCCGTGCTTGGCTTTATTGATGGATTGAACGAAATCTACAATAGTAGAAATTCATTTGGCTTATTAGCCACAAGCAGGCGGGGTTCTTTACACTATATATCTACAATAGTAGAAATTCGTTTGGCTTATTAGCCGCGGAGGCAAACGAAATCATCGAGGCGGCATCTTCAATAGTAGAAATTCGTTTGGCTTATTAGCCCATACTATCTTAAAAATCGTTCATGTTGATCTACAATAGTAGAAATTCGTTTGGCTTATTAGCCCATGTCTCTTATCGTCATGCCGTCAGTCCTATCTACAATAGTAGAAATTCGTTTGGCTTATTAGCCGGCGATACCAAGAACTTTGTTATAACCAATCTACAATAGTAGAAATTCGTTTGGCTTATTAGCCGCTGGCGTTATTTCCTGAATAATACTTGATCTACAATAGTAGAAATTCGTTTGGCTTATTAGCCATAACAATCGTCTTGGTAACCCGTTAAAATCTACAATAGTAGAAATTCGTTTGGCTTATTAGCCCTCTTGCGAGCACTTGAGCGTCGCAGTCATCTACAATAGTAGAAATTCGTTTGGCTTATTAGCCAAATAAAGAAGAAAAGCCAAACTATTTTCCATCTACAATAGTAGAAATTCGTTTGGCTTATTAGCCACGCCGCACGAGTTTTGTCGTTGTCACCAATCTACAATAGTAGAAATTCGTTTGGCTTATTAGCCACTTTGCCGTATTAAGAGATTATATGTTATCTACAATAGTAGAAATTCGTTTGGCTTATTAGCCACTTGAAGCTCTTGACCCGTCTGCTCTTTATCTACAATAGTAGAAATTCGTTTGGCTTATTAGCCTTTGGCTTGTATTGTCACGCGGACATAGTATCTACAATAGTAGAAATTCGTTTGGCTTATTAGCCGACAAGTTGACACAGACAGCACCGAAGATGTTAATCTACAATAGTAGAAATTCGTTTGGCTTATTAGCCATATTTAATTCAAACTGACAATAACCCCGCCATCTACAATAGTAGAAATTCGTTTGGCTTATTAGCCGTTAAATGCACTGGCCTTGAAGTACTGATCTACAATAGTAGAAATTCGTTTGGCTTATTAGCCTTTTTTTATGCACATAAGACATCACATATAATCTACAATAGTAGAAATTCGTTTGGCTTATTAGCCTGTAATATGCCCTCACCCTTGCGCGTATAATCTACAATAGTAGAAATTCGTTTGGCTTATTAGCCATGTTATAGAGGCTTTGCGCTCAGAGGTATCTACAATAGTAGAAATTCGTTTGGCTTATTAGCCACCGTCAACAAACCAGCTTTCTAACTGCAATCTACAATAGTAGAAATTCGTTTGGCTTATTAGCCGGCAACGGAGGACGTGTCAAACAATGTAGATCTACAATAGTAGAAATTCGTTTGGCTTATTAGCCAGTACGACTCATTTGAAAGTTGAGAAGTTATCTACAATAGTAGAAATTCGTTTGGCTTATTAGCCATAGCGCTTGGTGTCCTTCACGAGCACGCATCTACAATAGTAGAAATTCGTTTGGCTTATTAGCCTGTGGGGTGAGGTATCAAAGGCCCTCGTATCTACAATAGTAGAAATTCGTTTGGCTTATTAGCCCTGCATCTATGCCCTTAATAATTGTCTCGTATCTACAATAGTAGAAATTCGTTTGGCTTATTAGCCCACTTTTTAGGAATAAGAGAGGGCAGAAATCTACAATAGTAGAAATTCGTTTGGCTTATTAGCCTTTTATCAAATGTAAAGTTACGAAGAATCCTTTATATACAGTCATTTGGAAGATCCTATTTTTAGAGATCTTATCCCCCCCTAAAATAAGAGAGCTATATAAAACAAACGTAACATGCTAATTTTCAGCTATTTGTGAGAAATGATCAATTTGTATACAGACGCAGGTTTGTTTTTTCAAAAATAAACGACAGACTGATCTCTATGAATGGCATTGCCATATTTGGTTAATTTGTCTGAGTTCACATCAAATATGATAACACTGTCATCAAAAGTAAAGTGCTTTGAATATGCCTCTATCTTAGCGACAAGATTATCCATGATCCTCTTTGTATTTACAACTTCATATACGGAGAATTGTAAACGGATGGCACCGTGCTTTTTTAGCATTTTTGAAAAATTCGTGCGCATCTTATCATCTGATATGTCGTAACTCACGATTACCATGAAACTTAGAATTCAAATAACGGATAATCTTTAGCTGTTTTACACCCCATGAAACAACGATAATACTGCTGGACGAACTTGAAAAAGTCCGTTTTATGAGCGATTAATGTATCATAGAACACTTTATAATAATCAGCGCATTTCTCATATTTCAGACGATACTCTTGTTTGATTAGTGTAAAGTCCTTTTCAGAAAATTGCTTTCTATTGAATGCCAGCAATGTAGCATGATCAATAAGGCAACGGAATGGCTCTACTAAATCGCAAACTAAGGATTTCCTTTTGAACCATAGTCTATGATATACTCCTACATACAAGTCAAAACCAAACATACGAACAAAACATTCCATAAAGTTGAACAATATAGTGTAACCAATGTCGAGGGTGACATTAATAACATCACTTTTCATTCTGGGGTGTCTTCCTTTCCAATTTTGATTCTGAAAATAGGCAGAGAAAAATGATTTGGCAATTGTTCCTTCCAGCCCCATCAGTTGGTTGTAGTCTGTTGTGTTTAACAAGGTGTCAAGCGACGCTTCGCATAGTTTCAAGGCAGTTATTGTCAATTCGTCTTTCTTACGCGTCTTCAGCAAAGCAGACTTTTGGTTTAACACCTTATTATATACTATTGCTTTTGCCACAGTCAAATCGTCAGTTCTATAATCAAATTGGCGTTTACGCAGCAGGTAGTTCGCCTCAGCAGAATTAGCCCAAAAGAAAACAGGACGAAGATTGGGTTTCATCACGACAAGAGCAACCCCATATTTCTTACATTTCTCGATGAGTGGGGTTGTAACAGTAATATGACCGATAATAAAAAGAGCTAATAGCTTTTGAAAAGGAAACTTGGTGAGTGTTTTCTTCTTTTCTTCATCAAGTTCCTCTAACATCAATTCGCCATTATTTACTCTAAGGCTTCGATTGTGTTCGATGCAATTCACCACAAAGATGGTTCTCATATCTATATCCTTATGTGTAAACATTGTCAGTCTCTGTTTTGTCGCAAAGATTGCAATAGATGCAATGCATGCATTTGTTTGGATTGACTTTAAGCATCGTAGAAGCAGGATTGTACTCTTTGAATCGCTTGATAAATGCAATCAGTTCTAACTTGCCTAAATCTCCAGGCAACTCCACATCAATCATCTTGTTTGTGGAGATTTCGTAGAATGCAAGCTTATCCACCTCATATCCCATTTCTTTCATGCAGAAGTATTGCCCCCAAAGCTGGTATATCTGCCCACGAAAGATACGTTTAAGATTGTTCTTTCGTTCGATAAGAAGATGTATGTCTTGTTTATAAACATCAATCTTACCCGATATCTTCAGTTCATCACTATAAACGGGGAGCGACATAATGTCATTCTTGCGAGTGCTACCATTTTTCTCGTCCACACCTTTGTGGGCGATGGTGCCCTTGGTTTGCGGAAAGGCTTTATACAAATCTTCGTCCGCCTCCATATACACGCTATGCAAGTATATGGAGTATGGACAGAAGATAAAGTCATTCAATGTTGAAAGTGGTATGTAATCACTCATTCATATATGGCTTTTGCTGTGCAAAGTTGAGCCAATCCTTATTTTTAATGGCAAGGTTGGGGCGGTTACCAGCAGGACTCTCTTGTATCTGATGGATTGCCCAAAGACCTTTCCTGGCTATATTATATGCACCATTTGCGTCAGCATCTTTGGGAAGATAAGCTGAACAAACACGGCTGTCATAGAAGGTGCCATTTTCGTCTGCGACAGGCGAAAGCAGATAATCAACTTCGGAGTTCGTAACGCTATTACGCATCTGTAGCAGCAGCTTCATGAGATGCATCAGTGGCTCTAAATATTTCTTGTCTTGCAATGAGCAGATAGCCTCTTTCAAATTTCCATGAATGTTGATATCTGCATTTGCAAAAGCTTTTTTGAACTCATCTGTCAATACAACTTCTTCATTATCCCACTGGTTGAGTTTTGCAGGATTGCGGAATGTACGGATGCGAGTTCCATAAGTGCAAAGCGTCCATTTTGTACGAGTGTCTTTGGCCTTAGCTGTAAATTTGTTGTAATCAAAAGCAAACTCGAACCAATCTTTATCGGCATTGTAACGAATAGAGTCAAATTGAGAGAAAAACTTTCGTGCTTGGTCGGCATTTGTGTATCTCGTGTCAAAGAGATTGACAAAACCAGTAACGGGGTCTATCTTGCTCGTGTTCCATGCTGGAATATAGAATAAGCAACCACTTTGTTTGCCGAGTTTTTTGAAACTCTCGAATTTGCTTGTCAGCTGCAAGGCATGAAGCAATCCTCCTGCCTCATCGCTATTCTTCTGTTTATCAACATAATAGTTCAATTTGTCTATCAGCATTTTCTCAAACTGCTCATATACACTACGTTCTATTTTTTGCCTGCCTCGCATAAAGCCCATATTCAAGTCCTCAAGCACAACAATCGCATTATACTCCACCATCATTTTGCTGATGATGTGAACAACCTGACTCAGGTAGCCTTTCTTGATGTCTTTAATGTTTTCAATCTTCTTCCAGTTTTTGCGAGCTTCGGTTCGATTACCTTCACGTTCGGCCAATAAATTCTTGTAATTAGTGGCATAAGTATTACCATTATACTCATTCACAATGTCATTCAGTGTCATCTGCTTGACAATGTTTCCTTTCAGGTCTATGAGGGAGAGATAGAGCAAATGGCGTTCGCCACGGTCTATACCGATAATGTGCTTTATGCCGCCGTTGCGAATTATGTCAAGAACATTGTCGTTGACGTTATCACGTCCTGTGGCCTTAAAGTTGATAGAGATTGGCACATGGAACTGGAACTTGTCTACCGTATAGCGACGATTCTTGATTATATCATAATCAAAGGTGCTTTGCCGTTTTTTATTCTCTTGATTTTTATTCATAATAGGCTGATGTGCCTTATGAATAGTTGTGTTTGCTACATCAAGACTACTTTTGCGATAGAATACCTCTGCTTGCCCATTGAGCTTATAGACAACATTCGCCAAATTGTGTTCATCAAAAAGCATCTTCCAATAGAGGGTATGCATATTAGGTGTCCCCTTGCTAAAGTCAGAGAAGTCCTTGTTCCATATTTGGAACAAGTAAAGTTTGCCTTCGTCAACGAGCTGCTTGATGAACGATTCCGATACATTGCGGAATCCAAGCATATATCCTTGTTGTTCTACCTCACGATAAAATCCGCTGATATCTTCATATGTCTCTGTTGAAGAGAAAGAAAATGGGAAATTCTTCCAATCTTCATGCTTCGAAATGGAGGCCTTAAAGAAATCTATAAGTCTTCTACAATCAGATATGCTAAAGTTTGCTCCTTTCTTGTGGCTACCGTTTTTGTAGGCATTTACTATTATTTCTGATGGCGCGAATTCTTTTATTCTTGACTTGGAAAAGAATACTTTGGGTAGCATTTTGTTTGCTCCAGGTAAAAGTTTATAGTCTATCTTTTCATAGCATTTCCCATCATTGGGGAGATTGTCAATATCAAAGGCATGATTATATTTCTTGTTCATTATGGCAAGATAATAAAGGCCATTTTTCCTCAGTAAAATAGATGTGCAATCAGGTTCTTTGTTGACATCCCATCCGCCCAATAATTGCGCATTTTCAAAATTGAGCTTAATCTTCTCCGTACTATATGGTTTACGTGTAAGCCAATTGCGTACCTTATTATACAAAGGTGTTACTATGTCCAAAGTATTCCATGCTTCGCGTAGTTTGGCGTCAAACTCATTGTCCTTGTCTGCTTCCTCGCCATTGCCGAGCAATGGCTTGATGAAACGCTGCAAAGACTTAAAAGCATCAAGAAGCCCCTTAATGATAGCGGTTTCGGCATCAGATTGACTGATATTTCCGTGTTTGCCTGAAAGTATTTCTTTGGCTGCAACATAAGCCATTTCTATCTGGGTAAACAAGTTGACACGTTGTTCGCCATTGCGGTCATAAGCGCCCAAGTGTTTGTAATAATTCTGAATTGTGTGTTCAGAATCAACCAATGAATTGAGATGCTCGATAGAGAAACTTTTTGCGGATTTGAGCAGTTTGTTTATGCGCTCATCATACAATTCTGGGTTACGACGTTCCTTGGCTGTTGGCGCGTTTTTTTCGCGTAATTCTTGTTTGATAGCAGATGTATATACATCATACTGCCCAAACATCTGTTGCGAGATGTCTGTAAGCCCTAAGTCATTGGCTATGTAAATATGTTTAATGTCGTAGCTGCTGATATTGAGAAGTAGACTGCGAAGACTGCTATCACCATCAATAGACAAGACCTCTTTTAGAGTATTGTAAGTCTCGTTGATAGCTCTGATCATCTCCTCGTCGCTGGCAAACTCTTCAGACGGAAACCATGGTAATGCCACTCTGTCACTTAATATCATCTTATACAAGGGCTTTAACAAAGGAAGCCGGCTGTCCTTATACTGCTGATTGTAAAGGTTCACATATTCATTGATGCCTTTCAATTTTGTGCCATCTTCCAGTGCCCTGCCCCCAATGATATGGTTATAGACAGCAATCTGTTCTTGTGTAAGGGTTTCACTGAAATAGTCTAATTGGAACATTTCTTCCAAATGCTCCACACCGAGATATTCAGAAAACGAAGATTCTATTTCAGTAAAATGCTGGTGTACGTCACTATCTGCAATTCTACTGAATGATTTCATGTTATTTACAAACATCGGTAGGTTCTCATGAATGAGTCTGTAAGCGATAGCTGTAGATTTGTCTTCATCAGAATACATGTTTTTCCTGTTCTCATTGAATCCATTGAAGTAGGTAGTGAACTTGCTGAAATTCGCTATCATCTTTTTCTCTTCCTCATCGGATACAAATTCTGGAAGATGTTTTTGAATGAGTTCTTTTTTGAACAAGTCTGAATATGACCCACCCTTCTTGAAAGTCTCAACAATCTGCTTGCGGAGTGTTTTCTTGATTTCATCGAAGACTTTCTCGTCTCTATTTGTGTCCTCAGCCAATGCTACATAAGTTTCAAGACTATTTTGCTCGAACTTAAAATTACTAAGACACATGGTGATGAATTTCTTGTGGTAACGATCGATAATGTCTTTAACTTTTTTGTATTCCTCGGCTCTTTGCTCGTCTTGAGCAATAAGGCCCTTTGACTCTATATGTTCTAAAGTTTTGCCAATAGGTTTCAATTCAAACCTCAGAGTCTTGCTTAGAGAATATAAGCCTGTTAATTCGCTTAATTGTTTCATCTTTCTAATTTTTAATGTTGTTGATTCTATTCTCTTTTCGTAACCAATAGTCTCGGGAAACTTGTAGCCTCCCCAGCCTATTTCCTCGTTATTTTTATTGATACTTTCGTTATACCACCAATCATAGTGCTCTCGCGTAAAATTATATGTAAGTCCCAAGCTTCATGCACTTGAGTCGCTATAGATGTGCCATAAAGTTCTTTGAGATCTTTTATCTTCATATTGATCCCTTTGAAATATCCTTCGCTAATGCAAAGGGTTTTGCTCAATGCCATCATAGTATTGCGTTTGGGGTGCATGATGCCTCTTTCGTATCGAGATACGCTTTGCTTGATGATGGCTTCGCCAGTTCGCTCTACAAGTTTATCCATACTGGGACCAATCATTAGCCTTGCCTCTCGCTATCTTATGCGGAATAAGTCTATAGCCATACTCATGGTGATTCTTGTTTTGTTGACAAATATAGATAAAAATATTTATTATGTAATCATTTGTGAGCAAAAAAAAACTATAAGGGTAAGTATAACTTGAAAATAAAGCGACTAATCAGCAAATGATGTTGTCACTAATGGTAAAATGCCGCTCTCCCTATACCGCTGTATGCCTTGGAATGCGGCCTTTGATGGTAACCTGGTTGTGATGGTAGTGTAAGATGCGTGCAGATATGTGCAGATTATTGCAGTTGCGTGTAGAAGTGTAGATACGTGCAGATTAGTGCAGACAAGTGCAGGTAAAGTGTAGATATAGTGTAGGTGATTTGAGAGTTCGTCTACACGTTCGAAATGCTTGAATATCAGTGCAGTGCATACAAAAAGTGCAGAGTACAGACAGTTTGCACAAAAAAAGTGTGGAGGGGGTGTGGGGGCTTTCAAAAAATGTGCGTAATATTGCACTCGCTTGTTGGCTCTCGGTAAGCAAGGGGGGCACAGCAAATAATGCAGTATAAAAAACAATAGAGAATATGATACTATCTACATTGGCAGAGAGTGGGCGCGTAGAGCATTTGCACCCAGCTTTCAAATTGGTATTAGATTATGTCAAGTCGCACGATTTGACAAAGGTGCCGGCAGGACGCATTGCGCTCGATGGCGACCGCTTGTTTATAAATGTTGATGATGCGACCTTGCGCACAGAGGCGGAGCAGGCACTTGAGGTGCATCGCCGCTACATCGACATACATTTCCCGCTCAGCGGTAGCGAACGGGTGGGGTGGAGTCCGCTTGAGGCTTTGGCGGCCGAAAGTAGTCGCGAGCCCTTTGATGTGGCACGCGATTTTGCCCTTTACGACCTGCCGGCAGCCACTTACTTTGATGTGGTGCCGGGGCAGTTCTACATCATGTATCCCGAAGATGCCCATGCCCCTATTATTGGTAGCGGTACACTGCGCAAACTTGTGGCAAAGGTGAGAATAGACTGATGAGGTGATGAGGCTGCAAAGGTCAAAACGAAACGCAGCTATTGCTGTTCGGTAATATTACTCAACTTTTGGATTTAGCAAGTGCGGGCTGAAAGCCCTATGGAGCACATAGCCCAGGGCAAGCGAAGCGACACCCTGGGTATCGCGTGTTGGA
>ERZ1034949.1061-NODE-1061-length-14221-cov-9.312156_pt1 | contig 14221 bp, 21 predicted proteins | sample MGYA00520590_ERZ1034949 | MGnify/ENA primary metagenome ERZ1034949 (study PRJEB33766, sample SAMN09781752) | gut metagenome | biome: gut microbiome | host: Homo sapiens | place: Madagascar | study: EMG produced TPA metagenomics assembly of the PRJNA485056 data... | reverse complement strand
CTGTTCCCATCCCGAACACAGAAGTTAAGCTCAATCACGCCTGAGGTAGTACGTTGTGCGAGATAAGGTCGATGCCAATTTTTTTTAAAAGAGCAGTTATGCTCTTTTTTTAATCACTAATTTTGTTATAATAAAGTTAGGAGTTATATGAAAAAAATTGCTTTAATTAGTGCGATGGTTGAAGAAATTCAAACCATCTTAGATGAGTTTCAACCATTAGCTTTAACCACAATTAATCTTCAAACAATTTATTTTGTTGCAAATAAAGATTTTGAAATTTATATTTTTAATACAGGGATTGGGAAAACTAATGCTGCGATTACCGCTAGTTTAGCAATTAGTCAATTTAATTTTGATTTAATTATTAATATTGGTACTTGTGGAGCAATCAAACCAGGAATCAACGTTGGTGATTTTATTCTGCCTAATAAATTAGCATATTTTGATGTTGATGCAACAACATTTGGCTATCGTATCGGACAAATTCCGCGTACTAATTTATATGAAGAAATTGATATAACAAAATTTAGTCAGTGGTTAGCACCACTAAACCTTGGAAATATTTATAGTGGAACGTTAATGACCGGTGATAGTTTTGTGGATGATCATAATATTAATAACTTTGATTGGTCAGCATTTATTGATCCAGTTGCAGTTGAAATGGAATCGATGAGTATTGTCTATACCGCTCATCAATTAAATACACCAATCTATGTCCTTCGAACAGTATCGGATAATGCTAATGAAGCAAGTAATGTTAGTTTTGATCAATATTTAAATACCGTTAGTCAACAGTATTTAAGTTTATTTAAATATATTTTAACTAATGGAGGAGATTTAGTTGAATAATGAAACACTACTAGAACAATTTTATCAATACCTACTGATTGAAAAAAATTATTCTAAACACACAATTGAAGCTTATTTTCGTGATATTGAACAATTCAATGACATGATTAAGCCAACCCCACTTTTAGATATTGACTTATCGATGGTCAAAAATTATATAACTTGGTTGCGTGATAGTTTTGCTAACAATACAGTGTTAAGAAAACTATCAAGTTTAAAAACATTATATAATTATTGTCTAGCTAATAATTTAATTAGTAAAAATTATTTTAATGAAATAAGTGTCAGTAAGAAAAAAGTTATTTTACCGAAGTATTTAACCGAAGAACAAATTAATTTATTCTTAAATAGTTTAACACTAGATACCCCACTTGATGTACGTAACAAAGCAATGTTTGAATTAATTTATGCAACAGGGATGCGAATTTCTGAACTAATAAATTTAGAAATAAAAGATTTAAACTTTAATGAACAATTTGTAAGAGTTACAGGTAAAGGGCGAGTAGAACGAATTATCCCAATTAACGATATTGCATTAAAATATGTAAAACTATATATTAATGAATATCGACTTGGATTTAATCCTAGTTGTGATAATGTTTTTTTAAATAACCATGGTAAACCATTATCACGCCAAGGATTTTATAAAATCTTAAAACAACTAGCACTTTATGTTGGTATCACTGACATTTCGCCCCATCAATTTCGTCATAGCATTGCCACGCATATGTTAGGAAATGGGGCTAACTTAAAAGTTGTTCAAGAAATGTTAGGTCATAAAAATATTGCTACGACAGAAATTTATACGCATGTTAGTAATCAACAAATTATTAATGATTATAATAAATATCATATGTTTGGTGATGATCACCAACCACAAGATTAAGTAATAATTTACTTAATCTTTTTTACACATTTACACGACAAATAACTTCTAAAAAACAACACAACTTTTTGGGGTGTGATACAATAAGAATGTAAAACATAAAAAGGAGGATATATGAAAAGAAAAAATTTTGCAGTTTCGTGGGCAGTTGTAGGATTAGTACTTCTAGTAGGTATTTTTTCTTACGCATTTTATTGCACTACTAGAGGTATGAGCTTCGGCTGGGACGTGAAATTTAATCGCCCAAGAGTTGGATTAATGTCTGTTAAGTGTTATCGTTAATGTTAAAATTACGAAACATTGATAAGTCATATGGGAAGAAAAAGGTAGTTTGTAATTTATGTCACGACTTCGGTGAAGGTGTCAATATTATAGTTGGTACAAATGGTTGTGGTAAATCTACGCTACTGAATATAATAGGGAACATTGAACCAAAGTTTGCGGGGAGCATAAATTTGAACGAATTCGACGTATCGAGCATGGAGTATAAGAAAGATACATTCTATATACCATCTGATTTTTATTTGCCAGAGTTCTTGACGGGGAAAGAATATATAGATCTTATTAATGATTTGTATCCAAATGCAGACAAAAACTGTATAGATAACTTGTTGAAGATTTTTAAGTTAGAGGAGTCTAAGAACAACTTGATTGCATCTTATTCGTTCGGTATGAAAAAAAAGTTGCAATTTATTGCATCTTTGTCATCCAATGCAAATCTATTGCTTTATGATGAACTTTTTAGCGGGGTAGATTTTGAAACCACAATAATTATGGAAAAAATAATACAATCATTATTAGAAGATAGAATTATCTTATTGGTTTCACACGACATTAGAACACTTGAGACTTTTCCAGAGAATATAAGTGTTATGATTGACGGTAAATTACAAAAATTCAATGATGATATATCTTGTCTTAATGATAACATAATGAGAAAAGTTATTGATATTGATTTGTTAAATGATATAGTTGGAAACAATGAAAATTTTTAGTTTATTGTTATGTAGTTGTTTCAATCAAATAGCTAGCAATAAGTTAATAAAAAATAAAATCATAAGATATAGTATATATTTTTTGATTGTTGGTAGTTACATAGTTTATTTCGCAGCGAATTTATCTCAATTGTCTTCACTAGAAGCGGCGAACAAAACTCCAGAATACGAATCAATATTAAACAATATATTTGTGAGTAGTTACATTAACATTTCAATAATAGTATCTATATTGATTTTTTTGTTTGTGTCGACCACATTACGTTTTAATGGGAAAGTAATTTATTTGTTAAAATCTCTTCCGTTTTCTAATGGTGATATTAATAAAGGACTTTTAAAATTTTATAGTGTCGTTAGTTTGTTGATTTTTTTGGTGTTTATGGCAGTTCTGCTCCCTGCTTTTCGATTGTCTAGCATAAGTAATGTAAGTAAGGTAATTTTGGTTCTAATAGGAATCAATGTTAACCTTTTAGTGTTCTTTTCGCTAGAGCTAGTTAAACAAAAAGTAATTAATATTGTTGGAGGCAAAAAGGTAACTATGGCCTTTAATGTTATCCATATAATTTTATTGCTAGTTGTTGGAGTATATTTCTTTTATGGTCGATTTTATATAGATAAATATTTTTCTAGAACTAATGTCGATTTAAGCAACTTTATTGTAGTTACTTTTTGTATCACAGTGGTATTGTTAGTGTTGGTTTATATCGCTTTCGTGAAATATATTGATAACTATATATTAATTCCAAAAAGTCGATATTATAACGTTCGCCAAGTTTACCGCAACTCACCTAACATTTGGATTACATCATTATTGAGAGCAAGATCTTTCATTATCATATTGTCACTGTTCTTAGGTGTGATTGTTATGGCTTTAGTTATGAACTATAAAAGTGAATTACATCAAACATTATTTTATACTTTACCCATCTTTTATTTTAGTGCTGGAATAATGATCAGTAATTTATTTACTTTTTCCAAGATGTTTCGGGCGTACAATATATCTTACACGAAACAGTTTCTGAATATCTTATTGACTTTATTTTTAATGCTCATCCCAGTTTTAATATATGATAGTTTTGTGAAAGAGTATTTTGTTTGTTCCCAAATGTGCGCAATTTCAGGACTATCTTCGATTTTATTAAATATGATTTTAGGGAGTGAAGATGGAGTATTTTCCGATATGTCTATAAGCATTTTATTGGTATTTGTTTTCGCATCATTATTGTTTGCTTTACAAATATCGTGGATTTTTACATTATTATTAATAGCATTAGTACTAATACTTTACATGTTGTTAAAAAGAGGAGAAGAATATGAATAAATATATTAAATACATATCTTTTGGTTTTATGATTTGGACTCTACTATTTGTGATATCTTTCGTGATTAATTTATTTTCTATTAAAACAAGCGGGGTAGCTTATACCTTTATGGGTCTTGGAATAGAAGTAATAGAAAATACAGATTCATTAGAAACATTCTTTTGGATAACACCAAGATTTATTCCTATGATATTAATTACTCTTACGCTCGTGTTTTTTGTGTGTCTAGGAGCAGATTATTTCATAAATAGAGAAAAAAGTAATGATAATTCTTAGTCTAGTAGCCATATTCTTTTGTGTTGTAGCTTTACATGAATTGATTCATTATATTGTTGCTTTAGCCGTTGGACTATCACCACGGTTTGGGATATATAAAATATTTCCATTTGTTGAATATACAACGGAAAGTGAAATTAAGACAATAATAATATCCTTAGCCCCTGGCATCATTCTTCCTTTGATAGGTATTTTGATTCCTATAGGTAATCTTTATTTTCTTTGGTTTAAAATTCTGCTTGTCATCAATGTTTTGGAAATTACTCCAATGTCACCAGATGGATATGAAGTGTTTAGATCCTTCAAAAGATTAATATTATCAAACAAACATAATATAAATAAAAAAGATTCTCAATTGTAGTGCACCCCATTCTTAGGACAAGAATGGGGATTTTTTTATGACAAAATTTACTAACGAATTGAAAATTAAAATAATCAAGGATTATATTAGTGGAATGCCATTATTTCGAATTAGCAAAAAGTACAATATTACTATTAGTTATTTAAATTATATAATTGCTTTATATCGAGTTCATGAATATGATGGCCTTATAAGCTGTAAGAAATTTGCTCCACAAATATTTTACCATTACAGGGTGGCAACTTCCATTTTACAAAAAACTTACTTAATCTTTTTTACACATTTATCAAAAAAAAGTGTATAATATTTATGTTTTTTGTGGAAAGAAGAATTCTCTCACCCGAGATATTAAGTATCTGGGTTAATGCTACAATATATATTTGTTTATATTTTGTCTAGTATTATGTGTGAGGAGTATTCTCACACTTTTTTAATAAGGAGGTAAAACTATGCCAAAAATGAAAGCAAAAAGTTCGGTAACTAAACGTTTTAAAAAAACTGGTAAAGGTAAATTAAAACGTGGTCGTGCATTCACATCACACCAATTTATCCGAAAAACACAAAAACAAAAAAGACATTTAAGAAAACAAGCATTAGTTTCAGCACAAGAAACAAAACGTATGCAAGATATGATGTAAGAATAGGAGGTTAAGATGCCAAGAGTAAAAGGGGGATATGTTACACGTCGTCGTCGTAAACGTGTACTTAAACTAGCCAAAGGTTACTTTGGATCAAAACATACATTATACCGTACTGCTAATGAACAAGTAATGCGTTCTATGAAATACGCTTACCGTGATCGTAAACAGAAAAAACGTAACTTCAGAAAATTATGGATTACACGTATTAATGCGCAAGCACGTATTGAAGGAATTAGTTATTCACAATTAATGAATGGATTACATAAAGCAAATATTGAAGTAAATCGTAAAATGTTAGCAGATATGGCAGTTAATGACCAAAAAGCATTTAAAGTATTAGTAGAAAAAGCACAAGCTGCTTTAAAATGAGAATAGGAGGGAAAAATGAAAGCTATTATTAAAACTGGTGGAAAACAATATAGTGTTGAAGAAGGTAGTCAAATTTATGTTGAAACATTACCAGGAGAAGCTGGTGATAAAGTAACATTTGATGAAGTTTTAATGTTAGGTGATGAAGTTGGAACTCCATTTATTAAGGGAGCTAGTGTAAGCGGAGAAATCGTAAAACACGGAAAAGGTAAAAAAATTACTATTTTTAAATACCGTCCAAAAAAAGATTCACGTAATAAAAAAGGACACCGTCAACAATATACATTAGTTAAAATTACTAAAGTAGGAAAATAATGATTAATGTTAAACTTAAACAAACATCAACACATATGAGTCTACATATATCAGGTCATGCGAACATGGGTGTGTATGGAGAAGATATTGTATGTAGTGCGGTTAGTTGTTTGTGTTTTAGTATTGCTAATCAATTACTATTATTGGATGCTGATTTAGATATCAGTGTGCTTGATAATGATTTTAAGTTTAATGAAATTAACCTTAATCACGATAATAAGTTATTACTTGATACATTACTAAACGGTTTGTTTAATATCATGGAAGAATATCCACAAGCAATAAAAATTATGGAGGTGGAAGCATGTTAAAATTACAATTACAATTCTTCGCATCTAAAAAAGGGGTTGGATCTACTAAAAATGGTCGTGACTCTGAATCTAAACGTTTAGGTGCGAAAAAAGCTGATGGACAATTTGCCCACGCTGGAAGTATTATTTACCGTCAACGTGGTACAAAAATCCACCCAGGGACAAATGTCGGAATTGGTGGAGATGATACATTATTTGCTAAAGTATCTGGAATTGTTAAATACGAACGCAAAGGGCGTAATAAAAAACAAGTATCAGTGTACCCAGCATAATGGATAGTCAAATTAAATTGATTATTGGTTTAATTATTATTATAATAATCGCTATCGCTTGTGCGATGCTAGTTTATAGTTTTTATCATAAAAAAAGTAAACAAGTATATGGCCAAGTTAGACCAGTAGTCAGTACTAATCAAGTTAATTATTGTATTGGTGAAGATATAAACACTAATACTAATCCACTAAAAGTTGAATTACAGGCAATTGTTGATGATTATAATCGTCTTGATAAAAATGATCCAAACTATAGTTTTTATCAAGAAGCCATCATTCAACGTTTAGTAAGCTTAAAGAATAAAATCGCCCAATAAGCGTACATAACAACAAGGTTAACCTTGTTGTTTTTTATTAGTAAATAAATAACTAGATTTGGTATAATATAGATATGAATGAGCGCATTGATAAAATCAATAAATTCTTTAAAATTGGATTATTTTTTTTAAGTTTAGTGTTAATCACTAAACTTTTGTGGATTAGTATCATTCAACATAAAGGGTTTAGTGCACTAAGTCAAAACCAGGTACGAATTGAACGAGCACAAAACCTTCCACGAGGAAGAATATTGGACCGAAACGGAATGGTTTTAGCGGACGAAGAAGTACAAAATGATTTGAACTATATTGAACCAGGGATAATGGATGATGAAGCTAAAGAAGCGTTAGCCATCCGGATTAGTAATATGATTACTTTAGATAATACAGAAGTCAATCAAGTTGAATTACAAGACTTTGTCTTAACAAAAAATGGTAATTTAAAACAAATTACAGGTGCTTTAAGTAAAGAAGAGCGTCTACATGTTAGTGAGCTTAGTGAAAATGATTATAATCAATTTTTACGAGACCATTTAACGCAAGTGCAAATCGATGAAGTATTTAATGCTTATACGCCACAACAATTAAAAATTATTTTATTAATGAAACAAGCTACTAGTAAAAAAAGTGTTGTGATTAAAGATAATTTAACGACAGATGAGTATTACCAATTAAATTTAATTGCTAATAATTGTGGAGGTTTTTATGTAGCTAAAGACTACATTAGAACCTATCCTCAAGGTGACATGTTAAGAAGTTTTATTGGTTCTTATGGACAAATTCCTAAAGATCAACAAGAAGTATATTTATCGCAAGGATATCCATCGAATGCTAACGTCGGTACTAGTTATTTAGAACAACAATTAGAGCCAGTACTTAGAAGTTATAGTCAGACGATATCAATGAACTTTGATAGAAAAGGGAACTTGAATTCAAGTAATGTCATTAACCAAGGACAACAAGGAAATGATGCCTATCTAACGATTGATGGAAAGATTCAGAAAATTGTTGAACAACATTTAACTGATTATTTAAATAATAATAAATATGAATATTGTCGAAACATCTATGCATCAATCGTTAACCCTGAAAATGGAGAATTATTAGCTTTAGGTGGTAAACAACGATTAGATGATGATAGTATTGTTGATAATAGTATTGGAAACTTTACTCAAAGTTATACTCTAGGTTCAACGATTAAACCAGCGATTTTATCATTAGGTTACCAATCAGGGGTTTGGCAACCTAACACCGTGGTTAATGATGAACCATGGTATATTTTAGGAACACCAAAAAAAGCAAGTTATACGAATATGGGACCAATTGATGAGAATGAAGCAATTGCACGTTCATCTAATATTTATTTTTATTCGATCTTATTAAAATATGCGGGTACTAGTTATGTCCCTAATGCCGGATTATCTATTCCGGCCGAAAAATTTATGCAAGTCCGAAGTTTCTTACAACAATATGGATTAGGTAGTTTAACCGGGATTGGGATGCCTAATGAAAATACAGGAATTGAAGGAACCGGAACTGCACCAGGATTATATGTCGATTTAGCAAATGGACAATATGATACTTATACTAATTTACAACAAACGCAATATGCAGCAACTGTTGAAGAGTTAGGTACACGTTATAAAATAAACTATTTATTACGTGTCCAAAAACCTAGTTTATATCAAGAACAAAGTCAGTTATTATTCCAACAAAAACCAGAAGTATTAAATAAAGTTAATATTGAACAAACTTCAGCACAACATGTGCGTGAAGCAATGGATGGAGCAAGAGCATTTCCAAGAAGTACTGTAGGTGCTAAAGGGTTTAGAGTAAATGGTCGATTATCAGCTAAAACTGGTACAAGTGAATCATTCTATTTTGATCAAAAAACCAATACTTTAGTTAATACCAATACTACTAGTTTTTTAGGAACCTTACAAGAAGGGAATAATAAATATAGTATGGGAGTAGTAATTCATGATTATACAAATGCGGGTAACCAAAAACCAAAAGAAGCAGGACATGTAGCTGCATATATTTTTAACCAAATGGAGAATGAACATGTTTAGAATTGGTCATAGTTATGATATTCATCAATTAGCACCTGATCAAGAATTAATTTTAGGTGGAATTAAAATTGATAGTGATCTAGGAACAATCGCCCATAGTGATGGCGATGTCCTAGTTCACGTGATTATTGAAAGTATCATTGGTGCCCTAGCATTAGGCGATATTGGTTGTTTATATCCCGATACTGATCAACGATACAAAGATGTTTGTAGTTTAGAACTACTTAAAGATACCATTAAACGCATGGAAGATATAGGGTATAAAATTAATAATATTGATTGTAGTATTTATCTGCAAACACCAAAACTAAGACCGTATATTGAACAGATGAGAAATATCCTAAAAGATATTATGCATATAGATATTGATCAAATCAATATTAAAGCCACTCGTGGTGAAGGAATTGGTTTTGTTGGCCGAAAAGAAGGGATTGCAGCTGAAGCTGTAGTATTACTAACAAATGATTAAAGGTATAGGAATTGATATTGTTGAATATGATCGCGTGCAATTAAAAATTGCTAATCATGTATTAACTAAAAGAGAATTAGCAATTTTTAATAATCATCCTAATCAATTACAATTTTTAGCTAGTCGCTTTTGTTTAAAAGAAGCTATTATTAAAGCGACTAACAAAAAATATACAATGAGAGAAATAGAAATCAGTAATAATGAAGATGGACAACCAATTTGTAATATTGACAATTTAATCTTAAGTATTTCACACGAAAAACACTGTTGTGTGTGTATGTGTATCTGGGAGGCGTTATGAGTTATCAACCACAGTTAATTATTGATATGGATATTGTTAGTGATAATATTAAATTATTAGCACAAGATAAAAAACCGTGTCTGATGGTCAAAGCTAGCCAATATCATGTTTTAGAAAATATCAAACCACTAGTCGATTTAGGATATGACTTTTTTGGGGTATCAACTTTAGATGAAGCTCAACTTATATTAAATAACTTTGATGTTGATGTGTTAATTGTTACCCCAATTGTGTTTGAAGATATGGTTAGCTTTAACCATCCGCGCTTACACTTTAGTGTAGTTGATATAGAAACTTTAAAACAAGTAAATAATCTATTTAAAGTTCATCTTAATTTTGATACAGGGATGGGAAGGATTGGTTTCAAACCGGAAATGGTTAGTCAAGTAATTGAAATTTTTAAACAACGTGATTTACAACTAGCAGGTATTTATACTCATTTCCCTTGTGCCAGTGATCAGATATATACTTTAGGTCAGATTGATTTGTTTAAAACGATCATTGATCGTTTTAACGAAGCTGGGATTAATCCAACATATATCCATTGTCAAAATAGTTTGGGAGCAATTTTATATAACGTTGAGTTTTGTAATATGGTACGTCCAGGCATTGGGATCTGGGGATATGGTGCTAATTTAGAAGAAGCCGATCTAACACCAATAAAACCAGCTTTAAAATTAATTGCACCAATTAGTTTTATCAAAGATTACCAAGGTTTAATTGGTTATGACCACCTCGATCAAGTAGATGGTATTATTGCTACCATCAAATTAGGATATAATGATGGTTTAGATCGAAGACTTCGAGGATATGATTTTAAACCAGGGAAAATTGTTGGTAATGTTTGTATGTGTCAAACGATGTTAGAAGTACCTAATGAAGATATAAGTAGTATTACTATTTTTGAAGAAAATAGTATATATGATTTATGTAAATATATTAATTGTAGTGCATATGAATTATTATGTGGTTTATCATATAGAATTAAGCGTGTAATTAAAGGAGGAGTATGGCACGATTAGAAGTAAAAGATTTATGGGTTGAGATTGAAGATAAGCAAATCTTAAAAGGACTTTATTTAGTAATTAATGATGGAGAGATTCATGCAATTATGGGTCCTAATGGAACAGGGAAATCTACTTTATCTTCGGTTATTATGGGAGATCCAAAATATCAAGTGACTAAAGGAAGTATTACCCTAGATGGTAAAGATGTTTTAGCGATGGAAGTTGATGAACGCGCTAAAGCAGGAATCTTTTTAGCAATGCAATATCCGAGTGAAATTGCTGGAATCACTAACCGTGATTTTATTCGTCATGCTCAACAAGCTGTGGATAAAGCACCAAACTTATATCAATATGCTAAAAGTTTAGAGACAGCGATTAGTGAATTAGAAATGGATCCGGAAATGGTTAATCGTTATGTTAATGAAGGATTTAGTGGTGGAGAGAAAAAACGTAATGAAATATTACAAATGAAAATGTTAAAACCAACACTATCAATTTTAGATGAAATTGATAGTGGATTAGATATTGATGCCCTTCGGATTGTTGGTAAAAATTTAGAACAATTAATTAACGAAAACCCTAATATGAGTTATTTAATAATCACTCACTACCAACGTTTACTAGATTATATTACCCCAACTCATGTTCATATTATGTTAGATGGACGCATCGTTGAAAGTGGGGGCATGGAATTAGTTAATGAATTAGAAACAACAGGATATCAAGCACTAAAAGATAAACATAATATTATTGATGAAGTAGTTGAAGACAATCGTCCACAAATAAGTGGATGTGCGACGAGAAGATAATGGATTTTACTACAATTAAATTATCTTCGACAACTAATTTAGTTCTCGAGGATAATACTAATTATTTATTAGTGCTAGATGATACTAATCAAACATTTAATGTTAATGTTGATCAACAACCTGGGTTTAATAATGTGATTATGGTTGTTGATTTAAGTAGTGATTCTACTTTAAGTTTATTCCATAATGTATTACAAGATAGTTATTGTCGTTATCAATTTGTCAACCTATCAACTGGTAAAAATACATATAATTTAGAAGTGTTATTAACACAAGAAGGAAGTACTTGTGATTTAAATCTGATTGCTTGTAGTGTTAATAATAGTTTAGAAGTTAATGCCACTTTAGATAATTTAGTTAGTCATACAACAGCTAATATGTGGATGCGTGGCGTTAGTTTAAATAGTAGTATTAGTTTCAAACCAACAGGTAGTATTAAAACTAATACTACTGGTTGTAAAAACTTCCAAACATCACGCATCTTATTGTTAGATGATAATCAACATGCACAAGTAGATCCATTATTATTAATCGATCACTTTGATGTTGAAGCAGGACATGGAGCGAGTATTAGTCGTGTTAATGAACAAGAACTATATTATTTACAATCACGAGGAATTAGTAAGCCGGTAGCCCAACAATTATTAACAATTGGTTTTATTAAGCCAGGATTAGATGTTTTAGATGATATTATTAAAGACCCATTATTAGATATTATTGCCCAACGTTTTAATTTATCGTAATTTTTTTTACGGAAAAAGGGTATATATAAGTGTAGGGCTAAATTATTAAATATCTACATTAAATTGATAGATATGTTAAAATATAAATAGTTTGAATAAAATATATAAGGAGAAACAATGAAAAAATTATTATTAGCTTTATTACTAGCTGTTAGCATTACACCTATTGCTAGTGTAAGTGCTGACACAAGAGGTGGACAAATTACTCCTGAAGGTAATGGTAATGGAAACGGTGGAGGAGGAATTACTCCAGATCCAAAACCTGAACCAAAACCAGATCCTAAACCAGATCCAAAACCAAACCCAGATCAAGGGTCAGGTGGAGAAACTAAGCCTCCACAAAAACCTACACCTGTAGTTAAATATGAAATCGCTCCAGGATACCAAAGTGCAATCATTTTAAAAGAATGTGAAGTAGCTAGCACAGATTTAATCAAAGCGTTAGGAGTAAAAGGACAAAAAATTGTTGATGGTGGTGCACCTGTTGATGCTCCAGTAACTGCAAGTACTGTTGATGCTACAAAAGTATTAAAAGCTCAAGAAATTACTCTTACTGTAGGAGAAGGTAATGCAAGTACTACAGCTAAAGCTACAGTAACTATTGTACCTGATACATACTCTGTAAACGATAAAAAAGGTGTAGCTGTTTATGCAGACAAAACTTTGACTTTAACTCAAACAGATGCAAAAGCATTTAATGGAAAAGTTGGAGATTTAGTTGTTAAATTAAATGCAAAAGGGATTAATGCTGAAGGAGCTGATGTTCCTGTTTATGCATTAGAAGATGAAAACTTAAACAAAGTAATTACAGGTACTCCAGGTACTTGGAATGTACAATTAAGTACTAAAAAACCTGGTGCTACAACTCGTGAAGCACAACCAGCTGACACATTTGCAGTAACTGCTGCAATTACTGTTACTGACGACAACCAAGCAGTTTTAGCTAAACCTGATGCTACAGGTTCTATTAAACCTGAAGAAGCTGCAACTCAAGCTGATTTTGCTACAACTGCAGCCGGTGTAACTGGTGCTACTGTTCCAGCAGGAGTTAGAACAGGAGCTAGTACTAATGTTGTTGCTTTAGTTACAACTTTATTAGTAGCAACAAGTTTAATCTTTGTAGTTAAAAGAACTCGTAAATAATATATAAATTAGAAGGGTTCTCCCTTCTTTTTTTAATGAGAGGTTATTATGAAAAAAATTAAATATTTAGCGTTTATGTTATTAGCATTTGTTGGTGCAAGCACACCTTTATTGGCAGCTGAGACTAAGGATGCTACAACTTACCTATCAAACCTTAGTTATGAACAACTGCAAGGTAAAATTAGCGAATTTAATACTAAAAATCAAGCACGTATGTACTCATTTGCTTTCAATACAGATGCAACACCAATTGGATATACAGAATGGACGATCTACAAAGATGGAATAACTGAAGAAGATCGTAACGAAAAAAAAGAATTCTTTACTAATGATTGTGATTCATACAATAGTGAAGAAACTTCGATGGACATCATTGATGGTGATCATAGTGTAATGAAAACGACTTGTGTTGTTACTGACTTTATGCAAAATATTGATGCTGGTGCAACTGATGATGGTATCAAATTTAGCATTAAAGAAGGGTTTGGTGTTAAACCTAGTTTTGCATTAGGAATTAATGTAAATGATTCAGGAAATCAAGGGAACTTATACATTAATGAAGATGATGCTGCTCATGATTATGAATACACTTTAAGCGACGAAGCTAAAAGCGATAAAAGTAAAGACAAGAAAGACGACAAATCATCAAAAGATAAAGAAAGCAAAAATAATAAAAAAACAGATCAGAAAAAATCTAATAAAGATGATTCGATGAGTGTTTTAACGTTTAGTTTAATTATTGGTACAGCTGTAAGTATTATCT
>ERZ1034949.1053-NODE-1053-length-14324-cov-7.571379_pt1 | contig 14324 bp, 5 predicted proteins | sample MGYA00520590_ERZ1034949 | MGnify/ENA primary metagenome ERZ1034949 (study PRJEB33766, sample SAMN09781752) | gut metagenome | biome: gut microbiome | host: Homo sapiens | place: Madagascar | study: EMG produced TPA metagenomics assembly of the PRJNA485056 data... | reverse complement strand
TCGTCACCGGTGCCGCTACGGTCATTCTGGCGATGGGCGCCGGCAAGAAGGCCGCCGCTTCCATCACCAAGAGCCTGCTGGGCGAGTAATCACCTGCAGCACTAGCCATCAAACGGCAAAGTCCCCGTCGAGCACACGCCCGACGGGGACTTTTTCTATGCCGGCCGCCCGACCACCACGATGGGGACAGGCACCTTTGTGGTGGTTGGGGGCCTGGTCGGTCGTTTTGTCTCAATCTGTAACAGTTAGGCCCCGTTGAGCCCCGTAGTTGTTACAGATCGAGATATTGCGCCAGCCGTCTCCGCTTTGTCTCAATCTGTAACAGTTAGAGACCAAATATCTCGCTACGTGTTACAGATCGAGACGTTAGGTTGGCGGCCGAACAGTTCATCTCAATCTGTAACACCTGGAGCCCAAATATCTGGCTTGGTGTTACAGATTGAGATTTTGCAAAAGCCGAGAACGAGAGCCGTCACCAAAACCTAGCGCTTGCGACGCTTGGTCGCGGCGATGCTGGCCGCGGATACGGTTGCGCCGGCGATGCCCAGGGCGGCGACCGTCATCGCGGTGGAGTCACCCGTGCTGGCGAGCTCCGTGCCGCCGGACTTCTTGCCGTTCTTGCCCTTACCCTTGGACTTGTCCGTCGTCACCGTGGTCGTCGTCGAAGTCGAACCACCCGCAGGAGCCCCGGTACCGCCAGAGCCATCCGCACCGCCACCCTGCTCGCCGCCGCCAGGCGTCGGCTTGGGTTCCGGCTTGGGCTCGGGCTCCGGCCCGGGCTCCGGCTTGGGCTCAGGTACCGCCTCATCGGTCACCGTAATCGTAATGTTCAGACGCTCGGAATACTCGCTGTACGGCATGCCAGGGCGCTGTGCCGCAATGCGCACATACATATTGCTATCGAGCGCAATAGGCTCGGTGTACTTTACGCGGCCTTCGTCACGGCAGGGACAGGTGTCGTTGGTGGTGTACCAAATCGTCGCGCCATCCTCGGCCGAAAGCTCCAGCTTCGTACCCTTGGGCACCGTAATGTAGTTCTCCTTGGGCGACCATGCACCAAACGTCGTCGCACCAATCGTCGCCACCGGTCGCGCCGGTCGCACTGCCTCGGCAGACACGCGAACGTCGACCTGCTTGGACAGCGCCGTGTCGTCCACCGTCGCCGTCAACGTCGTCAAACCGGGCAGAGCACCATGTAGCGCAAACGTCGTCGCGCCGTCCTCGCCCGTCACGGCCTGGGTGGCATCGACAGAGCAGATAGCCGAGGACTCCAGCCCAACACTAACCTTGGCGCCCGCAAACGGCTTGCCCGCCTTATCGGTCACATGCGCCACCAGCTCAAAGTCACTGCCCTCAAGCATGGTCACGGCCTGCTCCACGTTGAGCTTGAGCTTGTCGGCACGAACGCCCACGACAAGCTCGCCACTTGCCCAGCGCGCCATGGCCGTGCCGGCGTAGTTGCGAGCACCGTCGAGCTCAAACGCCACCGTCGAGCCCGCCTCACGCGCATCGGCATAGCGAATACGCAGCACGCGCGACAGCGGCTTGCCATTGGGATCGTCCTGCTTGTCGAGCCACGTATACGTCACGTCGCCCAAGCCCTGCGCGCACAATGCGGCCAGGGCATCGTCGCTCGCATCCATATACTGCGCAAACTCAACCTCGATGCAATCGGTATAGGCATGGGCCGAAGCCACCTCGGGCGCCGCCGTCGACACCAAGCCAATGTTCACCTCAGTCTGAATCGGCGGCACGCGCAGCCAAGCCGAACGCGCCTCCTCATACCCGTCCTTGGTCACGCGCACCTGATACCAGCCCGTCGGCGTATTCCAGTTGTAAGCACCGTCCGCACCCGTCGCAAGCGGATTGTCCTGCTCATACTCCTCGGCATCCCAACGCACTGCATTGGTACCGTCCGCATCGTCGGCGCTCCACAACTCAACCGTCGCGCCTTCAACCGTATTGGACAGCAGGCCCTCGTACACCACGCCCGCAGGATCGGGTGCGGCCTTGGCGGCCACATTGCGATAACGTGCCTCGAAGATCGACTGCATCTTCTCGTCCGAGATCAAGCCGTCCTTGTTGGCGTTATAGACCTCGGCATCGGTCAGCTCGCCCCAGTTGACCGTAATACGATTCTGGCATGCGCGCTCCACCTGCTCGCAGGCAACATCGTAGGCGCATTCGGCATTGGTCAGCTTAATCGCGCGCTCCGAACCCACGCTGGTCGAAGCCGCGTCATAGGCAGCGCCCACCACAGTACCCGCCGAACCGGCCGTCAGCACGCCGGCGATTGTCATAATGGAGCCCACCGCCACATCGGTGCTGTCGTGGCAGAGCTGGCGATACAACAGATCCTCAAACGCACGCGCCTTCTCCATGGCGTCACGCAGCGCGTAAATGCACTTCCAGTCGTCCTCGGTCTTCTCGGGCTTGGCAAGCAAGCGCGTATGCTGAAGCTCATAGCCCTCGCGCTCGCCCTTCACCTTCTGCATACGGACGTTCACGTTCTCCCAGTTCTTGCTGGCATCGTTCACGCCGTAAATGCCGGTAAAGATGCCGATGCCCTGGGTCGCCGCGGGAAACGCCTGGCCGGCCGCCTTCCACGCATCGGTCTTAAAGACCTGTCCGAACATCTCGCACTCGATCTTATAGCTCTTGAGCGAACGGATCGTGCGGATGAGCTTCATATGGGCGCTCACGTCGCCGTTGCGCTTCCAAGCCATAAGCCAGCCGCGAATCGTAGAGTTATTGAGGCTATGGACCACATTCCAGTTGTCGTACAGGTTGTCCAGAATGTCGCACTGCATGGCGATCGAGTTAAACAGAAGCGCCTGGTTCTTGTTGTTATTGGAGTTCTCGATAAACTCCGACTCTATATAGGCCGTCTGCTCGCCATCGGGCGCGGCGACCTTAAAGCCCTTGACGGTATCGTCGTCAGCCGCCTTGTAGCTCAGCGAGCTGCCGAGCGCCTGGCCCAAATCGTTAAACCCGCTCGTCGACTGGCCGTTGTACTCGCTGGCCTTAATGCCCGCACACTTGTTGAGCGCCGCAGCGGTTGCGTCATTCCAGCTTCCGTATTGGTTGAGCCGGCCGATACCCATCGACTGACCCACCAGATCCTCGGCCTGCTGGGCAATAAACTCCGCTCGCGATGCATGGTCGACGAGCTCCTTGATGGCGGCCGCATCCGCCGCATTTGCACCCTGAGCCGACGCGAGCTCCTGGTACCAATCCTCGCCGGTGCCATACGCGTCCTCAAAGATCATCTTGTCCACGTTGACGCCATAGCTGTCGCCCTGCTTGGTCAGCAGCGCCGACGAGCCCCCAACCGCAGCCTTAAGCTCGGCGGCAAACTGCGCGGCCTCGTCGTTGCCAGCATCACCACCCTCGCCGTCGCTGGCGGCGGGGGCGCGACGAGCCTTACGGGCAGCTCCACCTTGGGCTTCGCCCTCCTTGCTGGCTTCGCCCTCTTTACCGCCCTTCTCTTCCTCGGCAAACGCATCGGCGACCATCTGATCAATCGCGTCGTTAAAGGCCTCGTCGACATCATTAAACGAGTTATCCATCATATACTCGTGCCACTGCTGCACGGCATTCGAGAACTCCTGCTGGCGCTCCTCGGCCGCGGCGGAATGCTTTTTGGCCGACGCGTTGGCGTCAAAACTCAGCATGGTCATAAGCTGAGCATTGGAGATGCGGTAGGTCTGCGGCATAAAGATCTGCTCAAAGTTGCCGCAGTTCACATAGGTCGAGTCATTCGCCTTGTTGAACTCGTCGAGCAGCTTAAGGTAACCCTCGTCCACATACTCCGCCACATAGCGCACATGGGTGCCCTCGCGCGACTTTTGAGTCAGAGGAATCGTCACCGTCTTGCCATCCACGCAGTCCACGTACAGGTCGAGCGTGTCGGCGGCCTCTTCGTTTCCCGCCTCGAGCGTGATATCGAACGTCCAGTAGGCGTTCTTCTTTTGCGGCAGATGATGGAAGGTCCACAGACTCTTGCCGGTGTCCTTGCCGTCCTTGACCAGGTTTTGCGTTCCGCCACGATACGTCACATCAAAGTTCCAGACCGAAGCGCCCGGAACATAGCGCACATAATTGCGAGCCGTCACCTCTGTGGCAGCGGCGGCGACATCGGTCGAGCCCACGCGCGCCTCGAGCGTCACGCGCTCGGCGGCAAGCGTATCCTGCGGCAAGTCGTATTCAATCTTGGCACGGCCGAGTTTATTGGTCTTGCCAGTGTACTTTGCGGCCGAGGCGCCCGCGCCCACGGTAAGCTGCACGCTTTTGCCGGGCGCCGCATAAACGTAGGCCACATTGCCCAGCAGGCTGTGAACGTCGGTGCTGTCGACCTCGATGCGCGATCCGCTAACCTCGAGCGTGGTGCTTCCCAGCGGCAATGTCACCTCGCCCAGCGTAATAAGCGGCGAGATAGCAAAGATGCCCGCGGCCTTAGGCTTAAAGCGCACAAACACATCGGCGCCCATGCCCTTCTTCATATCGAGAACGAGGTTGTCGCCCTCCCACGTCGCGTCAGTCCACCATGTACGGGAGCTATCACCGGGATCGCGAGAGCCCGCGGACACATCCTCGACGGCATCCTTGGCCAGCGGAATCTCAATCTTGGCAGCCTGGCTGTCCTTGAGCTCGTAATGAATGCGCAGCTCGGTCTCCACGCCAACGACCGCGGACGAATCAGCGATAACCGAGCCCGCCGTCAGCCCGCGCTCGGCACGATACGCCTCCACGTCAAACGCGGGGACGTCGAGCGTCACGTCGAGCTGTTTGCCGTCCTCAATCTTCACCTGCTTTTGCGCGATATGCTTACCCGCGGTCAGCCCTAGGCGGCTAAACGTGGAATAGCTCGTCGCTTGAATGTCGTAGCTCGTCTTGTTAAAGGCGACGATGGTGTACGAACCGGCCCTAAGGCGCGGCGTCTCGGCCTTCATGATAGGCGTGGTGCCATCGTCTTCGTAACCCATCAGATAGGTGACACCGTCGGCAACTAGCTTGCCGTCGGACGTACGGAACACCAGCACGCGGTTGGCTCCCTGGTAGTCGCCCTTGGTAGTAACCGTCGCCGTACCCCAAGGCTTCAAGTCGATATCGACCTTACCGGCCGAGGGCTTCACCGTCGCCGTCGCCCCACCCAGCTTGAGGCTGTCTTTGGGCTCGAGCGTTATCTCCAGATCCTGGTCCGCGTCGGCAATGGCCTGCGACACCACGAGTGCTGTGCCCTGGATACGGAAGTCGTTTTCCTTGTCACCCTTGGCAGGCTTAAGCGTCTTGCCGCCGCTCTTCACCGTCAGATCGATGTCATCGAGACTATCGAGCTCAATGCGTTCGGTCTTATCCTGGCCCACAATCGGTTCAAGATAGCCCACGTTGAGCTCAATCGCGCGCGAGGCCGGAATCTTGGTAAAGTCCTCCGCCTTAATCTCTCCGATATTCCATGTGCCCGTCATCTGGTCGCCCGGGCGCGCCAGCACCATGTCATAGTAACCGCTGAGCGAAATGCGCAGGGTGGCTGCTGTCTTGGAGAGAGCGTCCGCTGTAAAGCTGCCGTCATCGCCAACCGCCAGCGGCGTGGACTGCCCCGCCTGCACGAGTGTAGCCGTCGCGCTCTGGGGAAGTTTGCCCGTCACCTGGGCCGCCTCGCCCATCCACTCAAACGTGTAGGCAGGCTTTGAGGAATCGACGGAGTCCTTGCGATCTGCCACGGCATCGGCAAGCTTTTTGACCATCGAGGGGTTGCCAGCCGAATTGGTCGCATAGGCATAGATGGTCTGGCCTTCACTAAAGGGAATCGCATACGTTACGCCATCGATTGTCACGCGCTCATTATAGTCGCCCGGATAGCCCGCCTCACCAAACTGAAGATCGGGGTTCATCACGCGCAGGGCAACGGCATTATGGTTCGTCTCGTTTCCGTATCTCGTGTTCTCAAAAGCTCCCCACTCTATCATTTCCACGCTTTTGGGTAGCACAATCTCTTTGCCGGCAATCGCAGGATCAAGAGAGGCGAACGCGTGCGCTCCGATATATTTAACGCCGTCGCCGATCGTCACCGACGACACATGCGAGCACCCGTCAAAGGCATTGCGCTCAATCCGCTCCACCGTGCCCGGCACATTGATCTGCGTAAAGGTGAGTACCGTTGTATCCGAGACATAGAACTGCGGCACGCCGCAATAGGCGAATGCAAGATAGTCGATAGTTTTGACCGAAGGCGGCAGCGTTGCCACCACATTGTCGTCAAGTTGTTCACATTCCTTAAAGGCCTGCTCGGGAATCGTGGTAAAGGCCGCGTTGTTTGGCCAGGTTACCGTTTGGAGCGTCTTGCTTTTGTAGAATGCATAGCTCTTGAGCTCCTCGACCGAATCGGGCAGTGCGATCTCTTTGATGCTGCTGCCGCCCAAGCCGCCAACCGAGCGGACATGCGAATTAGGGGCGAAGGTGATCGATGTGAGCGCAGCGCTTCCCATACCCGTAAGGCTTACGACATTTTTGCCGTCGATGGTCGAGGGCACCTCCAGCGTGGTAATGCCCGCGTCGCCATACTCGATAGAAATTTCGTTGGTGAGGCTATCGATCGAGAAGTAGTACTGCGCGGGGGTCTGCTCGCCGGCCACGTAGCCATCGTCGTATTCGTCCTTTACGCCCGTGGCGCCCTTCGAGGTTGTCCAGAGTTCAAGTTCCTCGTTCCAGGTTGCCTCGGTGCCGGAAGCCTCCTCTTGCTTCTGTTGCTCGGCGAGTTCCTTGCCCTCGACAAGATCGGTGGCAAGCGTACCCGCAGGTGTGCGCTCGGTCTGCCCGGCGCCCGTCAGGCCCGCCGCCGATGCAATCTCGGATGCCGGAGGTGTCGGGGCGTCACCGGTATCGGGCACCGTGGGGTCGGCAGCGCCGGCATCGGGCGCGGGGTCGGCAGCGCCGGCGGCGTCGGCATCGGGCGCGGCGTCGGCGGGGTCGGCATCGTCTACTTGGTCGACATCCGTCTGCACAAAGGTGCTATCGGTGGTGAGCACCTCAGCAAATGCGCCCATAGGCAACGAGCCCGTCACCATGGTGAGGGTCACCGCGGCAATGGTCAGGCGGCGGCAAAGCGCTCGAACAGTAGTCCACCTCATGGTCGTTCCTTTCCTGCAAACCAAAAGTCATCCAGCGTAATCGTTGTCCAAAAACAAAGCGAACGGTAGGTTCATATATACGAACCTACCGTTCTGCCTGCGCAAACCACCGCAAAAGGGACAGGCACCTTTGTGGCGGTTCTGGACTTGGCCGGCCAGTTTGTCTCAATCTGTAACAGTTAGAGGTCAAATTCCCCGCTTGGTGTTACGGATCGAGACATTAGATTGGCGGCCATTCGGTTCATCTCAATCTGTAACATCTAGAGCCGTTTTGGGCAGTTTGGTGTTACAGATTGAGATTTTGCTGAAGCCGAGAACGAGAGCCGTCACCCAGCTCTAATGCTTGCGGCGCTTGGTCGCGGCGAGGCCGGCGGCGGCTACGGTTGCGCCGGCGATGCCTAGGGCGGCGACCGTCATCGCGGTGGTATCCCCCGTGGTAGCCAGGACAGCATCGCCCTTCTTGGCCTGCGTGGTTTTCTCAACCGTCTTGGTCGTGGTAGTTGTCGCGACCGGCTTGGCCGCGGGCTTGGTCTCGGGCTTCACCTCGGGCTTGGTCTCAGGCTTGACTTCAGGCTGCGGTGCGGGCTTTTCGGGGTCGACCGGAGTCGGCGTGGCTTCGGGCGTAAACGTCAGATCGGTGTTAAGCCACAGGGTGTAGATCCAACCGCTCTCGGGATCAACTACACTCGCTTCGCCCACCTGGTAGCCGCACTCCTGACCGTTGATCACCAGCTTGGTGTCGGGCGTGAAGTAGAAGCCGCGCGCGGGCTTGAGGTAGATACCGTAGCGATAGGTCACGCCGGACTTAAAGGCGTCGATGTGATTGGTGATGTGCTGGTCCCAAAACTCAACGGAATTCACCTCGCTACCGTCGCTACCCATCCAGTACTCACACTGAGGAAGGGAGTTGGAACCCGTCGGAACATTCGCCGTAAAGACTGGCCTATCGCCCGCCTTGAAGGTGGTCGTGGTGCCGTTGATCTCGATAACGTCGATGGCCCGCCATTCGTCGATCGGCTGCTCGCACAGCATATTGTCGGCGTTTGGCGCGAAGACGCCGTTGGCGGTCTTGATGTGGTGCGCCCAATGACCGTTGACGTTCATATTGCAGTCATCGGCCACGGTATTGTCGCCCTTGAGCCTCAGCTCGACGGAATACATGTAGAACTTGCCCTCTTCGAAGTGGTCAATCTTCTTCATGCCCGGCTTGTACTCTGCGGGATCGGAATACCAGAAGGCGACGGGTACCGACTCCCCGGATTCCATATCGAGCTCCATTTCTTCCCAGCACTCGTAGGCAATCTCGTACTTGTCGGCATCGGCAGCAGGAATCGTCGCGGTCGCGCGCGGCGCCTCGCCGGGCGCGTAGTCGGTCTTCACGTCGTTGACGTCCAGGTTATGGAGGGCTTCGTTTTCCGACGAAGCAGGCATCGTAATTGTTTTAATAGCAGGGACATACAGGAATTCTCCGCTTAGACTCGACTTTACGGTTTCCCCGTTTACGGTAACAACGGTTTCATCGCTGAAGGAATATCCGTCTTTTGGCTTCAGCATAAGAGAATACACGTACTCTTTCCCGCTTTTAAACTTTGTAATAGTCGGCAGGGAACCATGTGAGCCGTTATCGGAATACCAGGCAGCAACGGGTTCGTTGTTTTCAAATTCCTGCCAGCATTCATAAGCGATTTCGTATTTATCTGCATCGTAGTTAGAGACACCTGCCGTCGCCTGCGGACCAGTATCCAGCTGCCAATTGAAGTTCGTATTCTGAACATTGGCAAAGGAGATGGATTCCGATTCTGATTCCGCTGCCGGGATAACAAGGCACGCCCTCTCGTAGACATGGGTGCGGGTGTAGTAGTCATCCCGGATCTCGTTAATAGTGGGTTTCCCGGTCGCCTCGGTGTCTCCTTTAAAGGCGTCGTCCGGATCACCGATGATGATATTCCCGGGCTCTGTACCCGTATACGTAAGCTTGGATCCATCATAGGTGGTCGTCATCTTGGACTTATTCTCCTTGTACTCCGTAAAGTACTTCTGCTCCTCCTTCTGTCTCTGAATCTTGCTGATATCCAGGGTAAGCGTTGTTTTATTGCTCGCACTGTCATACGCCGCATGGACGATCAAGTCCCCCAGGCCGATAAAAGTCAAAGCGCTACCATCGAGAGCAGACTGGTCTCCATCTACAAGGGCAATCCCCTCCACATACTCAATCGTTTCTTCTTTCTTGATGTCGGTGTAATTGTTCCGCACCGTAATATTGACCCTAACGCCACTGCCGCCTGTCACATCGGTCACGCCACAGGGCATGACGGCGTTGTTTGCCGACGAGCTGTCGGTGCCACCAAGAGAGTCATCTTGGTTGGCAGCGCCCGCATCGTTTGCCGTTGCCGCCGGCGCTTCCTGCTGATCTTGCTGAGCTTCTGCCGTGGACGGTACCGCCGGAGCCGCGTCAGTCATCGGCGCAGCCGGAGCCACCGGTACCGGCGCCGGAGCCGCCGTATCCTCCGCAACCGTCGGCGTCACCGGAGCTGCGGCAACCTCATCCGTCCCAGCGGCGGGATCGGCGCATTCCGTCGCCAGCGCTACGCTCGGCAGCAGCAGCTGACCGACCATAAGCGCACACGCGCCGGCGCAAGCGATTTTGGCACCCACACAACGCCAGGTACCGTGAACCAGCGAGCAGGTGGACTCACGTTGAGCTTGCTTGTCAAAGTGGCTTCCGTTCATAACGGCCTCCTTGGTCGTAGGGATATGCCACCGCAAAGGTGCCTGTCCCCTTTGTGGTGGTCCTGTACCACCAAGATGTGCCAAATGACTCCGTACGCCTAGGTTCGTAGATGTGAACCTAGGCCTCTACCTGCGGTTTAATTCAATATGATTTCGTTGTCGCCACACGCGTCCCGAGAACGCTACAATCGAGGACACAATCATTCGTCCATCCAAAGGACCGTCCTTGAACCTAAGCAAGCCTAAAATCAACGCGCTTCTGGCACTCGCGCTCTTCACCTTCGCCTTCCTTGCCGCCGAGTTTCGCTTCGACGTCAACGTCGGGCTGCTCGCCGGTGCCGAACGCGTTGTGATCGCACAGGGCTTTATTCTGGGCGCGAGTGTACTCGGCTTTATCGGATACGCGCCGCTGCTCGGGCTCGCACAGCGCAAAGGCCACTCATTGGCAGCCGCCAACGCCGCTGTTCCCATCGCCATCCTGGGATTGACCCAAATCCAGTCCCCCACGGCTCCACTTGCCCTCGAGATCCTAGGCTGCATCGCATTCTTTGGGCTCGGTCTGCTGGGTGCCGCTGCTCACCACGCCTTTTCGTTGGCATTCCGGGATGACCCCAAACTCGCCACCGGCGCGGGAGCGGCCTATGCCGCGGGCATCCTGATGCAGTTCGTCACCAACCTGATTGATTGCGGCGGCATCGTCGAGCTCATCATTCTTGGCGTGGCAACGATCGCCATCTCCGCCCTCAGCGCTGCTCCTCAAAACACAGAAACAGCCGCGAACCCCGCCATCAATCCCTTTATTGAGCCCTCTCACGCCCTCGCCAAGCAGGCGTGTTGGAGCATCGCGCTCGTCATGATTCTTGCCTGCTTGTTCTCGACCCTGGACAACGTGGTCACGCTCTCCAACGCCCACGGCACCATTGCCGTGCAGACCTGGCCGCGCCTCTTTTTGGCGGCGAGCGGTCTTGCCGCCGGTCTTATCTTTGACCTTGCCGAGCGCCGATACATGGGACTTGTCATGCTCGGCATCGCCGTACTCTCGACCATTTCCATCCTGGCCGTGGAGGCCGGCGCCGATCCCAACCTGGGCCTTGTCGTCTTTTACCTGAGCTCGGGCTTTTTCGTCACGTTCTTTACTGCCACCTTTACGCAGCTGGCACCGCGCATGCATACGCCCGCGCTGTGGGCTGGCATGGGCCGCGCAGCCAACAACGTGTGCGCGTTCACCACGTCGGGCGTCTCGCTTGCGCTTGTGACCTCTGGCAACGTCGCCCTCATCATGATCGGCGCGCTCGTTTTGCTCGTCGCCGCCTGTGCGGCATTCGTGGCAGCCGGCTTGTTCCGCCTGCCCCAAACCGAGCAGGAGCGCAAACATCAACAGCTTGCCGAGGAAGCACTGGCAGCACCGAGTATCGAGGAGCAACGCCAGGCCTTCATTACCGACCACGGCCTCACCCCGCGCGAAGTGGACGTGCTTGTAGCCGTAACCCAGGACGAACGCCCGCTCAAGCAGGTCGCCGAGGAGCTTGGAATCTCGATGCGCATGGTGCAGCGCCACCTGAGCTCCATCTACCAAAAGACCGACACGCAGACGCGCGCCGGTCTCACCAAGGCCTTCCCCTCGGCCTAAAACAAAAACCACCACAAAGGTGCCTGTCCCCCTTGTGGTGGTTTTCTATGGCAGCGGCTCCTCGCAGCAACACCCCTCTAACAAAGCGATGCTACATATCGACCGAAACCCGGCAGCGCAAACTCAAAACGCCCTTGCAAGGGTTCTTCAATCACTCCTGCCTCAATCAGACGTTTCTTATATGTCGAAATCGAACCAGAGCTTTTCTTAAGCCTCGCAGCCAATTCTTGCCTGGTCGTCGTCCCCACCGGATTCATTGCACGAAGGAAATCCAAGTCCCCCTGCGACAGTTCCGCTGCTGTCGAGGCAAAAACGCGCGATTCGAGCTCCTCTTGCGCAAGCTTTGCACCACGTTCGACATCTTCAATAGAAACTTCAGGCTCTTGACGCGAAGCGTTCCACGCCCGATACCCCACCAGCTGGAACATAAATGGAAAACCATCGATCGCCTCGGCAGCACGCTCGACTGCCTCGTCAGAAATCGTTTTGCCGCCGTCTTCAATCGTCAAACGGAACGCCTCTTTTACCTCAGTCGGTGAAATTGAACCCAGCGAATGTTGGGCTGCACGGCGCAGAAACGAGGTCGATTTTCCCGTCAGCAGTGCCAGCACACGAAACGGCAGTCCCGCCATAAGCAAAGCCACCTTTTTATTCTCGCTCACAAAATGCTGGTAGGTGGTAACGAGCTCCGTCATTTGTGCAAACGATGCATCCACCTCGTCAACGGCGATAAGCACCCCAGTATCAGTCGCTTCAAGCTGAGCAAACAGAGCGTTCATCTTGGTGCGCCAGTTGGCACCACCATATTCCATGTCAACGTTTTCCCAGCTCATACTCCCTATGGGAGCAATTCCAACGCTGGTCAAGCGCTTAGAGACGGGCTTTTCAATCAGAGAGGCAGCCGATTCGTTGAGACGCTGCAAAATGTCTTCGAGCATTCCATCCGAAGCCGTTACATTCGCCGTAATCCAGCCCTCTTGCTGTGCGCGATACGACAGATATGCCAAAAGTGCCGTTTTGCCCGTCCCGCGCGCACCATAGAAAATCGAGCAGAGATTGGGATCGGAATTGTCGTTTTCAAACGCCAACACCATATCATCGATGATTTGCTCACGACCGGCCATATACGCTGGCACGCGACCGAACATTGGCGTGAATGGATTTGCCTGCCTGTACGCTGTTGCTGCCGCCATAAAGCCTCCCTTGGACTTGCGTAATTCAATTATGCCCTATTGTCTTTGAGTATTTTGAGCACCGTTGAGTTTTTTGAGCATCTTTGAGTTGCTTGAGCATCCTTGAGTTCTTTGAGCGAACGCCCATCAACAGCGTCGGTTGCCTTCCTCCGCCTAAAACAAAAACCACCACAAAGGCGCCTGTCCCCTTTGTGGTGGTTTTGGTCGGCTAGTCTTCGAGCTGCGCCACTTTGTAGCGGTAGGCAGCGGCGATGACGTCTTTACAGCCCTCGCGCCCCAGCTTGGCGCGGTTGACGACGATGTCTTTACCGCTCGTCATCTTCCACTTGCCGGCGCTGTATCGCTTGTAAAACGCCTCGCGCGCCTTCTGCTGCTGCTTGACCAGCTTGGCGCCCTTCTTTTTGTTGAGGCCACGCTTCTTGCGAACGATCTCGACGCGGTCCTCAAAGGGGGCGGTCACCAGCACGGCGATGTGGTTGGGGTTATTGCGCAGCAGGTAATCGGACAGGCGACCCTCGATAATGCAGCTCTCGGTCTCGCCCAGGTCCAAAATCACCTGGCTCATCTTTTGGAACAGCTTGTCCGAGTACGACCGGGCATCGTAACGGTCGGGCAGAAACGCCATGTTCTCCACGGCCAGACGCTCGTCATAGGCCGCCATCTTGTCGAGCGACTCGCCCGCGCGCAGCGACGCGCGCACCAGCAGCTCGTTGTCGTACAGCGGAATCCCCAGCTCATTGGCGAGGATACGGCCAATCTCGTGGCCCTCGGCACCAAAGTCGCGCGCGATGGTAATGACCACAGGACTCTTCTTGTTCTCCAGATCGCTCATCGCGATTCCTTTCTAACAAATGAGAAAAAGGCGATTCCTGATTCCCATTTTGTCACTTACGACCGTCCTGGTTTCCCAAGTGCGGCAGATTGCCCCGAAAGAGGAGCGCCGCGTACTAAATGTACGCAAGCGACGATTGAGGGGCAAGGTGCCGTGCTTGGGGAAGCAGGACTATGCGGCTACGATGCGGCGCTGATAGGCGCGGACCAGCAGCGAGATGCCAAAGTTGAGCACAAAGTACATCGCAAACACCAGGCCGTAGAGCATAAGCACCTGCGACAGGTCGATTGCGTGGGCCATCACGACGTTTGCTGTGTACATGAGCTCAGCCACGTTAATGCCCGAAAGATACGAGCTGTCCTTGATGACCGTGGTGCACTGGCTAAACAGCGCCGGAATGATCGTCTTAAACGTCTGCGGCAGAATGATGTAGCGCATGGTGGCAAAGAAGCCGAAGCCCTGGCTCTGCGCCGCCTCAAACTGGCCACGCGGAATCGAGTTGAGGCCGCCGCGCACAATCTCGGCCATAACGGCGCTGGTGAACAACGTAAAGGCGATGGTCGAAATCACAATGTCCAGACCCTGCACCGTAAAGTAGATAAACAGGATCCACAGCAGGTTGGGCGTACAGCGGAACAGCTCGATATAGGCGCTCACCAAAATGCGGAACGGGCGGGGCGCGTAGCTCTTGACGAGCGCCAGCAGCGTGCCAAAGATGAGCGAGAAAAAGATCGACAGCGCCGAGATCTCGATGGTCTTAACAAAGCCGCCCCAAATGTAGAGCAGGTTGGTCGCGTTGAAGATTTCCA
>ERZ1034949.1043-NODE-1043-length-14439-cov-85.241518_pt1 | contig 14439 bp, 10 predicted proteins | sample MGYA00520590_ERZ1034949 | MGnify/ENA primary metagenome ERZ1034949 (study PRJEB33766, sample SAMN09781752) | gut metagenome | biome: gut microbiome | host: Homo sapiens | place: Madagascar | study: EMG produced TPA metagenomics assembly of the PRJNA485056 data... | reverse complement strand
GCGGACGAGGCTGGGAGAACTGGGAATCTACGCTTCTGCCACCCACATGGAGATAACTGTAGTCGAGTTTCACACCGAGTCCCATATCCGAACGGTACTGGGCACTGAAGTCGATGCCGCTCACCTCTACTCCATCCTCGTTGCAATAACGGGAAGCCACATCCGGCTGACCTGCACCAGGCTTATAGTCTTCATAATCACCAGTCGTGATGCGCTTATCATACTTATTATAATAGCCCATGAGGGTAAGACTATACTGACCGGTAAAGAAGCCTGCATTCTTCACTCTGCCGGTATGCTCCAGCGCCAGGTTGAAGTTGTTGCTCTTCTCCGGCTTCAGATCCGGATTACCGTAAATCATCTGCATACCTGCCATATCAAAGTTCATATACATCTCCTTGAGGGTTGGGGCACGGAATCCACCGGCATAGTTGGCACGGATGGAAAAGCCCTTCCACTTGGTCATCAGAGCCAGACGACCGGTGGTGGCATGCTGGCTGGATGCAGAGAAGTAATCATGACGAAGACTTGCCACGATGTTCAACCACTGCAAAGGATTGTAATCGAACTGGGCGAAGGCATCGTATGAATTCTGAGTCTTGGAACCATTGTTGGCAAACTGATAGGTGGTGAGATAATCGTTCAGGAAATCTGCACCTGCCGTCAATGTATTCTTGCCGAAGATATGGGAATAGAGGGCACGGACGGTGTTCTGACGATTGGTATAATCGTGATCGTGAGTGCGCTCATTATTCACATATCGAGCCTTGTCATACTGGTCGAAGCCGTATGAAATCTCCAGATTATCATTCTCCGAGAGATTCATCACGGTCTTCAGTCCGGCAGAATAATCCTTATAGTGGTCATCGTAGTTGCTGCGATTGCTGATACGGGCGAAATAGCCGCCACGACCTATCAGCTTCACCTTGTTAGAGAGCTTGTAGGTAAGTCGCTCCTTCACATTGAAGGTCTCTCCACCATAGATATGGAGGATGTTGGATTCTGTATCGAAAGGACTGGTGAGCTGAACCTCATCCGATGTGGTGCGCTGGATGCTGGTCTGCGAATTCCACTTTCCGGCATTGAAGCTGAAGCTTCCGCCGTGACGCCACTCCTTGTTGAAGTTGTTGTAGCGGGTGTTGATATTGGCAGTCCAAGGCTCGCTGTTTTCACGGGAGATGATGTTGACAACTCCGGCTACGGCATTGGCACCATAGAGTGCCGAAGCAGCACCTTTAACAATCTCGATACGTCCCACATTATCCAGATTCAATCTGCTGTAATCTACGTTATCCATGGTTTCGCCAGCTAATCGCTCGCCATCTACGAGGAAGAGTACGGCGTTTCCACCGAAACCATTCATATTGAGAGAAGTCTCCTGATTCATGGCATAGCCGAATTCCAAACCCGGCATCTGCTCGGTGAGGAGGTCCTGGATATTGGTAGCATCAGCTATCTTGATATCATTGGCGGTAATCAGACGGGTTACCACTGGAGCATCCTTCAAAGCCTTCGGAGTTCGGGTTGCGGTTACCACCACCTGACCGAGGGCTGTAGCATCCGGCTGAAGACGAAGAACATGCTGATCGCCCTTCTTGTCATCAGTCTTTAGGATAAAGGTCTGAGTCTGAAAACCCACATAGCTCACCTTTACCTTCACCGCCCCTACCTTATTATAAGGAATGCGGAAATATCCATCTTCGTCTGTGGTTACTCCTCCCTTGGCATTCACCATCTGTACGGTAGCACGCACCAGAGGTGCGCCCGAATCATCGAGCACTCTACCCACGATATCACCCTGGGTTTCGGCTTTCAGATTCAGGCACAATCCGCAAAGGATCAGGAATAGTGCGAATATCTTTTGTTTCATCGAGTTATATCAAAGCTTATCCTGAAACAATCCTTTTATTTTGTACAAACAAACTTACCAATCATCGGCATAGGCATCTTGCCATACTGCACAGAATAGTTGACGGTCAGGGTTTTGTCCTTCAATGTACCCTGCAAGGTTACAGTGTAGTTCTTCTCTGCACCATTTACGGTAATAGTACCGGCATAGCTTTCCTGAGAGAAAGCATAAGCACCGTTAGAACCGGAAACCTTCACAGCAGGAACCTCCAGAGCAGGAAGAGCCATCATGCCCTCGCCACAAGCTGGTAAGGTAACCTTGACTGTAGCATCATCAACAGCCTCAATCTTCATGGTAAGGTTATCGTATGTAGAAGCCTGACCCATTACGGTCATATCCAGGGTGCTGGTGTATGAACCAGCTATCTCCTTGGCAGCAGCTACTGCTACATTATCATCATCATCGCTGCTGCAAGAGCTGAATGCTACACACATAGAAACCAAAGCCAACATCATGGCCATCATTGTCTTAAACTTTTTCATACTTCAAATTGATTTACTTGATTTACTTGATTTACTTAATTATTATGATTATTAGCGATTTTTGTTATTGCCTTACAGGATATCACTTTAGCTTTGCGTCGGTTCCGTTGTCTACGCAGGATGATATATCCCGAAAGTAAAGTCAGCGATATTATCAATCCTGACAAGAATACGAAGAGGTCGGAGATAGGACCAAGGAATGGCGAATAGCATCTGCCTACATGCAGCTCTAACGCCATATTCCATAGCGACATCTTAGCATTGGCAATCTCTGAAGGCATCTGCAATTTCTCTGAGGCTCCTTTTGTATAATCAAAGACTATTGGGTTGCCTAACGAGAAGTCATTGGAATATCCACTAACCTGCGAATTTGAAACATGGCGCATCGATGTTTGTTTGTTTGGCTTATGGCTAAAATAATCTACCACTCTGCCCGACATTATATTCCAACGATACAGACCACTAAACGACCCTACTATCCATTCGTCACTTGCGCTATCTTTCTCGAAAACCGTTACTCCCATCGGACTTACGGTTGGCGCCTTATGCTTTGCTATTAGCATTGGGGGGTCTACGAAATATTCATCCACCAGCATAAAACCATCAGAGGTTGAAACTATCCAACAGTCTTCTGCTACATCCCATCTTATAGCTCTTAGTTTATCATGCCATACGTTGTTGCTATCAGTCTGTGCCGACATCTTCTTCATCACCAATGGTATCATCAATGGTGGGCGAAGACACATACCTGTAATAGCTATCCAAAGGGTTAGGATAATGGTGGAATACCCAAAGCGATTGTGCCATTTCATATTCCACACCATCTGTCGTCCACGACTCTTCATAGAGTTTTTCTTACCTTTGCGCTTCAGCCTACGGATATCATAGGGAAGAAGGAATATCACTATTCCTGTGAGCGACAATATTATTAGCACTACAGCTATCGCATCGACAACAAGCCTGCCCGCCATACCAAAATACTCTCCACTATGCAGTTGCCACACAGTTTTAAAGAGAGTTGTAGAAGGACTATATCCTGTTGGGGCAGGTATTGTGAGAGTTTTAATTGCTCCATCCAACACCATGTAGACTTTAGAGCGTGATAACACTATAATGCTCGTACTATCCTTAGTAAGACAAACATCGGCTAATCGCTCTTCATTGTTGGGTAATACTATTTTCTTCCAATTCTTACCCTCTCTACAATATAGGTCATATTGCGTTGCGCACCATAGTCTTCCATTCTTTGTCTTTACAACATTGCGGATATTGCGATTATCGGCACTTTCATCAATGCCTTCGTTGAAATCATGCCATTGCTCACCTTTAGTATCTGTCAACCATAATCCAGCGCCTCCAAACACCAGCACAGAGTCTACACCTATATTCCGACTACCCTTAACCACTCCATTATTGAAATTGGCTACGTGGTAGTTGGAAGGCATCCAACATCTATCTACATCACAACTACGAAATAATTGTCGATGATTGAGAATAATGCCAGAAACGCAGAATATAAGCATGAACACCGATACGATCAAGCCTATCCAGCGATGATATTTTTTCCAAGTTATAATACGTCTCATTCAGGCACATATATTATCTCGCCATTCTCAAGTTGGTAGGCGATGCCCACCTTCTTACCCTTGTTGCCCGACTTATTACTTTGGTCTTCTGAAGGAGTATAGCGATTGATCTTCTGTCCATCCTTGGTAATGATTTCCATATTCTCCTTGCCAGGATTCTTCACCATCGTGAAGTTATCCTTGCTGAACATTTCCGTCATATTATAGCGCGAAACGAGTGCTACCATCAGGGCGAGGGCAAATACCATCGCCACATCGAAGAGGTTGCTCACTACGCTCATCGGATCATCATCCTCGCCATCATGCGAGAGACGACTTCTACGTCTTTGTCTCATAAATTATTACTATTGAATTCTTCACTCTTCGTTATTCACTCTTCACTTACAAGGTCTGCCATAAACTCGAGGTTGCTCATATCCTCGGTATACCAGCGGTTCTTGGTCTGCTTGGTTACAAAACCGATGGCTGCAGAGAACAATCCCACTACGGTGGTAGCGAAAGCCACCTGCATATTGTAAGCCATCGAAGCAATATCGCCGGTAGAAAGACCTACCAGGGCAGGTCCCATCGGAATCAAGGTACCCATCAAACCGAGCATCGGACCCATCTTCAGAAGTGTAGAAGGGAGAGAAAGATCCTTCTCAACAAACTGGGCATACTGGTCGAGGATGCGGTTCACCTGCGCCTTGCTCTGACGGTTGTCCACGAGTTTCTTCATATAGGAAACGATGACAGCCTGCTTGTTCTTTGGCAAGCGATCGCCCAGGGTATCGATATTATCGAGTGTCAGGGTGTTCATCTGTTCACGAATCTCCGCACCCGACTTGCGCTTTACAAGATACTGTCCGAAGAAACCTCCGAGGAGCAGCAAGGCTCTGAGGAAGAAGAAAATCAACAAAATAATCACAGGAACCAGCATGCCTGTGGAAATCCAAAACAATACGTCTGATATGTAATTCATCTTTTTTTAATGTTTAATGTGTAATGTTTAGTGTTTAGTTGGGGCTTGCGCCTTTACATTTTCTGTGATAAGCGCTGCATCTTGATGCGATAGTAGCCCCACCCGATTGCCATTCCTACGATGACGATGGCGATGACCCCAAGAAGCGAAAGGGCATCGAAACTGTTGAATCCTGCTACGGCTGTCCTGCCATTCACCGTACTGATGATGCCCATCAATCCGAGCATCACCTCTACCAGAAAGAGCAGTTCCAAGCGGATTGGTCGCTCCGGCAAGAGCCATCTCAAACCGTAGGTGAATACCGGAGTCAAGACCAGCAGCACTACGGCAAGCACCCATGCCACTACCTGGAACGATACGCCGGGAAGCAGGAAGATGGTCATCACCAGAACACTGAACAGCACTGGGAAAACCAGCAAACCCGGGAAATACTTCAGGAAGATGAAGAACACCCATTTGCGGCGACTCACATGTTCTGAAGTCTTCAGATCTACGTGGTGCACACAGAAAAGCATCGTGAGTGCCACGTCGATGCTCAGCAGCACTGCCATATCGAGCATCAGCTTCTGGTCGGCTATCCAGACCGCAATCTGCGTCTTCGACTGCTCGATGGCAAGTGGCCAGGTCATTCCCACGAAGAAGGCTACGAGCACCGAGATGATCATAATCTCCTTCACTCCGTGGAAGGTCTGCTTCAGCACAAAACTGAAGCAAACCAATATCATCATTACTAAAACTAATGTCTCCATTTCTATTCAACCATATTCTTTCTTCTTCTGCGAATCAGAATCGCCAACATCACGAATGCTACGATGACGATGACACCTACTACGATGCCGCTCACCACAGTGGTGGTCTTCTGAGCATCCTCATTCAGCGTCTCCTTCTTCATCACCATACCCTTGTCGCTGCTGTTCTTCGCAGCCTCAGCATCGCGGATCTGCTCTACATTCTGCTGATATTCCTTGGCAGAAGCAGCATCGGTCTTGCTGGCTATATAGTTGCGGAGCTTGGCATTGTCGCAGACGAAACCGGAGCATGAAGGCTTATACTTGTTCACAGCCTCGATATGAAGCTTGGCGATGTCCTTGAGCTGCTGAGGAGTAGCCTTCCACATTCCCTTGCGGGCACTCTCCATCATCACGGCGGTCATCTCCATCAGCGCTGCCGGATTCTGCTTGTCGAAGAACTCCTTGGTACCGAGATGGTACTTGTCCTTGACATATACATTATATATCTCGTCCCACATCTCCTTGTCGATAGCCTTTGGCTTCATCACATTCCAGCCGTAGGTATTGGTTACGATTTCGGCGAATGTGCTGGCACTGCTGGCTCCACCCTTCATCTTCTCCTTGATATAGGCTGGATTGAAGATGGTGGTTCTGCCCTCGATGCCAATTGCCTCCTTCACCTCCTGCATTCTCATATTGCTATGGTTGCGATAGTCGGCGAGATAAGCATCCGGATCCTTACCGGTTACGTTGCGGACTGCGAGGTTCATACCTCCCATAAACTCATATACATGGTCGAGACTCAAGGCACCCCAGGTGTTGCTCTGTCGTGGCTGAACTACCACATCGGTACGGGTCAGCGCTGCCTCGAAAGCAGCCTTGCGAACGGTCTCCCAGTTCTTCTCATCACCATAGTAGGCACCCATATTGTTCATATAGACCTCGGCAATCTGACTCTCCTTATCCCAGCGGTCGCCTGCGGTTACCATCTCCTGGATACCGGTACCATAGTTGCCGTTTACGCCACCAAACACTCGATACATACTTACCTCGCGTGCCTCCTTTGGCGACATGCCCTTCTCTACGAGCACTCTTTCGGATTCGGTAACACCGGCTTTCACCAGGTTGTCATACTTATCCCCCTTGGCATTTGCCGCCATCTCTATCGCCTTGTTGATGAGGAAGAGACGGGATGCTGCCAGGTCGCGGAGCTGACCGGAAGTCTGAACCACGACATCGATGCGAGGACGGCCCAACTGCTTGGATGGGATGAGACGCAGATCGGTAACACGACCGAAGGCATCTCTTACCGGTTCTACACCGAGCATATAGAGAATCTGAGCGATGGTAGCACCCTCTGTTTCGATAAACTCGCTGCTCCAGAGTGTGTAGCTCACCTTACGAGGATATTCACCCTTATGTCGCTCGCAATACATCTTGATGGTATTGTCGCAAAGTTCCTTCGCCTTCTCCCAGGCATCCTCCGAAGGTGTATTCTCCACATTGATGGAGAAGAGGTTTCTACCGGTTGGCAGAGTGTTCGGATTCACAATCAGATCACCACCAGGAGATGGAGCGGTAAAGCCGCCATTCAGGGCATTCATCAGAGAAGACATCTCGTTGAACGGACTCTGACGGAGCGCCTCCGAATACTTGCCCACATTCTGCAAGGCATGCTCTACGGTAGTAATCGCCTGAGCCAGATGAATCTGCTGACGGGTATATTTTGGTGCCTTCGACATCATCATACCCTTATCTTTAGAAGATTTCTGAGATGCTTTGCCCTTGCCGGCTTTCGCCATCTTCGCCTTCTTCAAATCCTCCTGATACCATTTCTGTCCCTTCTTGATGGCTTCCATCATCTTGTCAGGGAAGCGACCGGTCTGCTCCATCTTCTCAAAAGCCTCACGACTCATCTGCGGAATCTTCTTCTTATGAGAAACCTTGGCAGCACGGAGTTCGCTTACCGTACGGTGATCTACCTTCTTCGGCTTCGCCTCCTTCGCTCCACCCATCTGGTCTGCCATCTGCATCATCATCTGGATAGGATCCGGAGCAGCCTGCATCGCCTCAACCTTGCGAGCCATCTGGAGTTCGGCAGGAGTGATTCCTACATAACGGCAGATGTATTCATCAGAAACCGAGGCTGAACCCAGAAGCTGGGTCACGGTATTGCGTGCCTTGCTCAGATAGAGACGGTCGAAAAGCTGCTTATGCTTCTCCACACCCTCCTGGGCACGACCTTTCAGTTTATCTACTGCCAACATTCCGTAGGCAATAGGATCTGTAGCCATCGCATAGACACTGGTGCGGACATCATCGTTATCGTATGGCACACCCAAAGTATAGAGTTTGCCGGTAATCTTCTCGTTTGCCAACTCTTCTGCATAGTTCTCTACTCTCGCAATTTCATCTGCAGAATAAGGTTTGTTCATCTGCTTGGCATCGAGCCCCAGTTCTCGGGCGATTCCCATCTTCACGGTCAGCGCCTTCACCTTGAGCGACTGTTCGGCAGATGCCTTCTTCTCGTATGACTGGATGGCATCGCTCAACTGCTTATAGGTCTGTCGCAATTCGCTCTCCTTGAAAGGAGGAGTGAGATAGCTCTGGGTCTGGGCATAGGTGCGGCGCTTGGCAATCATCGCCTCGCCCACATTGCCGATGGTATATATATAAAGATGTGGAACCACACCAATCAATCGGTCACTCCAGTCGTTGCTGCCGAGTGCCACCTGCTTTCTCGGAGTATATTCCAGCGAACCGTGGGTTCCGAAATGGATGAGTGCATCGGCACTGAAACCATAACGTGCCCAGAGATAAGAGGCAACATAGGTGTAAGGAGGTGCCTGGTCGGTGCCATGCACAATCTTGAAGGAGTCGCCTCCCACGCCTGCCATCACCTGTGGAAGCAGAGCCACATTACCAAACTGCAGTCTTGCCACCGCCAACTTACCGTCATCGGTAGCCATATATTTGCCAGGGAAGGAACCATAGAGCTGGTTCATCTCCTTGATCATCTTCTTAGACAAAGCCTTCTGGGTCCATCCGGCAAACTGCTGAGCGGTAACCAGGGCTGGATGTCCAGACTGGAGGAATTGGGTATAGGCACCTTCGGCATAGGTTCCGAAGACGGCACCCTGAGCCTGAATCATCTTTGCCAGTTCCTGAGGATTGGCTGGCAACTTGCCTACATTGTATCCCTCATTCTTCAAGCGAACCAGGAGATTGTAGAGCGATGGAACCACTTCCATTCCCGAAGCGGTAAGTGCATTCTGACCCGGGCCCTTGAAGTAGAAGATGGCGATGCGCTTGCTGCTGTTCTTCTTGTTCTTCAGATTCACATAGCCCTGCACGCTCTCCACGAAACTCTCCATTCTGTCTGGGATGCCGTAAACCTCCTGCAAGCCCTCCTTGTTGATGCGCTGACCGAAAACCACGTATGGACGGATGGCACCATCAATCTCCGGAGTCACGATGCTCTGCGACATGAAGCCGCCGTTCATTCCCTGCTTGTCGTTCTCCCAATCGGTGGTCAAGCGGTTGATATTAAGAGGTGAGAACAGTGGAATATTCTTCTGCTTCAGGAACTCTACGAAGTAATCGCCCAGTCTGCCATGCGCCATATTTACAACGGCATTCGCCTGGATACTGTCGGCATGATGACCGGCGATAAAGCTCTGAAGCTTATTGATGCGATACACCATGAATCCCTTCTTCTCGAAAGCTTTTTCCATATCAGGAGCCGCACCCATAAAACCAGTAAGCATGATGGTAGGAGCACCTTCTTTATATAAACCGTTCTTTGCCAGGAATGCATTGTACTCGCGGATGCTGTTGAAGCCCAGTTCATCGCCCTTCTCATCTTTCGGATCAAAATGAGTCAGGAGATAGTCTGGTCGCTCATTCACACGTTCCGGCTCTGGAGCCATGAACTTCTTTCCGTCGATAAACTTACGGATGTAAGCGAGCATGCTCTGATAATTCTTCTTACCGCCGTTCTCGATGTACTGCATCAGATAATCGGCATCGAAGTTATCTACTGATACGATATTGTTGGCTGGGTTGGTAGCAGCATGAGTCAGGGTTGGCACCTTGTAGGAAGCCTCTTCCAACTGCTTGCGCTGGTTCTCGTCGATTCGGAGACCCATACCATTCACGATAATCATATCGTAATCATCCAGATGATCGAAATCATCGGTTGTGATCTCACTCAGTTTAATCATCGCATTGTCGTTGGCATGCGAAATCTGTCCCAGCGCAATAGCCTGATAGTTGAGGAAAGCGATGCGGGTAGTACCCACCCAGGCAGAGTAAGCCTTCGCCAAACCTCCCAGAACAATCACGGCCAATAACCCCAGGAAGATGTATTTCTTTTTAATCTTTCCTAATCCTTTTGTCATATCTATTTCTTTTACGGCTGCAAAGGTGGGGGTTATTTAGAAATTGTACAATACCGAGAAATAGTGATTTTCACATTTCTTATACTTAGAAGTAGGTGTCAGATTGAAAGGCTCAGATTCCCATATCCTAATAAATGAATAGTCTTTTCGTGGTTTTACGGAGTTTAGTTTGGTAGATTCACATCAATACTCTGTTAACAATCACGTAATCGTTTGAATATGAGCAAGTTAATTAACAAACACAACTAAATAAATTTGACTAAGCGCCTGATTTTCAGAACCTTTATAGTTGATTCAAGACTTTAAAAGTATGATGTTTTCAGAGCCACTTGTAAGCGTGTCCGCGATGCTAGTATATACACGTCAAAAAAAATATCGCTCAAGTTTTTATTCTTGAGCGATATTTTGTCTTGCGCCAGTTCTGCGCCATTTTTCGTGCAAAACAAGCGAAAATGCCTAAAGACGGCACTTGAATATCAACGAGTTACAGAAGATGGTAGAGTGGTATAAAATCCCTATCTCTCCGCAACAGAGTCCTGTAAGTCGAAAGATTTACAGGACTTTTCTTTTTCGTTTGCAGGGAGTTGAGGTCTTCATATATCTTGGCTCAACAGATGAAACTTACCTCTTTTTATCTATCATTTCATACAAGTCTTACGTAATGATTATTCCATGTAGATATTCCATCTTAACTTTGCTTGATAAAAGGAAATGAAGTAATCAAAGTTATTGGAGTAGAGGCTGGAATTGGTTTCACCACGGCATAGCGCCTGGATTGGTTACAAGAACACGATAAGCACAAGATATACAATAAACCATACATCTTATACAAGCAACTCCAGAATGTTTCTCGCTTCAGGATAGTCACTTTACCTTTGCATTGTCAATAAGATAAAACAATCTAAAATAATAAAGACGATGAAGAAGTTAATGATTGTGCTGATGATGGTTGTAGCAACCAGCACAGCAAGTTTGGCAAAGGGTGGTGACGACCATGTACAGACAGCAGCCAAGGATGTGGCACAGAAAGAGAATGACGTTCCTTCGAACACTAATTCTTTATAGATATGAAAACAATAGTGTTTATCGTTATAGCAATTCCGGCAATTTTGATTGCTCTTCTTATTCTAAAGGGCATAGACCATTTGTTTTTTTACCATTGGCTTGGAAAGAAGAATAAGAAGTTCCGTACATTTGCCGACTGTTCAGGCTCTTGGTTGTTATGTTCGCTGATGCTTCCTCGTAAGATGAAGAGGTATGGCATGAGATATTGGTGGATTGGAATTCCGTTGATGTTTATATCGCCTGTTGCGTTGTTAACATATACAACCGTCTACATTGCCGAGGACGAATTTTTCCCTTCTTCTTTGAGCGAAGATAAGATACCATATAAGACTCGTTATGACATCGTTGCAATAACCGGGCTCGATGACTTTCCGGCATTCACCTACAGAAATAATGTAGTGAACTACGATCTGTGGGGGGGACATCGTACTTATATCTATTATGATTTTGACAAACCCCTGTCGGAAGAATACATTCATAAACTGAAAAACTTATGCTCTTCAAAAGATAATGTGTTCTGGACCAACGAAGGTGACACTTGCATTTCTTTCAGAAGGGCTTGGGATAGTGAGTATATGAAATCACCTGTTAAGAGTGTAAGCTACGAACCACTTTTTGATATGGAAATCACCAAACAAGGATTTACAATACATAGCAGTGACGAAGCCACAGCCTTTGAACTTGAGGAATTTGCCAATCGTAAAGTGCTTAGTAAAAAAACAGGAATATCTTTACCACCATACCAATTAGTGGATTTCTCTTGTCAATCTGGACCACCTGAAAGTCATGGCCTATATGTACTGTTGCTTGATAAAAAAATCTCAAAGGATTTTATCCAACAGATTGAGGCTTCCCCAAAATGGAAGAAAAATGACAAAGGAATGTATGAATGTCAGTATCCAACATCAGAAAGTTATGGCGTATGCATTACTATAGACAAAAATAGTCGGGTAGTCTACTGCGAATATGGACAATGGATAGGCCATTTCAATTAATGGTGTATTTTCACTTAAATACAAAATATTCTTTCCTTGATGACAATGAATAAGAAACGAGTTTTGAAAGTGTTGTTCGTGATCTTGTTGCTAATAGCTTGCATTCCATTTGTTCCACCTATATATAATAGGTTCACAAAACCATTGTATAATAATTACATCGATGCCAGACTTTGGTATGACAAGGTGGATTGTGAGGACCTTTCTCAAGTAAGGGACTATTGCGACAGACGAGGGTATAGTACAGATTATTATATCCTGGTAGATTTCTCCATACCTTCGGGCAAAAAGCGGTTCTTCATATACGACTTGCGGCATGGCAAGCGCGTGATGAGCAGCTATTGTATGCACGGCAGTGGCAAGGGGAACACAGATGCCACTCCGAAGTTCAGCAATGAGTTTGGCAGCGGGTGCTCGAGCCTGGGACGTTACGTGATGGTAGGAAAAGGTTACAAGTTTAAGAATAGCGTCCGCCTTAGGGGGCTTGACAGAACGAACTATCTTGCCGAGCCACGTGGCATCTTGATTCATTCGGCAGGAAAGGTGACGAGATTTTCGGGTGAAAGGGACTATATCCCGATAGGTTCAGAGAGTCGTGGTTGTTTCACGGTGTCGCGAGACTGTGTGGCTAAAGTGATGGAGATCTATCGTGGAGCATCAAAGCAAAGGCCATTGATGGTTTATGCTAAATATAAGTGATTATTGCTGTCGGGTAAAACGCCAAAGAAGAAATGTATCCTCCCCGAAGTCCTATTTTTAAGGGACGATTGGAGGATACATTTCTTCTTTGGCGTTTTACCCGACAGCAATAGTTTGCTTTATGTCGCTAATCATTATTGATACTGAGCAGCATCTGCTCTGCTCCCACAAATAGAACTTACAAAATAAGTTCCTCTCGTTCACATGATGCGCTGTTTACATTGTTTCAATTCGGTCATGCCATAGTGCAAATTCCTTTCTCATGCTTTCTGCAACCGTTTTTAAGGACTTTGTAGGTTTGTCATTCTCATAAATGTCAATAAGGTTGCGAAGAAAAACGAATACTGAAATAAAGCAATGACTTACCGGCCACTTCCCAGACGGGTGACTCACATAATATGCTGGTATGTTGTATAACCGTCCTATTTCCAAGGGGAGTTTGTCAAAAACCTTTATATGTTCAAAATGTAGTTTCAGGTTATTATCAACATATTTGTCAAGTAAGCCAAAGGCATTACCACCAAGAAATACAACTTTCTCAGGCTTTAAGATAGAGACGAGTTCAAGCGTAGATTTTACTCCCTCATCTCGCAATTCGGCTTTCAAGTCAGTAAAACCCTTGTCTGATTGAAATGGTGTCAGATTAGTCCACACCACTTTATGATCATTGTCTATCGTGTCTACATGTTTAGAAGCATCATAGCCCATAAAGAATCTTGCACCATTTGTAAACTTCCACACATTCTTATCTCCGCAAAATCTTTGCTCCCAACATTCATTACCTGCAAGAAAATTATCCAAGGTGCGGTTTGTAACTCCTTTGTTGCCTCCTTTGGGATTAATGCCGACAAACATTATGTCGACCCCATCTCCGACCAAGTTCAATGGAGATTGGGTGTAATATGGGACTTCATATTTTGCAGAAAGTTCGTTGAAACGTTTAACCCATTTCTCCCCCCATTCTTTGATTCTGATATTTGTCATACCTGTCCTATTTGTAATACGGCGGCTTCCCTGCACCTCTGTCAACGCTTAGATTGCCGACTTGTGCAAGTATTATTCACAGCAGTGCTCTTAAAAAGGTCCGTAGCTTGTCCGATATATATAAATAAAAATCAGCGCAACTTGTTGTTTTACAACTCGTTACGCTGATTTTGGCGGAGAGAGAGGGATTCGAACCCCCGATACCTTGCAGTACGCCGGTTTTCAAGACCGGTGCATTCGACCACTCTGCCATCTCTCCATGCAAACTATGGTCGTCTTTTCGTGTTTGCGAGTGCAAAGATACGCAATATTTGGCAATATGCCAAATATTTACTATATTTTTTTCGCAGATTGCGCACTATCGCGAGCTGATGTGCCAATGTGCAGACATATAGATGTAAAGAGCTTACCTCTTAGATCCGATTTTTAACCTGTCAATCTGAATGAAAGCGCAAGCACTAAACGCTACCTCTAAACGCAAGCACTAATGGGGGCGACGCGTCTCGCGTCGGAAAAGATGCAGCTATTATTTAGTAGAGTTCGTTTTACCCTCCTTTCTCTGTCCCTCTCTGTCCCGACGCGGGACGCGTCGCTCTAAGTTTGCAGCAGTTAAGCGGCGCAGCCGCT
>ERZ1034949.1041-NODE-1041-length-14448-cov-58.437713_pt1 | contig 14448 bp, 17 predicted proteins | sample MGYA00520590_ERZ1034949 | MGnify/ENA primary metagenome ERZ1034949 (study PRJEB33766, sample SAMN09781752) | gut metagenome | biome: gut microbiome | host: Homo sapiens | place: Madagascar | study: EMG produced TPA metagenomics assembly of the PRJNA485056 data... | reverse complement strand
TCTTTGCACCATGTAAAACAGATTCAACAATCTGCTTACCTATAATAAAACAAATAACTGATACATATATTGTATAACAATATAAAATTTTTAGGAGATGATGAACATCAGTACATTCATTAACATGGCCAGCAAGATTCCTTCACCTGGCCAGTTGGAAGGCCTGGTAACCTTCATGAAGGAAGATGAGAAACTCAGGTTTTTCACCGAGTCTTACCGGAAAACAGGGAAAAAGTCGTACAAGCACGATGCACCCCTCTTCGCCGTAGCCTGCATCTTCGAAGGCGGAAAAGGCAAAGACAACATCCCGAGTTTTTGAGCGACCCTACCGGTAACCGTCGCTGGCTGCCCTACGAGATAGAGAGCATCCTCTCACCCCGTGAGCATCCGTTCAATTACGAAGGCATCTACGCCCAGGCTTACGCCCTCTACAAGAGTGATTTCCGCTACTGGTTCACCGATGAGGAGATAGAAAAGCAGAACCGGCACAACCGCGCTTTTGAGGCGCCTAGACTAGAACAGGAACTTGTGGATCTCTACTTCCGAAAGCCAACGGAGGCGGAGACAGGGGAGTTCGTGTCCATAGCCAGAGCGATGCAGATCATCAGTTGCAACATCTCTCAGAAGCTGAGCAGCACCAAGTTGGGCAGAGCTTTCAATGATCTCGGATTCGAAAAGATGCGCACCACCTACAACCGTGGTTACAGGGCGATTATACGTACTGCCGAGGAAATCAAGGCATACCAGGTATCCCTCTGCATCAACTCGCCGCAATCCGATGATGATGCCCCGTTCTAGCCGTTCCCAAGCCATCGGTTCCCACTGGTCAGATTATGACACTATGACACTTATGACACTAGTTTTTCAACTTTTCGCCTCGCACGCGGGCAGGCAGGAACTTTCGGCCTGATTTTTCCTGCCTGCCCGCGCGAGAGCAAATCTTCAGAATTCACTGTCATAAGTGTCATGTGTCATAGCAAAGCCGGTTACTTCCGAAACGGAAACCAAAGACTTACGGTGCAAAAGTCAGAGACTTATGGTTCAAAAGCCAGAGACTTACGATGAAAAAGTCAGAGACTTACGATGGAAAAGTCAGTAGCTTATGAACCGCAACTCAATCATAAACCCCTTAAAAAATCAAACAAAACTATGGATTTAAGAAGTTATACCAAGCAAGAGCTAGCTCTTCTGTATTTTCCCGATGCTACTCCAGCAGTAGCCAGTGCTCACCTGATGCGATGGATCCAGCGCATCCCCGACCTTCTCCAGAAGCTCGCCGCCACCGGTTACGGCAAGAACTGCAAGGAGTTCACCCCGATGCAAGTCTCCTACATCCTCTACTTCCTCGGTGAGCCCTAACCCTGTTCCACCTAATCTGAAAATGAGACAACAAAAGGAGAACAAGGATATTAACAGCATTCTTGCAAAGACTTCAAAAAAACATTTTCGCGAAAAAAAACGGTTATTCTTGTAGGTTTCACAAAATAATCGTATATTTGCAGAAAAATAAATGAATGGCGTATGAGACAGATAGAAGAAAGCATTTTTTTATTTGTATCTAAAGCTATTGTAAAGGAACAAAAATATGAACAAACCGATAAACATTTTAGATAAAGATTATTTGAAATGGGTCAAGGAACTCTGTAAGCGTTATTGCCAGAGCCAGATAAAGGCTGCGGTAAAGGTGAATACAGAAATGCTCAAGTTCTATTGGAGTTTGGGCAGAGATATTGTTGCCTTAAAAGCAGAGACACGTTGGGGCAGTAAGTTCTTCAAAAATCTTAGTAGAGATTTGAAAGAAGCAAATCCTTTGGCAACTTGCTTTTCACCGAAGAATCTTCTTTATATGAAGAATTTCTATTGCATGTATCTACCATACACAGAAATTGGTCAGCAAGTTGCTGACCAATTGGAAAGGGATGCCAATTTGCCTCAACTTGGAATAAAAAATAACACCACGAAAATTGGTCAGCAAGTTGCTGACCAAGTGGAAAAAGATATTTTCTCAACTCCTTGGGGGCATCACATGCTGTTGATTGACAAATTCCTAACAGAGCCACAGAAGGCTTTGTTCTATATACACCAAACAGTAGTAAACGGCTGGAGCAGGAATGTCCTTCACAATTACATAGACTCGTCTCTGTATGAGCGACAAGGAAAAGCTTTGAGCAATTTTACCCGCACATTACCTGAGATCGGCAGCGATTTGGCACAAGAAATCACAAGAGACCCATACAACTTTGCTTTCACTGGAATCACCAAGCCATATAATGAGCGCATTCTTAAAGATGCTTTGCTCAACAATATCACCAAATTTCTAACAGAACTTGGTACAGGTTTTGCCTACGTAGGCAAGGAATATCGCTTGCAGATTGGAGAGAAAGAGAACTTTATCGACTTGCTCTTTTATAATTTGAACTTGTCATGCTACATAGTTCTGGAAGTCAAGATAGGTTCATTCACCTTTGCTGATGTCGGGCAACTTGGTGGTTATGTAGTAGCTTGTAATCACCTTCTTCGCAAAGAGGGGCGTGACAATCCTACTATAGGTTTACTTATTTGCAAGGAGAAAGACCGTATCCAGGCACAATATGCCCTGGAATCAAGCAGCCAGCCCATAGCTATTTCTGAGTACGATCTAGAAAAATTCTATCCTGAAAAATTAGAAGGAACTATGCCGACGATAGAGGAATGGGAAGCTAAGTTGGGGGGTAGCATTGAACACGAATAATATAGAATTATTCAAGTTTTGCAAGTTTAGCCCCACACACCCTGGGCTAGGAGCTTCTGCCCCTTGCAAATACTACTTAATGATTCCGATTAATAATTAAATAACAATAACAGGCAACTAATTGTTACTCAAATATTTGGAATTATCGTTCAGAAAGATTATCTTTGTGAAAGATAATAATAAAGCATAACATGATGGAATATAATAACGAAGAAGCTAAGATACTTCTACCTGAAGACATCATACAATAGGAAAAAGGGGCTATATGCTTATCCAAAAGATAGCATATAGCCCATTAGCGTTTTGATTGCGAACTACGATTAATATAACTTTACCAGACTCTAGTGTCTCCCATATGGATTGGGAATTCTTTACTATTTCATTTTCTACTCAGGGTTTCTACAATAGTCATCACCTTTGTGAAATGGAATCTGGTCATACAAATCTCCTGGGTCATCCTCTGGACGTGCATAATTAGAAGATGCAGCCAAGATGCTGGCAGCCTCTATCTGATAGCTGCGCATCTCTGGTTTCATATAATTTTTCTTTGTCATACTTATCAATTTATTAATGGGTTCATATTACTTTACATACTTCTTACCATCCTTGATGTAGATACCACTCGTAGGCTCTACGCTAAGCTTGCGTCCCTGCAAGTCGTAGATGCCTTGGCGAGAAGATGATACATCCTCCGTGTCGGTCTTGACATAGATGCCATCAATGTCTGTGGTCTCATCACCACCAATTACGTGGATGGCGATACGGCTCAACTGGACAGATGGATTCAGCTCGCTACCTGTTCTGTCACTGGCGTTGAGATACCATCTCTGTGGATTAAGTTCCGTATCACTTCCAGTCTTCCACAGTTCACCTTCATTAATGACGAAGTCACTTGTTGTGTCAAAGCCAGTCTTTGCATTGAGAGTACCCAAGAACTGATAGTAGCGTGTAACGCTGGCACAGTCTATTTTCTTGTCAGCAGCAGCGGCAAACGATACATTTGTAAATTGCAAAGTCTTAGCCTCAGCAGTTTCTGGTGCCTGCTTCAAGCGGATGAGGCAAGGGGTAAGTGCTGGTATGGTGATGCTATTCTTTACTGGTTTTACCTCCAACACAGTATTAAAGCTGCCATCCTTCTGCTCAAACTCATGGAAGTTGTTGATGGTTGCCACCTCATAATCGGCAGGTATCTGATCGCATTTAAGTTCGAATGGCACATATAACGCTTGCCACTTGCCGTGGGCGAAGGAGCGGTTATAGGTCAATTCCTTTACGGTAAATTCCGCCTGGCTATTGTATACAGTGGCATCATTCAATGTGAATGCTTCCACGGTGAAAGCACTTGCATCATCGTTTGGCTTAGCCTCGATGCTGCCATCGCTTGTAGCGTAATAGTCATGATAGTCACAATCTGCTCTTGTACATCCCTTCGTATAGATGCTTCTACTCTCATCGAAAGTGGTTTCATCAGACATGCTATGTCCAAGAGCTGGCAATGTCTGTGTATAGGTATCGCTAAAGATAGCCTTGTCATTGAAGGTATATGAAGTCTTATAATAGTTATGTCCTGCTTCAGTACAAGTAGCCGCAACGTTTTCTTGCTCAGCATTATGCTCGACAGTCATTGCTTCTGGAGTCACAATTTTTCCGCATACCTTACAGGTGAATGTGGCAGTTACCGTAGCATTGGTCTTATCTTCATTGTCAGCCCAAGTGAATGCACCTTGATAGGTCTTGTCATGGTTACCGTTCGCCTCATCTTCTGCCTCGGCATTGTAAGCTGCAGAATGCTGATTGTTATTACTGAAGAAGCTTTCTTTGCTGCCATGTTGATAACCACTATGGACTGTATTCTCACCAGTTGAAGTCAAGACTGGATAAGCATCACCATTCTCGCCCAACTTCTGATACCATGCCAAGGTGCTTCCTTCGGTAGGAGCAGAAGTGGAGCCGTTAAGCAGCCATGCCACCTCACCGCTCTTTATCTGCTGTTTGGTGAATGCCTTGACCACGTCTGCTTCTTCCTTTCCGTCTTCGAAAGTCAGACGTCCTTCACCAACTATATTATTGATGTCCACAAATGAATTATTCAGCAAAGCCCCCCTGTTGTAAGCTACAATGCCCTTTGCGGTTAGTGTACCCTCTACATTACCTATAATGATTCCTGGATTGTCATTTGTATTTGTCACATCTCCATAACTGAACACATTCTGGATTCTTCTGTTACCAAACGTTTGTCCTGCTATGCCACCGGTATACCAACCTGTGCTTGATATCTTGCCATAGTTGGCGCAATCTTCGATACTTGCGAACTGAGCATCACCTATGATTCCACCAATATAGTTATTATCGCTTACAACGGTTCCATAATTGGTGCAGCGCTTGATGTTTGTATCCAAGCTATAACCTACAATTCCGCCAACACACCTTGTACCCTTCACGCTGGAGTGATTCTCGCAGTTTTCGAGATTTATTTGGGTATCTCCAACGATACCGCCAGTCTCGTCTTGTCCTATTACTGTACAATTATCTGTGGTTTTAATGCCCTTTATATGTGCTGAATACGAGTTAACGTATGCATTTGCACATCCTGCCAAGATACCGGTGCAAACTGTATTCGTATTTGTTGTGCTCACATTCTCCACCTTGGCATTGTCAAAGATAAGGTCTTGGATAGTCGCATCCTCAATACAGCCGAAAAGCCCCACATCGTTTTGTGTTGTCTTGATATAGAGATGTGAGATGGTATGTGCCTGACCGTCCATATTTCCCTTCCATGGATTATCTAAGTTGCCTACTGGTATCCAGCTCAAGAGTTCCTTGCCGTCTTCAGCCGCATGGCAGTAGTTGGTAAGGTCGATATCCGCAATCAACATGGCAGATGCCGAAGGGTGAGTAGTTCCAGCTACTTCGCCTTCGTCCACGATAGTTCCGTTCACATAGTCGCGGAACCAAGCCAAGTGGCAAGGTTTGGCTATCTGGTACACCCCATTTTCTTCTGAAGGCTTCACAGCCACATAATGCTGGCAACGGTCGCAATAGCCATCGTCATTGTTGTCGTGTCCAAGGGCAGGTTTCTCTGCGTTCGTCACATCTGTCAATTCCTTGATCAATTGGCTGTCGGAATATATCCTTTGGCAGTCCTGGCATTGCCAATATTCCTTGGTTGCCGCCTCTGTGCAAGTAGCGTTTGTTGCAGCGTGGTGATTTATTGTCTGTCCGTGTTGATACTTGATTGCGGAACTGGTAGTATTGTTGGTGAAACTACCTGAGATTATCTCGTACGTCATGCAATTTACAAGTGAATTATCTGCATAAACTGTATGCTCCGAGCCAATGACAGGATAGATGTCGCCATCATTAGCCAGATTTTGTCCCCATTTCGCTTCACTCGAAGCATTTTGCTGGAGCTGATAGGCAACAACACCGCTCTTCAGCTGTGCTTCTGTAAATCCTGTTGCGTTATCTTCTGAAGGCTTGCCATTTCCGAAGGCTTTAATCGTAATCTCTTGGCCGTTTGCATTCAGCTTTGCGCCACTATAGTATGCCACCATGCCCTCAGTGGTCCCATTGTCAGAATTGCCAAAAGCCATGCCTATATCTTGTGTTCTGTTAGTGGCAGAAACATTGCCATAGCTGAACACGTTCTGTATCTTGCCTTCGTTTACATAACCTGCCATGCCAGCAACACGCTCTGTACCTTTTACATCTCCATAGTTGGCGCAGTCTTGAATCGTTCCACTGATGAAATAGCCAACCAAGCCACCTGCATCCGTACCTGTTGCCGTTACATTTCCATAGTTGGCACAGGTGGTTATGGAACTATATTTTGCAGTACAGTAGCCCAAAAGACCGCCGACTCTTTCTTTTCCTTGTACCGTGGCGTAGTTCACGCAGTTGTAGGCGTTACCCCAAAAATCACCTGCAATACCACCAGTTTCTTTACCTCCTTTCATCTGGCAAGTATTTGATATTTTGATATTTTGAAGGTTGCTATTATTTGCATAACCAACCAAAATTCCTGTGTAAGTTTTCGTATTCGTCACATTTGCATATTCAAAGGTTAGGTTCTTGATTGTACCTTCCATGGTATAACCAAAAAGCCCCACATTATTCTGGCTTGCATTGATATAAAAGTTGGTGATGGTCTTTCCATTTCCATCGAAAGTACCCCGGTATTGGTATCCGTAATCATTCTTTCCAATAGGCTTCCAACTCAGTTCTTCTAAGTTTTGTGACTTATCTTCCGCATGACATACTGTACTCATGTCAATGACCTCAACATCTTCTGATATTTTTGCGCAGATAAAATTGTTTCCGCTATTCACCTGATCGCGGAACCACGCCAATTCCTCAGCTTTTGTGATGATGTAAGGATTGTCTGTTTTTCCGTCACCCTCTGACGGTTGACTAGCAGTTTGTGCCCATGCCCCCCCCATAAGGCATGAGGATAGCCATCACGAGTATCAGCATCGTGAATAGCCTGTTTCTTTGTTTTTTGTTATTCATAACTGTAAATTATTATTATTATTATTTCTTACATATATTCTCTCATTGCCATCAGATATACTGTAAATCCCAGGATGATGACGAAAGTCAGTCCGAGAAACAGATAGATATAATATCTTCCTCTCTTGATGAAATCACAGAAGCTGTAGCGAGCCTTGTAGTTTTCATCAAGATATATCCTGTAGTCTTGAACCATGGCATAGCTCATGACTATGGCGAACAACAGAAGAAACAATGCCACTATAAAAATAGCCTGTTCCTCTTTCGTGAAAGTCTGAATTATATTTTCCATGGTGCAAAGATAGTGTTTTTCAAGCAAATAAGGTGTCGCATTCCCTCATGGATGTGTCGCATTCCTATAAAAAAGGTGTCGCATTCGTGGGGGAATGCGACACCTTATTTATATTTTCGACCATTTCGTAAGTAACTATTATCTCTTGCCTTTGCGCCAGACATTGGGGCTACAACCAGCCTTGGCATTGAATATGCGGTAGAGTTGGGAGCGTGAAGAGAAGCCACATTCGACTGAAATGATGTCGTTGCTATAGTCGGGATAGTCGAGCATCATCTTCTTAGCAGCCTCAAAACGTACCTCGGCAAGCCAGATGCGGAAGGTGGAGTTTAGGCATGAAGTGAAGTAGCGTGACAACTCGCTCTTAGAGATGTTCAGCGAGCGTGACAGGGTGAACATGTTTACTGTGGTGTCTTTGTAGCCCAAATCTTCACACCACTTGTCAAGACTCTCCTTAATGAACATCTGACGCTCCTGAGAAATAGACTGTAAGTTTTCTTTACCGTCTATAGGTTCTGCATCCTGCCCATCGGAGCTTTCTGTTTCTTCATCTGCTATGGCTGCGCTTTCTTCTTCCTCCTTATCCAAGAATTCCTCGGTAGGAACGTAATTGTAGCCCAATGCCACGAAACTCAGGTTGAAGAAAAGGATAGAGAGCAGAGCCAACGGTCCTATTAAATATAACAAGGTGGTAGAGAGGATGGCGAAAGGCATGGTATGGGTAGAGAAGAACAGGGCGAAGACACTGGCTCGGGCATATCGCACGTAGGGCAGCATGTCGCCACCTGTCATCAGCTCTAACTTTTTCTTGCGTTTCCGAATCTCAATCATAATCATATAGATGCAATACGCTACGTTTGCGCCGAACAATACGAGCATCGCATAGAGCCAGTTGCCAATGTTAAGACTTCCGCTATTACTGTAGCCTATGCAGAAAACTGCGATGATGGCGGCATAAATGCAAGTGCAGACGATGTTCATCTTTCGGCGGTTGGCATGGGTCGCCTCAATGTTGTAGATGCCCATGGCGATAGTGGTGATGCATGGGGTATAGACAAGAATGTTGAAAATAGCTCCCAAGTCATCGCTTTTCGCACGAAAACCCAAGAGCATCTGCAAGAGATATTGTATGGCAAGTCCCGTCATACCTGCAAGTATCAGCCAACGTGACCACTCATAGCGTCGGTTGGTCCACTTCATGTGCAGGTGGGTGATGCCGAGGATAAGGGCATTGATGAGCATGAAGATGAAACATGCAAACTGGAGGAAATATAAAGAGTCTATCATTCTTACTATTTTGTTGTTACTTTCTTGTATTTCTGGTTGCTTGCTGTAGGATTTTCAGGGTTGGTCATCTGCAAATATCCTGCTGCAACAAGGGATGTGATGTAACGCTCTCGGTTCTTGGAATGCATACTGACTCCAATTCTGTCAAGTATCTCTTTGGTGGTTCGAGGAACAGAACAGAAATTGACTATGTCCCTTTGCTTGTTAGACAATGACACTTTTGGAGTGTCAGAGTGTCTAAGTTGAGTGTCTAAGTCGTTCTCAGAAGTGTCTAAGTCGGTACCAGAGTGTCTAAGTCGAGTGTCTAAGTCGTTCTCAGAAGTGTCTAAGTCGGTGCCAGAGTGTCTAAGTCGAGTGTCATGGTCGGTGTCAGAGTGTCTAAGTCCAGTGTTATGGTCTTCGACTTGGTTACTTTTTTCCTCGACTTCGTTACTTTTTTGTTCGACTTGGTTACCGACTTGGTTACTTTCCCCCTCGACTTGGTTACCTTCTCCTCTCCAAACCGTGATGACAAATTCCTGTGCCTTGTCATTATTCATAAACGTGACATTGATATCTTCGTCCAGAGCACGAGTGATGCCGCTACCTACACCAGTGTATGGCAGCAAGTATATAGCATTGTTAAAAAGGAACATATTGCGAGGCATAGAGGTTCCTGCGTTTATCTGTTTCAATATATCGTCCATCATTCTTTGATACATTTTTTGTTCAACAAATCGTTTACATCCACTTTCAGCAAATCAGAAATCCGCTTGCAAAAGTACGAAAATAATTTCAGAAAAAGGTAGAATATTCTCAAAACATTTACGAAAACATGCAAATAATTGATTGAACTTTCGCATGTGGTTCAAGTACGGGCTGAAGGCCCAAAAGAGGGTGTGGAGCTTACTTGCGAAAGTTCAGTAGGCTTATAAACTCCAGAAAAAAAAAATCTATGAAAAAATATGAAAAACCATGAGCAAGTATGAGCAACTGTGAGTTGACACCTCACCGATTTCGTATCTTTGCATTGTGGTTCAGAGATAACATCTCATACCACCAAGAGGCAATGCGCAGCGCCCCCCTACAACACAAACACAATTTATTAACCTTAAAAATGAAGACACTATGATTCTGTACACATTGAAGAAGTATGTCAACGAGAAGTTGAGCGCCGCTTACGGCAAGTTTTTCGCCTACCCTGTAGTCACCCAGACCTATGGTCTTGATGAACTCGCAGAGCACATGTCAAGTCACAACACCCCGTTCTCAAAGGGAGCCATCAAGGGTATGCTCACCGACATGGTGAGCTGCGTAAGAGAACTGGTTCTGCAGGGTATCGCCGTGAAGATTCCTGACCTCGCCATCTTCAGCATCGGCATCAAGAACAAGGAAGGTGCAGCCTCCGAGAAGGAGTTCACCATCACCAAGAACATTGCCGGACTGAAGCTCCGTGCACGTGGCACCGGCGAGTTCAAGGCTTCCAGTCTGAACCTCGATGCATCTCTGAAGAAGGCTACAGCCGTAACAGGCGATGTAATCCCTCCGGATGACGGCAAGGACAACACAGGCGATACCACCCAGGGTGGCGGAACAAACCAGGGAGGTGATTCAACACAGACTGGCGGATCCGACAACACCGAGAGCGGCGGCTCTGATGGTGGCGGCAACATGGGCTAACCCATCCGCCAACAGATGAAGAAAGAAGGTTTTAGGCAGGATGCAGTCCGGGATTCGGCTATAGCACCCCAGGCTATTCGTCCATATAGCAAGCAGCATTGAAACACGCGCTATCAAGCCCATCTGCTCATCCTGTCAGCCTTCCTACTCCAGTATTGCCCGGATATAGGAAATCCGAGCCCCCAATCCATTTATTAACCTTAAAAATCAAATGAAAATGAAAAGAGAAACACTCAAGAAAATTCTGAATTTCGTCATTACCGTTCTCACCGCCATAGCCTCTGCCTTTTGCGTGCAGAGCTGCAAGTAGTATCGCTCACAAGTCCGTTAGGCGTTAGGGAGAAACGCCTAGCGGACTTGCGCATTTCAGACTATCTACTATAAACTGTTAACTATCAACTATTACCTCCCCCACTTTTATCTGCTCCCGGCATCTGTCAGCCACTTCTTTTCTATGCGTTACACAGATGATGGTCTTGTCGGCATAAGCAGCAAACAGACGGTCGAAAAGGAGCTTCTCGGTTTCGGCATCCAGCGATGAACTGATTTCATCCAACAGCAGAATGTTGCCTTTGCGCAAAAGACTGCGGGCTATGGCAATGCGCTGCGCCTGACCGCCACTCAAACGGGTGGCATGCTCTCCTATCTTCGTATCCATACCTGCCGGCAAACTGAACACGAAATCGGCACAGGCTACATGAAGGGCTTCGGTAAGCTGCTCATCTGTAGCCCCGGGATTGGCAAGAAGAAGATTATCACGTATGGTTCCGCTCATCAGCGTATTACCTTGCTCTAGATACACGATATGCGAACGCATGCCGGTTCCTTCTACCGCTTTGCCCTGTGCATCATACAAAACAATCTTTCCGCTATCGGGCTGAATGATACTCGACAGCAAGCGGAGGATGGTGGTCTTGCCACAACCGGTTTCTCCCACTATCGCCACAGATGTGGCGGGACGGAAATCATAAGAGAAATGGCTGACTACCATCTTCTTACGTTCATCGGGATAAGAATAACTCACATCCTGAAGACGGATGCCACAAGCATGCTGCAAAGGAATCGGAGCATCAGCCTGCGACAGAGACTTCTCCTGTTCGGTATTTTCGATCTCTACCAACCGGTCTACACTCGCTGAAGCATGAATCAGTTGGGGAATCATGCCCAGGAGCGACATGATAGGACTCTGTATCTGTCCTACCAACTGCAGGAAGGCGGTCATCACACCAAAGGTTATCAACCCATTCTTGAGTTGGATGGCGCCATAGACAAAGGCTCCGAAATAGCCGTAACTGAAGGTGAAGGCAAGGAGCAGGCGGGATATCAACGTAAAACGGATTCTACGGCGAACCAGATGATGCAAACGCTGCTGCATGCTGCCTACCCTACCGGAAACCGTGCTTTCCGCCTGCAAGGTCTTGATGGTGAGTTCATGTTCTACCGTCTCCTGAATCATCATCTGTATACTACTCTCCTCCTCGCGTATCGCCAGCGTCATCTTCTTGAGCCGGCTACCCAGATACTTGGCACAAACTGCAACCACCGGCGTAAGCACAAGAAGACTCCATGCCAGGATGGAATCGATGGAACGCATCAGGAAGAAGGCGCCGAAGAGCTGCACCAGGGTGACTACAACCGATGGCAAGACATCCGTAACAACCGAAGAGGCTGACGAGAGATCGCGCTCCAAACGCTGACTGATATCGCCGGAAAGCATATCGGAAGCAGGCTTTCCGGAACCTGCCCCAGTATGATGCTTTTCGGCATAGAGTTTCCTGCCCAGCACAAACCGGAAGAGGCGGCTGCGCATATCATTCTGAAGGATTACCTCGGTGATGCCGGAAAGATAGAATACCAGCTGGCGAAGGGCTATCAATAGAGCGATGACAGAAAAAAGCACGATGGTTTCGCGCAGCACGTCGCCACGCCAGATCACCACATCGATGAACCGGCGACACAGCCAGACGAGCCATAAGCCTAAAGCTACCTGCAGGAGACCGGCAATGATGCGCAAGAACAAACGTCCACGGACAGCAGACATCTGGCGGAAAAACCAAAGTGCATACTTTCTCATACCAGTCCCTCTTTCTGCCACTGGGCAATAATCGCCTCGCAGTCTTTTTCTGCCTGAGCCATAACTACGTCATACTCATCGCATAATGCCTGAGCCAACGAAGCTACCGTAAATTCGCCCTGTTTCTCAGCCGCCTTCCAGAGAAAGGCAGCTGTTTCATTGAGACTGATCAACTTGGTAAAGTCTACAGCCTGCATACCTTCGGCTGTTACCACATACTCACCGCAAATCTCGCGGAGTTTAAAATCGTTCTTGATCTTCATTGTATTTTTGTTTTTTAGTTTTTATATGATAAAAGGATATAGAGTTTGATTATTTTAAGCAAGCCCCTACGTACAGGCCTCAACCTCTGCCATCTGTGCCAGTTTCTGAGCGCTTTCTGCGAGATGAGACTCTTACGGCTGCCATCGGGACAGATGACAGCATGCGCCTTCGCAATGACATCCTTGCGCAGGCAATGCTCCTTAAAGCCGAGATTTCCATCACCCGTCAGTATGATGCGGCAATCATCTGCTGAAAAGGATGCGGGGGATGCATCTCCTGCAACAGGCTCTATCCCGATGATGCGATGCACCACCGGATAGCCTTCTTCTACCCTTGCCATCACGATATCGCCCACCTTCAACTCTCCTTCTACCGGATAGAATTCAACGCAATCCCTACCCCCTACGATAAAGGGAAGCATACTGGTGCCCTTGACCGGAAACTTGACAGGACAACCTTCACGGATGAATTGTTCAAGTGCTGCAATGGCCTTATATTTTGAATCGGATGTATTCATCTTTCTGTTGTATGATTGTTTTTACTGACTGATGGTCTGACAGCAAAGGAGGGCTGCACCGGCATCGGGCAGACAGTCGAGCTGATAAAGTCGGGTGTCCCCGATTATCTTCTCTATCGTTTGATGCTGACCGTCAGCAATATTCTTCTCCCACGCCTTGCCGGAAACCGAAGACTTGAGAGACACATAAGCCTCTATGACGGTCTGTTTTCTGATTTTATTCTCGGGTGCCTGTCGCAACTGGACGATTCCCCCTACCGGATATTCCTCGTTCTTATAGCAAGGTGTCTTTCCGCTCCAAGGCGAACCACTCACCATGGGTGTTCCTTCGGGCGTTACATATACCACCGGGTTGTCATCATTCAGCAGTCGGGTTCCTGCTATATGCTTGAGCCACAGACCGGAATGCGTACTCTTACCCGTTCCGCTCTTGCCCAGAAAGAGATAAGCCTTTCCCTCCTTTACTACGGTAGAAGAATGAAACAGGAGTGTATCTCCGGTTGCCGAACGCATGGCATAGAGCAGCATCAGCGAGGTATCAACAGTTGCCTTGATGGCACCGAAAGCCGACTTCTGACTGAAGATGCCAGCAGGGACCTGAAGACTGGAATGCTGATAATCAAGACCGGTAACCAGTATGGATTTCATATCAGTCATCGCCATCAGAAACGCCTTCTGCGTTTCTCCCAGACTACCGCTGATAATGAGCTGTCCCTCTTCATCCTGTCTGCATTCCTCTCTGAAGCCGACAGGTTTTCTCAGTTCTTCCCCGCTTTCTGACAAGGTAAGCGTGAAGGAGATTCGGGCAGCAGATGCGACCTGTTCATCGCATTCAAACCCCTGATAAGCCCCCAGCAAAGTATCCATAACCTTCTGACAGTAATCAGGATAAGAAAGGCTGAACCCGACATGGGCTACCTGATAATACTTTATAATGGATTCCATTTTTATTCTTTCATTTATGCTCCCAATGAGGAGCGGTTCGAGATTTTCATTGCTGCAACGAAGGCCTCAGAACCCGCATTGTCAGCAATTTTGCAACAAAAATACAACTTTTATCTGAAAATAACGCCTAAAAAAGCAAAAAATAGCAGAATGATGCTTTTATTTTGAGT
>ERZ1034949.1035-NODE-1035-length-14601-cov-24.312801_pt1 | contig 14601 bp, 16 predicted proteins | sample MGYA00520590_ERZ1034949 | MGnify/ENA primary metagenome ERZ1034949 (study PRJEB33766, sample SAMN09781752) | gut metagenome | biome: gut microbiome | host: Homo sapiens | place: Madagascar | study: EMG produced TPA metagenomics assembly of the PRJNA485056 data... | reverse complement strand
TTGGATGGTTTTCTGCTCTTTACTTTTTAGAATATTATCTCGAACTCGCGTTATTCAGCAATAGACAGGCTTATGTTTTAAGTTTGCCTGTTATTGTTTTGTCATTATCCCTTATTATAAATCTATAAGATTGTCGTGCTGCTTAAAGCGGCAGGATGTATCGTATCATATTGGTTTGAACAAATGAATTATACCTATAAGAAAATCTGGCTCATCGCTTTTCCTGTAATGATGAGCATCCTTATCGAACAACTGATAAATATTACCGATGCTTTGTTTTTAGGGCATGTGGGTGATGTGGAACTGGGCGCATCTGCCCTTGCCGGAATATGGTTCTTGGCAATTTATATGCTCGGCTTCGGGTTCAGTTTGGGGTTGCAAGTGGTAATTGCCCGTCGTAACGGAGAACAGCGGTATGCAGAAACGGGAAAAACGTTCTTTCAGGGATTGCTTTTTTTGTTGATGCTGGCTGTACTCCTCTGTCTGCTGTCCAAGATATTTTCTCCCGTTCTGTTGAAACATCTGATAACTTCGGATGATGTTTATAATGCGGTTATCTGCTATTTGGATTGGCGTATTTGGGGATTGTTGTTCTCTTTCCCGTTCCTTGCCTTACGCTCGTTTTTGGTCGGTATCACACAGACAAAATCCCTGAACATGGCGGCTTTCACTGCCGTACTGGTGAATATTCCGCTGAACTGGCTCCTGATATTCGGCTTCGATATGGGTATATCGGGAGCGGCTATCGCTTCTTCATCTGCCGAAATGTGTTCGCTGGCTGTATTGGCTGCATATATGTTTAGACACATTGATAAAAAAGTGTATGGCTTATACTGGCGTATTGATATAACGATATTGAAAGAGGTATTTTCTATCTCGGTATGGAGTATGCTCCAGTTCTTTACAAGTGTAGCCATTTGGTTTCTGTTCTTCGTGGCTATCGAACGTTTGGGAGAAACGGAATTGGCAGTATCAAACATTGTAAGAAGTGTTTCCGCACTGTTTTCTGTTATCGTCAATGCGTTGGCAGGTGTCACCGGTTCTTTAGTGAGTAATCTGATTGGAGCAGGTGAAAAGAAAAAAGTTTTTCCGCTTTGCCATAAGATTATCCGTTTAGGATACGCAACAGGCATTCCATTGATTGCTTTTGCGTTGTTCTTTCACCAGCCCATTATAGGGGCTTATACGGAAAATCCCGGTATCGTACAGCTTGCATGGGCGCCTTTTCTTGTCATGCTGTTAAATTACTTCTTTGCACTACCCGGTTACGTCTATCTGAATGCCGCCACAGGAACGGGAGCGACACGGACAGTATTCATTTTTCAGGTGACAACTACGATTGCTTATCTGTTCTGCTTATGGGGATTAGATTCTTGTGATGTCCCGTTAGCGACATATTGGGCTGTGGAATACTTATATGTGATACTGCTTGGTACACAATCCGTCATTTATCTTAAATATAAACAATACTAAGAACTGAAAGTTATGATGAGCAAGATATATCCCCGTAAGGGTGACACGCAAACCGTTTATTTGAACGCTGTCGTAAAAGACCCGTCTATCAAAATAGGCGACTATACCATTTACAATGATTTTGTTTCAGACCCGTGTCTGTTTGAGCAAAACAATGTGTTGTATCACTATCCGATTAACCACGAACGGCTGATAATTGGAAAGTTCTGTTCTATTGCTTGTGGAGCAAAATTTCTGTTCAACTGTGCCAATCATACCCTAAAATCACTATCGACATACACATTTCCGCTGTTCTATGAAGATTGGGAATTGGATAAGGTAAATGTGGCTTCTGCTTGGGACAACAAAGGCGACATCGTGATAGGCAATGACGTGTGGATAGGATATGAAGCCGTAATTATGGCTGGTGTCCATATCGGTGACGGTGCTATTGTTGGTACAAGGGCGGTTGTGACGAAAGATGTGCCGCCCTATACCATTGTGGGTGGTGTTCCTGCCAAAGAGATACGAAAGCGGTTCAATTCTGATATGATAGAACAGATGCTGGCTTTGAAATGGTGGATTTGGTCGGTAGATAAGATACAGGAGTTTTTGCCTTATCTGATGAATAGCGATTTAGAAAAAATAGTGGCAATGAAAATAGGTAGCTATGAGAACAATAGCGGAAGAAATGTTGTCCCGGATAAATGCTGAAATAAAATTGCTCAATTATGACAATGATATTACAGCAGATGATGCTTTGCACATGGTAAAGTTCATTACTCCGCTATACAGCCAATTAAGAAAGCTTGTATCAGACTATGTATTTCCAACAAATGAAGACGAAATTCTCTTTTTCAAGGAAATCAAGCCTAATATCCTCGACAAATATCTGTATTTCAGTAAGGTTTACAGTATCGAAATGAAATGTCCCATTGGTAACAATGAGATTATCAAAGAATATTTGAACCAAGAATTAGAGGAATTAACTCGTTTCTTCCGTGACAATTTGGATTTTTACCAATACTATCGGTCAAAATCCACTTATATGGATAACTTGTATTTCGTTCGCAAGAAAACGGATATTCAGTTATTGCTTGACAGTTTCCAATATGACCGTGACCCGTTGTTTTCAACGGAATACGATTATAAGATTGCGAAGATATTATGTAACGAAATGTTGCGCATATATTTAAATCAACGGTTGGTAAAACTTGGGAATACGAATCAGTTAGAACACAAGCTGCAACAACTGGATAAGTATATTTTCCGCTTTACAGGCAAAAAGGCATATCTTATTGAATTAGGATATTCTCTTGTATCTTCGGGCGACATAAACAATGGCAACGTGGAGATAAAAGAAATGATGAATTTCCTTAGCACGATATTCCACATTGATTTAGGGGATTATTATGCTTCATATATAGCCATGAAAGAGAGAAAAGACCGGACGGCATATCTTCATCATCTGATAGATAATCTTGTTAAGCGGATGAATGAGGATGATATGAAATAATCTCCAGTATTCCAGTATGTAGAAGTACCATGTTCACCCCAACATGGTACTTTCTTTTTATGGTGAAATCTACTTTGAAAAAATGACATTTCGGGGAGTTTTTACGCCAATATTCCCCTAAAATAGCCTAAAAAAAGTAATACCATGATAGATACAACCATGACTTTTAGGTTATTTCTTATCCCGAACTTTGCAGCAAATCAATAAGTTACAATATGGAGATTATAACATTTGAGTCAAAAGCCTATAAGGAACTTGACAACAAGATTACCGCCATAGCAGACTACATCTTCAATCACTTGGACGAAAACAAGACCGATGAAGATGAAATTTGGGTGGATAGTTACGAAGTCTGCACGTTCCTGAAAATCAGTGACCGTACTTTACAACGCCTAAGGGCGGCAGGAATGATTTCTTACTCCGACATCAAGGGGCATTACTTTTACAAGATTAAAGAAATAAAGCGAATGTTGGAAGAACGCCTGATTAAGCGTGATAAGGAGTGTATAAATGAACTGATAACCAATCATCAGAAATATGTTAAGGAAAGAAGAAATTCTAAGCAGAACAAATAACGGGCTGCTTGTTTTCAAACATTACTTACCCGGTGACTGGCGTATTGGCAGGCACTTTCTTAATCCTTTTTATCAGGATAAGAAAGCATCCTGTAATATCTACTTCGACCGCCATAGCGGTATGTACAAGATGAAAGACTTCGGTAACGACAATTATAGCGGCGATTGTTTCTTCTTCGTAGGGCAGTTAAAGGGGCTGGACTGTAATCGGGCGGCTGACTTCGTGGAGATACTGGAAATCATCGACCGGGATTTGGGCTTGGAGCAGGCTTCCGGCACTCCGGTTTCCCTTCCCCCGGCAACCGTCCGCCGGGCAGTGCCGGACAAAATAGAAGAAACACCCGAAAAGTCTGTCAAGCCCTACCAGTTCCGGGAACAGAAATTCCCGCTTGCCGAGTTGGTATATTGGCAACAGTACGGCATCACGCCCGAACTGCTGGAACGTTACAAGGTCTGTTCGCTTCGGGAGTACCACAGCGAAACAGCAGAGGGGAAACCATACACCTACACTTCATCGGTAGCAGAACCCATGTACGGCTATAAGGGCAAACAGCACATCAAGCTGTACCGCCCGTTCTCCACGCCCCGCTTCCTCTACGGTGGCAGCTTCGGTGAAAACTACTGTTTCGGACTGGAGCAACTGCCCGCCAAAGGCGATACGCTATTCATCACGGGCGGCGAAAAAGACGTGCTTTCGCTGGCAGCACACGGTTTTCACGCTATCTGCTTCAATAGCGAAACGGTGATTATCCCGCCTACGCTAGTTTATCGGCTGACGTTCCGCTTCAAGCACATCGTCCTGCTCTTTGACATGGACAAAACGGGCAGGGAAAGTTCACGCAAGCAGGAAAAACTATTGGAAGAATTTGGCGTGAAACGTCTGTTGCTACCACTTCCGGGAACGAAAGAGGAAAAGGACATATCCGACTACTTCAAAGCCGGGAACACCCGTGAAGATTTCCTGAAACTGTTTATCGAATTTTTAGACAACCTGTATAGCGACACATTGATTATGCTAAAATCATGCGAGATAGATTTCAACAACCCGCCAGCCAAAGCGCAAGAGATTATTTCGGCTGGTGATGTTCCATTAGGAACACAAGGCAACCTGTTCGGCATCACCGGGGGCGAGGGAGCGGGAAAGAGCAATTATGTAGCCGCAATCGTGGCGGGCTGCATCTGTCCGGTTGGTGCAGAAGTAGATACGCTGGGCATACAGATAACCGCCAACAGCAGGCACAAGGCGGTCTTGCTCTATGATACCGAACAGTCGGAAGTGCAACTGTTCAAGAATGTAAGCAACCTGCTGGCACGTGCCAAACAGCCGGACAAACCCGATGAACTGAAAGCGTTTTGTCTTACCGGTATGTCACGCAAAGAACGCTTGAACGCCATTGTGCAGAGCATGGATAAGTTCTATTACCAGTATGGCGGCATCCAGTTGGTCGTCATTGACGGTATCGCCGACCTTGTTAAGAGTGCCAATGATGAAGCGGAAAGCGTGGCGGTGATAGATGAACTTTATCGGTTGGCGGGCATCTACAACACCTGTATTCTTTGTGTGCTGCACTTCGTTCCGAACGGCTTGAAGCTGCGGGGACATTTGGGCAGCGAGTTGCAACGCAAGGCGGCTACAATCCTTTCGATAGAGAAAGACGATGAACCCGCCCAGTCGGTAGTAAAAGCCCTGAAAGTGCGTGACGGTAGCCCGCTGGACGTTCCTCTGATACTCTTTGCATGGGACAAGAAAGCCGGGATGCACGTTTACAAGGGTGAGAAACCCCGTGAGGAAAAAGAGAAGCGCAAGGAAAGGGAGCTGGTAGGCGTTGCCCGTGATATTTTCGGGCGACAGGCACATATCACTTATATAGACCTTTGCGAACAGTTGCAACAGGTCTTGGATGTCAAGGAACGCACCGCAAAGAGTTATATCCGCTTTATGCGTGAACGGGAGATTATCATTAAAGACCCGGTGAACCAAAGCTATTTTATGATAGGTCTTATTTAATCCGGTAGCCTTATGTATATAGATAAAGAAAACTTCGTGGCTTGGATGGAGCGTATCATGTATAGGCTCGATATGCAGGACAAAAAGATAGACCGTCTTTTAAGTGATTACAATTACCTAAACGGTGAAAAACTCCTTGACAATCAGGATTTGTGCTTTATGCTGAAAGTGAGTACCAAAACCTTGCAACGTTACCGGAAGAAAGGAATACTGCCTTACTTGACGTTAAGCGGAAAATATTTCTACCGTGCAAGTGACATACACAAGTTAATCCGTGAACGCATGGATTGAGTGATAATCAATATCATATATTTTCATCTTGAATCCTGTCTTGTTATGATAATAAGGCAGGATTTCTATTATTTGCAAGGTTATTCCAGCGTTTTTCGCTACTTTTGCAAAAGTAACATAAGAGAATAACGGCGGTTGAACAGTTTCGGCTGTAATATCGTCTTTATATATAACATATTCGTTCGCCGAATATCTCAAAGTAGGAAACTGGCACTTTTCAAAAAATGACGAGATTTTCAGCGCAATGTCTATGCTATGCTTCGTCATAGCGTGGGCTTGCCTGTTTCGTCATTTAGGGTATGCCAGTACCTCTACTTTGGAGCAGTGTAAGTTCACGCTTCTTTTTGGGATGCTGGCGGACAGTTGAATATAGATTAGTAAACTGTTTAATATCAGATAGGATGAAACAAATTAAAGCGCATATCGCCGTATCTCTTGACGGACATACAGCAACTTTAGACAAAGAACTGGACTGGTTGCCCAATGAAGTAAAAGCTATCATCGGCAAATACTATTTGGATGCAGATTACCTGCTTATGGGGGCGAACACCTACAACTATATCTTTGAACACTGGGGCGGGTGGCCGCACAAAAGCAAACGGTCTTTTGTGGTGTCACACTACGATACCAACGTAACACCGGATTGCGACGTGAAGTTCCTGACCGAAGAACCGCTGCAAAGGATTTATGAACTGAAACAGGAAACCGACATACTGGTGGTGGGTGGCGGCAAGCTACTTACTTCATTGATTAAAGCCGGATTGCTGGACAGCCTGACAATATACACCGTCCCGGTCATGGCGGGCAAAGGCATCGGCTTTATCGGGGAAACATCCGGCTCGCTGTGGAAACTCTCGGAAAGCAGGGTGCTGGATAACGGGGTGGTCTGTTCGACCTACCTGTTTGGCGGAAGCGTATAAAAAATGCGCCCGGTTCCCACCGGGCGCAACCACTAAAATTTCAATTATCATAAGTGACAAAACCTATCACAATGAAATTTCAGCGGCAAAGATAGGCTATTTCTTCGGTTTCGCTTTCTTTTCGGGGAATGAAAAACCGACATTGAACTGTTCGTCCAGCACAAGCGAAGCATCGAAAGCCTTGCCGTTCTTGCCCTTGAAGCCCTTGATTAGCCCGGTCTTGCGTTTCGTCACCAGCTCGACAATCTGCTTGTCGGAAAGCTGCTTGTCGCACTTGTTGCGGAATATGGTTAGCGTGCAATCCACGTTGGAACACTTCGCCACTTTCGGGTAGAACAGGATGCGTCCGTTATTGCATTTGGGGCAGGGACAAGTTTCGCCATTGGCGACAGACAACTGCACCGAAAGTAGTTCCGCCGTGATTTGCGTTGCGTACACCTCGATACCCTTTCGGAACGTGTCGGCATCCATGCTTCCCGCTTCTATCTTGGTAAGGGCGGTTTCCCACATACCCGTCATTTCGACATCGGCAATCTTCTTGTCCTTGACAATCCTGTAAACGGCAAGCCCCTTGTCGGTAGGCACAAGGTTCTTCTTCTCACGCACGATGTACTGGCGGGCGAACAGCGTTTCGATAATCGCCGCACGGGTGGCGGGTGTGCCTATCCCGGCATCTTTCAGGCTGGCTTTCAGTTCGGCATCTTCCAGTTCCTTTCCGGCGTTCTCCATTGCCGCCAACAGGCTGCTTTCCGTGTGCAGCGGTTTCGGCTTGGTCTGCTTTTCGAGCAGATCCACGCCGGAGAGTGGCAAATATTCTCCCTCTTGGAGCGGCGGCAGGCTGGCGGCTTCTTCATCCCCGCCCGTTTCCTGCTCGCCGAACACCACACGCCAGCCTGCTACTTTCATCACAGACCCTTTTGCCGTGAAATCGGTATCTCCAGCCGACAATATGGCGGTGGTAACGTCTTTCACGCATTTGCCCGAAAAGGCTTCCAGCATACGCCCGGCTACCAGTTCGTAAACCGCCCGCTCGTCTTTGGAGAGTTCGCCGGGCAGGTTCTCGGTAACGATTAAGGCGTGGTGGTCGGTCACTTTGCTATCGTTTACGCTACGGCGGTTCAGTACTGCACCGTCCAGCCCGGCGGCATACCCGGCAAAGCGGGGATATTGCCCTAACAGGGCGACACGCTCCGGCATTTCATCGAAAACGTCTTCCGGGATATAGCGGCTTCCGGTTCTTGGATAGGACATCACTTTCTTTTCATACAGGCTTTGCGCTATGGAAAGCGTCTTGTCAGCCGAAAAGTTCAGCTTCGTGTTCGCTTCCTTTTGCAGTGTGGTAAGGTCGTACAGAAGCGGCGGTTCTTGGCTGGATTCTTTCCTCTCAACGGATTTCACGGCAAGTTGTCCGGCATCCTTTACCTGTTGCAGGGCGGCTATGGCTTCGGGCTGTTGCTCCCACTTGGCGGACGATTGGGCGGTGAAACTTATTCCCACGCTGGCGGTATGGGCTTTGAGTTGCCAAAACTTGATGGGTACGAAATTCTTGTTCTCCAAATAGCGGCTGCATATCATCACAAGTGTGGGTGTCTGCACCCTACCCAGCGAGAACACACCCTGCCCGGCGGCTACGCTCAACGCTTGGGTGGCGTTTATCCCTATCAGCCAGTCCGCTTCGCTGCGGGACTTGGCAGAGAGGTAGAGGTTATCGTAACATTCTCCCGGCTGCAAGTTATCCAGCCCCTCACGGATTGCCTTGTCGGTAAGGCTGCTTATCCACAGGCGCACGAAAGGCTTCCGGCAGTTCAGGTAATGGAAGATATAGCGGAAGATTAGCTCACCCTCACGCCCGGCATCGGTGGCGACAATAATCCGGTCGCACTGGTCGAACACTTCCTTTATCACTTTCAACTGTTTCAGCACGCCGGGGTCTGCCTTATAACCTTTCTCCGCTTTCACCTGACGGGGGATTAATTGGAAATCGGGCGGCAGTATGGGCAGGCTCTCCCTGCGAAAGTTCGCCACGCCATAGGCTTCCGGCATGGCAAGCTGGATTAAGTGGCTGAACGCCCATGTCACCATATACCCGTTGCCGGAAAGATAACCGTCATTACGCTGGGTCGCACCGATGATGCGGGCGATGTCCTTTGCCACGCTGGGCTTTTCTGCTATCAATGCAATCATGTTGTTTCTTTTTTATGGTTTGTTACAGACTTGATTTCCCGTAAAATTTTACGGTCATAATAAATATGGTAGCCGCCCACGTAATACTGGCGGTTGTGCTTGTCTATTTCTTTCCAGTCGGTTTTTAAAGAAAGGACTATGAAGAAAATCAAGACGACAAGCGGAATAGCTATAATATAGATTAGCTGCATACCTTTATAATTTCATGCCTTTGGACTTCTTGGGCTTGTCCGCTTTCAGGCTTTTGTCCTGCGCTTTGTCTTGTTTCTCTTTCTGCTTGGCGGTGGGCTTGTCCTGACCGCTGTTTCAGCGGCTCTTTGCCCTGTTTGGTGGCTTCGTTGGTCTTGCCCTCCGAATTGACCGCTACCTGCGTCCGGCTCTCGGCGGCGGGGGTAACATCTTTCGGCTGTACCTTGTCGGGGAATTTGCCCTGTGCGCCGGGCTGCACATGACCGTTGAACTCAACGCCCTTGCCGTCCTTTATCCCGGCTACCTGCTGTTCTCCGGGCTGCTGTCCCTGCTGCAAGAACTGGACGGCGGCACAGGGCAGGAACTCCAAGCCACGCTCCACCGCACTGACCTGCAAATAGGCACTGCGCTTCGTGCCGTCCCTGAATTGCAGGTTTTCCATTTTCACCGCTTGCCCGGCTTCAAAGGCGGCTTTCTGCTCCGGGCTGACTTTCACGCCGCAAATGGTGTCGGGGCATTTCCACTTGTCAGCCTGCATATACTCCAGTTCGTGCGTGTACCTGTCCCGGCTGACGAACACGGGGATTTGCCCGCCGCTTTTCGGGTCTTTGATTTCAGCAATGCCGCCCAAGTTGCCAGTGCCTTGCAAGTTGCCCTGTTCCTGCTTGGTGAACCCGTGTTCATGGAACGGGCGTTGCAACAGTTTCTCGTCCTGCTGCACGCCGTGCAGCTTGGGTACTATCGTGCCGTCCTTAGCCTGATAGAAAGAGAGCTTGACATCGGTAGGTTTGAGGTAGAAGCCGCCCACCGTCCCTGAAACGGTGTAGGTGTTGCGGGACTTGTAGCCACGCATCACCCGATCGAAATCCTTCGTGTTTTTCAGGGTGTCGGCGGTGATGCCGACTTTCTTCAGGTTCTCCCAGTCGATTTTTGCCGGGTCGAAGCGGTAGCCCTGCTTGAACTCGTGGAAGTCGGGCTTCGGAACTCGTAACATTTCAGCCCGCTTGCCGCCCTCCGGTGTCGAGTTACGGTGGTTGTCCTCGATTGCCTTTGCGTCCTGCTCCACTTCGGAAGCCTTGACACTGAACAGTTTCAGCCCGGAAGTGTCCTGATACTTGCGGAAGAAGTTGGAAATGAAGTTGCTGAACACATCGCTGTTCTTGTCCACCTGCATGAACTCGCCGCCATGTGTCGGCGGCACGGTCTGTAAATTACCCTCCTTGTCGATACCCTTAACGGCACTCACCTTGCCCTGCTGTTTATCCAAGACCAGCAGCACGTCTTTTTCCTGCCCCTCTGCGAGCGGGGTCATTCTGTTTGCCATAAATAATTGGAATTTTAGTGGTTACGGGAATAGTCCCGCCCAAAGGTAGCGACTAAATATGCCATATTTGGACGGGCGGCAAAGGCTGTCCGAATTTGTCCTGCGCTGTCCCGATTTGTCCGGGTCAGATGAAAATATTCAACCAACAGTTGGAGAAATAAAAACATCTTCAGCAAAATATTTGTTATGTTTTTGCATGTAATTACATAATATACTATCTTTGCAGTATAGAAACAAAGTACATAAATATGGCTTCATTCAGGAAAGAGATACTTGGGCAGATTGAACGGATAGATACCGGGCGTATATTCACGTTCCGGGATTTGTCGTTTGAAACGGAAAAGACCGCCAATGTTGCGGTGCTGCTCTCCGAACAGAGCCGCAAAGGGGTACTGGTACGGGTTGAAAAAGGGGCGTACTACCGCCCCAAGAAATCTGTCTTAGGATTGGGGAAGCTGCCCGTCTATCAGGATGAACAGTTCCGTTATCTTACCGAAAAACTGAACGGCTATATCACGGGAGCTTACGTCTATAACAAAATGGGGCTGACCGAACAGGTTGCCACAACCATAACGATAGCCACTCCAAACCCGGTTCGCCGTTTCCGCTTCAAAAATTTGGACGTGGAGTGCGTGAAAGCCTACTGCATGGACTACCCGGATGAAAGCCTTGTCCCGTACTTGCGGCTACTCGATGCGATAAAGGACATGAAGCGCATACCCGGAACAACCGAACAGGACATCTACAACCGGGTCAAAAGCCAATATTTCAACGGGTACAGCCTGCCGGAACTGGAAAAAATCGTATCTTTGGCGAAAAGTTACCCGCCACGTGTCAGAAAGGTGGTGGCGGACATACTGGGCGACATCAGACAAACCGTATTGCAAACGGAAATGGCAAAGACCATTCTTCCCACGACACGGTTCAACTTGGATTATAAAACGGCATAGGACAGAAATATGAATTTACATTCGAACAAGGAAGCGTTCAAGGAAATCATCGCACTGGCGGCTGAACATTTCGGCTACGAGCAGTCGCACGTGGAAAAGGATTACTGGGTATCGAAGATACTGCGGGATATTTCCATGTCCGAATATGCGGATAAGACCTACTTCAAAGGCGGAACTTCACTTTCCAAAGCCTACGGGCTGATAGAACGCTTCTCGGAAGATTTGGACTTGTTCGTGTTCACGGGAGATAAAGGTGCGTCCAAGCAGGCGGAAAAGACATTAAACAAGAAACTTTCCAAATACATAGCCGAACTCAACAGTGACATATACAAGGAAGATTTGTCGGAAACGGGCGGTAATTACCGCAAACTGTATTTCTCGTATGACAATGTATTTCAAGGCGTTGGGCTTAAAGAGCATTTGGAAGTAGAGATAAAATCTTGTGACCTGCCGGACAAAAAACTGATGTTCTATCCGGCGGACAAACGGGTTATCAAACCAATTGTGACCTCCTTTCTTGAAAGCATCGGGCAAGATGAACTGATAAGAACCTACGGGCTGGAAAGTTTTGAAACGCAGTGTATCAATCCCCGAAAGACTATCTGCGACAAGGTTTCAAGGCTGGTAAAGCTGTCTTACAATGAGGATGCAACCGCACTATTGGCAAAGCATATCCGTGATGTTTACGACTTGTCGGCACTCTACCACAATCAGGAATATAACGATTACCTACATTCGGAAGATTTCTTGGATGCCATGTACCGGGTGACGATAGAGGACGGACTAAATAAAAATTCCCGTTCGCACTTGTCGCTGGCTGATGCACCGATATTCAAGGATTCCGAAACGGTCATGGCGTTGCCCGAAGTAACTACGGCGTACACTACCGATTTGAAGAAACTGACTTTCGACAAAAGCAAGATGCCGCCGATAGGCAAGGCTGTGGAAGCATTGAAGAACTTGCACGAAATACTGGTTAAATTTGAAATTTATCGGAATAGTATATAATTATGGCAATTGTGAAAAGAAGATGTTTTACCCAAGCTACGTTAGAAGGTATCGCCAAAATATTGGGAGATACAAGTAATGGCTTAACGGGAAGTGAAATACAATACCTTTTACAACAATCTCAAATTGAAGATATTGATTCACAAAATACCAAATGGAAAAGGTTATATAGTGCTTTTGCAAATTACCAAAACACACATCAGTGTTCTAACAAAATACTTTATTTTATTCAATTAGCTTTATCTCCTGCCAAATTTGTAAATAATGAGTACGAGTTTACAGAAAAAAGAAATGCAATAAATCAACAATTAGCGTTTATCGGCTATCAACTAAATGAAACAGGAAAATTTAGTGAAATAATTCAAGCTAAAACGATTTCAGAAGCGCAGCAAAAAGCAGAAAACCTAAAAACAAAATTAGAGAACCGCAACGCACATTTGGCTCTCTTTAAATATTGTAAGGCTGAGTTGCTAACAAACAACTATTTTCATGCTGTCTTTGAAGCAAACAAAGGTTTATTTGATAGAATTAGGGACTTGTCATTGTATAATGAAGACGGGAACAAGCTAATAGAGTATGTATTTAGTAATACACCTATATTAATTATAAACAATTTCCAGTTAAAATCTGAAATAGACGAGCATAAAGGATTTTGTAACCTTTTAAAAGGATTATGTGGAATGTTTAGAAATCCTGAAGCGCACGAACCTAAAATTAGCTGGAACATAACAGAACAAGATGCTTTGGAAATTTTAGCAATGATTTCGTATTGCCATAGAAGATTGGATAATGCACAAAAAATAAGATAGCAGAAAAATTCCGCTATCCTATTTCATTATTTATTCTTCCTCTTTAATCAAGTGGCATAGCTCCGGGTCGTTCTTAATCCGGGTTATCTCGTCCTCGACTATCTGCCGGATTTCCTGACGGATGCGGTCATAGTTGGCTTGTATCTCCTCCTGCATCCGGTCGTTGCCGTCCTTGTCGGTGAAGTCGATTATCTGCGGCAACTTCACGTAACGGGCGGTTTCCCGCTTCACCTTTTCATTGTCCACCACGATTTCACAGTGGAAAATCTTCTGCTCTATCCGTTCATCGAAATTGTCTGCCACAGCACCCACGAACATACCTTGCGTGAGGTTGGATATTTTGCTGGCGGGTATCAGGCTGTCCATTTGGGTGCTTATCGAGGTGGACTTCTCCCGCTGGTTGATTGTCATGCTCTGCCGTTTCTGCAACACCTTACCGAAACGCTCGGAAAGGATTTTCGCCGTTTCACCGACTACCTGACCGCTGAACACGTTACCCACTGTATTTTGTATCACCCGGCTTTCCTTGTCCCCGTAATCACGGGTAAGCTGACTGTAATCCTGAAAGCCTAACAGAACCGCAACCTTGTTGCTTCGGGCGGTCGCAATCAAATTATCAAGCCCACGAAAATATATAGTCGGTAATTCATCTATTATCACCGAACTTTTAAGCTGACCTTTCTTGTTTATCAGCTTCACTATTCTACTGTTATATAATCCCAGTGCTGCCGAATAGATGTTTTGGAGGTCGGGATTGTTGCCGACAACCAAAATTTTAGGCTCTTTCGGGTTGTTGATGTCCAGTGAAAAATCATTCCCCGTCATTACCCAGTAAAGAGTGGGTGAAATCATCCTTGAAAGCGGGATTTTCGCACTGGCAATCTGCCCCTGCAACTGCTCTTGAGCGTCTGATTCCCAAGCATCTACAAACGGAGAAAGATAGTTTTCCAGTTCGGGATAACTGCGCAAAATCGTGAATACATCGGCGTATTTATTGTTCAACAGTTCAATGGCATGGGGGAACGTGCAATACTTTCCGTCCTGATAGATACGGAGATACCAAATTATAGCCGCCAAAAGAATAATCGGGCTTTCCACGAAGAAGTCGCCCTGCTTGCTTATCCAACTTCGATTGAGGTTGAGCATAATCGTGTAGCTTGCTTCGTAGGCATCCGCAATGTCCGACATGAAGCTGGCGTTTATCGGGTTGCATCGGTGGCTCTTGCGGGGGTCGTCAAAATTGATAACGTAAAATTTAGGCTTTACCTTGTAGCCGTCCAAGTGGTTAAGTAAATGATTGTAAGCAATTTCCGACAAATCAGGAAATTAAGATGAGAATTTCCAATCACATGCCCACGAGATAAAAAAGGGACCG
>ERZ1034949.1030-NODE-1030-length-14669-cov-28.899206_pt1 | contig 14669 bp, 11 predicted proteins | sample MGYA00520590_ERZ1034949 | MGnify/ENA primary metagenome ERZ1034949 (study PRJEB33766, sample SAMN09781752) | gut metagenome | biome: gut microbiome | host: Homo sapiens | place: Madagascar | study: EMG produced TPA metagenomics assembly of the PRJNA485056 data... | reverse complement strand
TGGTGAGTGTACCCATAAGAATCGTATGTGAGAAAGAGTCGAGAAATCTCTCAGGTAGATGCCTGTGACGGTGTTACAACTCTAATACTATGGGGAAATGATCTGTAATCCCGAACACAAGAAAGATTTCTCGACTCATCGGAGCTGTAGCGATTCTTGACAGTAGTGTCATACGGCATTCTTCCACCGCTCGAAATGACGGGTTTGGGATAGGGAAATATACAGGAAAAACGTTTACAGAAAAATGATACCTTCCCTCACCTCGTCATTTCGAGCGGAGGTAAGCGCCGTGGTGAGTGTATCCATAAAAATCGTATGTGAGAGAGAGTCGAGAAATCTCCCAGCTAAATGCCTGTGACGGTGTTACACCTCTAACATCAAGGGGAAATGACCGGTATGACTCTATCCCTGCCCTGGGTGATTATAGAAAATCTTTATATCATCTACCAAGTAAAATTGAATAGCAGTCACTTTATTAGAAAGGCCGTTGCTTGTACCCCAGACAAGAATCTCGTGTTTATCGAAGTTTTCACGAAAAGGTAAAGAAAAGATTAAAAATAGTACATCTATACAGAAACATGTATAAAAGGGGCTGACACAGTACTTACGTAAGGAAAACTTGATTTTACTCGATGTTTATGTTAGTCTCTACATAGACCAAGGTCCCACCCTCGGGACGGTAGTCAGGGTCAGTACGTGAAGAAGCTTGCTGAGGAAACACGGTCACTCGAGCGGGCGCCGATTCACCGAACTCCCGGTAGGAAAAATAGAGGGACATCATTTCTTTTTATTTTTTTCTTATAAGGAGCGAAGAACTATGAAAAAGATTCTCGCAATCGCTGCTGTAGCAGCACTCACCGCTGGCGTATCCGCTTACGCTGCAAATCCTTTCTCCGATGTAACCCCTGATGACTGGGCTTATCAGGCCGTATCCGACCTCTCCGACCAGGGCGTTGTAGAAGGCTATCCGGACGGCACCTTCAAAGGTGAACGGAACATGACCCGTTACGAACTGGCTCAGATCATTGCCCGCCTCATGGCTAAAGAAGACCAGCTGAACGCTGAACAGAAAGCCACCCTGGACAAACTGGCTGGCGAATACGCTGACGAACTGGCTAACCTGGGCGTTCGCGTAGGCAACCTGGAAAAGAAAGTGGGCAACATTTACTGGTCCGGCGATGCTCGTATGCGTTATAGAGATAACAGCGTAGGCAATGATACTTGGGACGGCCGTATGCGTATCAATGTTAAAGGACAGGTTAATGATACCACCACCGTTAATGGCCGCCTGACCTATAACATGAACTTCAAAGACAGCACCAAAGATAGCGGCGTATACATGGATACACTGAATGTTAAACATCAGTTTGGCGACTTCGCTGTAACCCTTGGCCGTTATGCTAACAACTTTGGCAACGAATACTCTTGGCGTTTTGGCGATCCCCACAACTTCGACGGTGCTGAACTGTCCTATGCTAAGGATGCATTCAATGCAAAAGTAGGCTTTGGCCAGTGGGATACCGACTACACTGTAGATCAGAAAGCAGCGATGGATGATCAGGATGCTTTCTATGCAAAAGCTGGTTATGACTTCAACTTCGCTAAACTGGGCGTTGACTATGTAAAATTCCAGGGCAACAATACTGCAAAACAGAGCTTCTCTGGCAATGATGAACTTCTGGGCGTTGACCTGAGCATTCCGTTCGCACAGAAATGGGCTGTACTTGGTGAATACGTAAAGAACACCAATACCCAGTTCTCCAAGGATGATGCTTGGAACGCTGGTATCAGCTACGGCGTAGCTAACTGGAAGAAACCGGGCACCTTCAACATCAACGTGATGTACAATGATATCGGTGGAGCTACCTACTTCGGCGGCACTGGCATTGGCACCGATATGCTCGGCAACCTCAAAGATGGCAACAAAGAACTCAAGTTCTGGAATATTGGCACTGATGTAACCCTCGCTAAGAACGTTCAGCTCCATGGTGAATATGCATTCGACGCTGATCTGACCAACTCCGAAGATCCGGACGATGCTTGGACCGTTTCCCTGAACTACAAATTCTAATTTCTAAGAAATCAGAATACAGTTCCATAAACAAGAAAGAAGCTCCCTTTTTGGGGGCTTCTTTTTTATGTCATTTGGGCGATTGCGGGTATATGGAATCTTCTTATTAATTAGGAATGAGGAATCAGGGATGAGAAATGGTGGTAGCGGCGCACAAAATGGGAGGCGCCGCCTTTTGAATCACCACCGCGGCTCCGCCGCTGAATCTGTTTGATATCGGACGGTCTGATTAATAGCTGAAGTCTCCACTGCCGTAAGCATGCAGGCCTTAGAGAAGGGCCGCGGCAAAGCTGCAGGATGGATTGATGGAATGGGGCGGCGAAGCCGCTGAACCGCAACTCTCAAATCTCAACTCTGAAATCTTTCATATTCCCGGTTGCCACATTGCCCCGGACACAATCCGTTCTTCCCTATGATATAATAAAGCCAGTAACAGGCTCTGTTTTGATAAGGAGGAAGCAGCAGATATGGACGACGGCCACATATGGCTTGAACTTTGCATCATTGTTTTACTGGTATTGGGAAATGGGGTGTGCTCCCTGGCGGAAATCGCCATCGTCGGGGCCCGGAAGACGAAGCTCCAGGAGATGATCGACGAAGGGAATAAGAATGCCGCCTATGCCCTCATGCTGGCGGAGCGGAAGGAGGAGCTTTTCTCCACCATCCAGGTAGGCATTACCACCATCAGCATCATTACCGGTATGTTCTCCGGCGCTTCCCTGTCGGGGCCCCTGGGGCGGGAGCTGGCAAAGATTCCTTTTCTTGCCCCCTATGCCCAGGCGGTGAGCGTGGTGGTGGTGATGGTGCTGGTCACCTATTTCTCCCTCATCATCGGGGAACTGGCGCCGAAGTGGATTGCCATCGCCATTCCGGAAAAGGCGGCGTGCTTCGTGGCCCGGCCCATGATCATCATGGCCACCATCTGCAAGCCACTGGTCCTCTTTTCCACCTGGTCCACAAAAATGGTGGTGGGCCTCCTTGGTATCAAAATGGGCGGCGAGCAGCCGGTGTCGGAGGAAGAAATCAAGGTGCTCCTCCAGCAGGGCGCCCGCCTCGGTACCTTCGATAAGGAGGAACCGGAAATCATTGATAATGTGTTCGAGCTGAATGACCGCACCGCAGCGGACTGCATGACCGCCCGGCCCCAGCTCACCTGGATCGACCTGGAGGACAGCGAGAAGAAGATCTGGTCCGACGTGATGGATTCCTCCCATTTCCGCCTTCCCGTGGGGAAGGGGTCCTTGGACGATTTCAAGGGCCTGGCGGACCTGTCGGAGGTCCTCATGGACCAGCATCTCCATCCGGGAAAACCCCTGAAGCAGTCCCTCATGGAAAATGTCCATGCTCCGGTCTATATCCCGGAAACGTTGACACTCACGAAGGTACTGAAGCTTTTCAAGTCCCGGGGGGTCCACGAAGCCATCGTCATCGATGAGTACGGAACCCTGTCCGGCCTCATCACCCTCCACGATGTGCTGGAGGAAATCGTGGGCGACATGCCGGGGGACAGGGAGGACATGCTGGAGGAACAGAATAAGTTCATCCGGCGGTCCGAGAATTCCTGGCTCGTGGAGGGGCTCTGCTCCATTGACGATTTCCGGGAATATTTCCACATGGAAGAAGAACTTCCGGGAGAAGCGGAAGGATACTATAAGACACTGGGAGGATTTATCACCTACCTCCTTGGCTATATACCGAAGGAAACAGAAAAGGCCGTGTACGGCCCTTTCACCTTTGAGGTCATGGACTGCGATAACCATCGGGTGGATAAGGTGCTCGTAACGAAGCGTAAGCAGAAGAAGGGAGAAGAATGATGGATACGGAAGACAAGAAACTGACCCTGCCGCAGCGGCTGGCAAAACTGGAAGAAGAATTGAAGGAAAACCAGGGATTCCTGCAGACCTACATGCTGTCCCCAAGCCCCGATTTCCGTCCCGCCGAGGAGGAACGGATCCGGGAGATTTCCCAGCTTGCCGATGAAATGATGGGCATGCTGGAGGAAATCATCCAGGCCAATGAGGATAAGCAGGAAGACGAAGGCATGGATGAAGATGTGAACCTGGAATACAAGACCCATACCCTGGGCGACCCGGACGGGGAAGATAATATCGAAGGGGACTGGAATATCGATGAAAAGGAAATGATCCCCATCAGCGAAGCCGAAACCCTGCCGGAGGCGGAAGAACTGCTGTCCAAAAAAGAAAAGAAGGGCAAAAAAGGCAAAAAGGGAAAGAAATCGAAAAAAGGAAAGAAGAGCAGGAAAAGTAAAAAGGAATGAGAAACCCCACGGGCTGCGGCTTGATGCAGATACGTTCCATGCCGCAGACTGCAGCCCTTTTCCTGGGTTCCACCCCTTCGGTGCATCTATCCCCGGTCCTTTGGGCTGCCCCTTCTCTAAGGGGGCACGTGCATAACGATAGAGCCGGCAGGGGAAATCGATTGGTCCGGATTATATCATTTCAGGAGGTCCATTCATGGTCCATTATGCAGAAAAGACGGAAGTCATGTATCATACCGGCCTGTCCGGCGAAATGATCGACGGCGCCCGGTATGCCCTGGTGCCCGGGGATCCGGGCCGGGTGGAGGGACTGGCAAAGGCCCTGGACGAAGGGGCTTCCTTTGTGGAGAGCCACCGGGATTTCACCACCTGGAAAGCAAAGGTCAGCGGGGAGACGGTGCTCGTCATGTCCACCGGCATGGGAGGCCCCTGCGTCACCTTCGCCGTGGAGGAACTGGCCCGTCTGGGGGTAAAGACCTTCATCCGCGTAGGCACTACGGGATCCATACAGGAGGACCTGAATCTGGGGGACCTGGTCATCAATAAGGGCGCCGTCCGGCAGGATGGGGCGTCCAAAGCCTATGCACCGGCTGAATACCCGGCCATGGCGGACATGCGGGTGACCTTGGCCCTGGAAGAGGCGGCGAGGTCCCTCCATGTGCCCTTCAAGACGGGCATTTCCGTATCCACCGACAGCTTTTGGCCGGGGCAGGAACGGTACGACAGCTTCTCCAGCTACGTGCGCCGGTCCCTCCAGGGGAGCCTGGAAGAGTACCGACATTTGGGGTGTACGAATTTTGAAATGGAAAATGCCACCCTCTTCACCCTCTGCTCCGTCATGGGCCTCTCGGCGGGCTCCGTGTGCGGGGTAGTGGCGAAGCGGATTGACAGCGAAGCCGTGGCACCCCATGAGGTCTACGAAGAAGCAGAAAAGCGTTTCCGGCAGGTGGCAAAACGGGCACTCACCATGCTCATCGGCCACTTTATGGTGACGTTGTGATCAAAAAAGAGCCCTGAAAATGGTAAGTCATTTTCAGGGCTCTTTTTTTGATGGGTCAATGTTTATTGTGTGTATAGCCTATCCCTGTCACTTCGAGCGGTGGCAGTATGCATGGTGACGATACAGATAAAATCTCTGCAGCTTCGAGGAGCCTCGAAATCTTTCTTGTATTCGGGAATACAGGTTTTCCCTTCCGAATTCAAGAGTTGTAACACCGTCATGGTCATTTCTCCGGGAGATTTCTCGGCTCTCTCTCACATACGATTTTTACGGCTACAGTCACCACGGCGCTTACCACCGCTCGAAATGACGAAGGAGGGATAGAGGCACCATCACAAGTACAGTGTTCCGGAAAGATGCCTCTTCCCGCTCCCCGTCATTTTGAGCGGTGGCAGTATGCATGGTGATGATACAGATAAAAGCCGCTACAGCTTCAATGAACCTCGAAATCTTTCTTGTATTCGGGAATACAGGTTTTCCATTCCGAGTTCAAGAGTTGTAACACCGTCATAGTCATTTCTCCGGGAGATTTTTCGACTCTCTCTCACATACGATTTTTACGGTTACAGTCACCACGGCGTTTACCACCGCTCGAAATGACGCTTTCGGGTAGAGGCATACTACAGGTAACGTACAGTAATTATTTCTATCCACCCCTCCGTCATGTCGAGCGGGACCAGCATGCCTGGCGGCTGTACAGCCAGGAATCGCTGCCGCTTTGAGGAGCCTCGAAGTCTTTCCTTGTGTACAGGGCTGCAGGGTTGTTTAAAAGTGAAGAGAGAAGCGTAAAGGGGGAAGAAGCAGCATTCTACGGCGCAGCCGCGGGATTTCAACGTTTCACTCTATTCAAATCTTCCTGGCTGCTGCCCGGTATTCTCTAGGTGTCATATGGAAGCTCTGGCGGAAGAGTTTTGTGAAATAGCTCTGGCTGGTGAATCCGCAGGTATAGGCGATGTCAGCAATGGGGGTATCCTCCTTTTCCAGGAGGCTTTTGCTCACGCCGAGGCGGTATTCATTCACATAATCGATGGGAGAAAGGCCGATGTAGGTCCGGAAGAGGCTGCTGCACTTGCTCTTCGACACCTGTCCGGCGGCGGCAATGGCGTCCAGGGTGATTTTCTCTCCAAAGTTTTCATTGATGTAGTGAATCATGCGCTTCTGGGTTTCCCGGTCTTCCCGGGAGGGCAGGGGCTTTTTGGCGTCTTCCGGCGGAAAGGCCTGGCAGAGGCGGTACAGCAGGAGATGGAGGGAAGCGGCAATCCGGAGGCCCTTGAAGGGGTCTGTAGAGGATTCTTCGTCTTTTATTTCCCCTATCAGGGAATGAACAGCCGGGGAAAGGGCATGGCCGGCAGGCAGGAGGAGGCAGTCCTTCTCTCCGCTGTCAAAGAAGGGGTGGATGAGCCGGCGGCGGATGTCCGCTTCCCTGGTGAGGAGGGCGGGGTCCATAAGGATCCGGATGAGCCGGGTCCCTTCCTCATGGATCAGGTCGTGGTGGAGAATCCCCGGAAGCACAATGAGTACGTCCCCTTCGTGGAGGACCATCCGGGATTCATTGACCTGGAAAGAAAGATTTCCTTCCAGCACGTAGAGGCATTCTGCCTCTTTGTGATAATGGCCGAGGGGACTGCCGCCGGGAGTATGGGATGCCGTCTCTTCGGCGGCATAGAAATCCCTGGCAGGACTGCCGGGAAGGGCCGGGATCCCGGGCAGGGGAATGGCGCTGCTTTTCATGGTAAGGACTCCTCTATAAAAACGATATAGTTATAAAAATAAGAAAAATATTGCTATTTAAATTAATATTTTAACGATATAATTATATCAGAAATCGAGAGAAATGAATATGATTTCTGAAAGAGAAACAGCAAAAACCATTTTTATATAAGGAGGAACCTATCATGGAAAAATTATTGAACAGACTGCTTGCTGACCTGGTGGTGGAATACCACAAACTCCAGAGCTATCACTGGTACCTCAAAGGCTACCACTTCTTCGATGACCATCCGAAGCTGGAAGGCTACTACGACATGGTAGCCGGCATGGTGGACGGCGTGGCGGAAGACATGCTGAAGCTGTCTTTGAAACCGGAATCCACGCTGAAAGGATTCCTTGCCATCACCGCCATTCAGGAAGCGGAAAATAAAGAAGTCACCTCGGAAGAAGCCTTCGCTTCTGTCCTCGCCGACTTCAAAGTTCTCCGGTACGACGTACTGGCCGTAAAGAAAGCGGCCGATGAAGAAGGAGACTACCTCACTTCCGCCCTCATGGATGACTACATCGAAAGCTTCTACAAAGAAATCTGGATGCTGGGACAGGTACTGAAATAAAGAGAATTGAGATTTGAGGAAAGAGAATTGAGGTCCCGCGGCTTCGCCGCCAAACGTTAGCCCTCCCTTGCTTGCAAGGGGGGACCACGTAAGCGGTGGATGGGTTGCTGCGAAGCGGTTGAGATTCTCCGTACTTCACAACAATCCAACTTTCCATTCATTTTCTGGTTCCATACCAGTCAAAAAAGAGCCCGCTGCGGTTGATAGAATCGCAGCGGGCTCTTTTTCACGTATTATTTTTACATCTCCTCATTCCGGTACGTACCGCTGCTCGAGATGGCGATGGGGGAGAGCTATTCCATCGGTAACGTTATTTCTGTTATTGACTCTTCCCACTCCCCGTCATTTCGAGCGGTGGTAGTATGCAGAGTGACCATGCAGATAAAAATCGCTACAGCTTCGATGAGTCGAAAAATCTCTCTTGTGTACGGGAACACAGGGCCTCTATACTCTATACTGGCATCAGCGCTGTAAGATGGTCAGAGGCATGAATCTGTGAGATCTCTCGACTCCTTCTCACATACGATTCTTGCAATTCTCCACATTCCGTCGCATACCGCCCGAAGGGAAGCGTGTCACTGGATGCTCAGTCGCCTTCGGCTCCCTGCGACTCCAGTTCCCTTGCCACCGCTCGATATGACGAGGGAGGAGGAGTGCCATTCTGCTGAAAACGTAATTGCTGCTATTGACTCTACCTGATTCCCGTCATTTCGAGCGGTGGTAGTATGCAGAGTGACTATGCAGATAAAAATCGCTACAGCTTCGATGAGTCGAGAAATCTCCCTTGTGTACGGGAATGCCGGGTTTTCACCTCATTCTGTGGCTATAACATCGTCATAGGCAATTACCGGGTAGATTTCTCGACTCCATTTCCCATATTATTCTTGCAATTCTCCACATTCCGGCGCATACCACCACTCCTCATTCGCACTCCTCACTCCTCACGAGCGGCCAGGTACTTTCTCAAAGGAATGGAGGGATTACACATGCATCCCAATCCCCCTATTGCCATTGACTGTGAAATCATTTAAAATAATAACGATATACTGTTCATGAAGTACCTGCTAAGCAGGGTAAAGGAGATTTTTCAAGCATGAGAGCACGTGGTCTTTTATTTGGCGTGGCTGTGGCCTTTTCCGTATGGAACCTTCTCACGAATGGCATCAATGTGCGGACTGTGGCTATCTGCGTCATGATTCTGGTATGCCTGGCAATGAATATTTATAATTACCATCAGAAACAGCTGCAGCGGCAGGCGGCAGAGGCGGAAGTACGGGAAAAAGAAGAAGTCCGCCAGATGAGGGCAGAAGCCAGGAGAAAGCAGAACCGGAGAAACCGGAAGCATAGAAAATAAGAAAAATGGGATTTTCCCTGCTTTAGTACAGGCGGTTTTCATACAAAGGCCTTCGGGCCTTTTTCTGTTGTCCTTCGGGAGGTTTTTATGCCGGTGGCATTGATTTATCGGTGGGCGGTCTTTGTCCTGCTCATTCTGGGGCTGATTCTTCTTATGAAGCACAAGGTGCTGACGCCCTTTGTGTTCTGGTCCCGTATCCAGTACTATACATTCACCACGTTCACCCTGTTCCTGGTATGGCTGGGGGCGACTCTTTTCCGGGCGCCGATTCCATTCCTCTATACCGCGGACTGCCGGTACATCGTGGCGGCGAGCCTGGGGACCCTGTCCCTCATGTACCACCTCATTGTCCGGCCCGGTGCCATCCGCACCCATAAGCTGAATGATATCAGCTATGAGCACTTCTCTTTTTACAATTATATTTTCCACTATTTCATCCCCATCCTTATGACGGTGGACTATATCTTCTTTGTGGATAAGACCGATATGCACTGGTACAGCATATTCACCTGGATGATATATCCCGCCTTTTATGTGGTCTTCGTTTATTTCCGGGCCTGGGTAACCATTGTGACCCACGGGAAATCCCATCTCTATCCCTACACGTTCATGGATCCCAACTTCCATGGCCCCCTGGAAATCACCCGGGGCGTCCTCATCGTGGGGGCCCAGTTCTTCATTATCGGCGTCTTCGTGTATGCCGTGGGCATGGGGCTCTTTTACCTGGGAATCCCGCCGCTGTCCTGGACTTATAATGGATAAGAATTCTCACTGACATAGAAGAAAATAAATGGTATAATAATGCCATTGTTGCAGTTCGATGCTTTTGCTTTAAGGAGTCTAATGTATGGCAAAGACAAATGAAACGAAGGATTTCGTGGATCATTCCTATCTGTATAAACCCTACCTGATCCTGGTGGCGGCGGCCTATATTCTCTGGGCCGCCTATGTCTGCTGGACCGGGTACTGGGGCATCGTCCACCATCGGGTGCCGGTGATTGACCTGGGCATGCAGGCAGCCCTCTTGTGGTGGCTCCTGGATACGACCCTCACGAAGACCGTATACCGCCTCGAAAAGGACCGGCTCTACATGCTGAAGACCGGCGTGGGATACAAGAAGGAACTGTCCATTCCCTATGAGAAAATTTTCGGGGTCCACCATTTCAAGAACCAGCTCATGAAACCTGTGACCTACCGGTATACTTTCCATGAATATGCGAAGCTGGACAACCGTCCCATCTGGTCCCTGCTCTATGATATCGATAGCGATAAGAAGGTAGGCCGGGTGCTCATGAAGGCGTCCGAGGAGTTCTGGAAGGAATTCGAGCGCCGCATGCCAGGGCAGATCCGGATTCCCCAGGAAGAAGTCATTACATTCACCTATAAGGCCATGGAAAAGAAACTCCGAGACCAGGGCTATTTCCAGGAACATCCGGAAATGTCCTTTGAAGAAGGCATCAAACAGCTCCGCCAGAAGGGCACCGAAATGGGTGGCCGTGAAGACGAGCTGACAGCTGAGGATTTCCATGGGGAACAGGTGGAACTGGAGAACGGTACCAGTAAGGAGACTCTGGAAACCGCCCGCCGTAAGATGGAAGAAGCGGAAAAGGCCAGAACAGAAAAGGCAGAAAAAGAAGAAAAAACGGAAAAGGTAGAAAAGGCCTGAGGCCCTGTATAGAAGCAGTGGGAAATGGAAAACCATTTCTCACTGTTTTTTTATTGCGCCATGCTGCCGGCAGGATACCTGGCTCCCCCTCCGGGGGAGCTGTCTGCGAAGCAGACTGAGGGGGGGCATTTGCGTCGAAGACGCTGATTCGCTCAAGGCTATGTCTATAAGTGCCAACATGCCGGTCCTGTGGCTTTAACAGTTTGGCACACTGAACCATTTAATGGCTCCTGTATTCATCATTTTGAACCGGAACCGTATAGTTTAACCTTACTGATTCCCTCCGACCCGTTACAGGCTGTTTTAAGTGCATTTTTGACGATTTTAACCGATGCGCCGGCCGATGTGGATGCCCTTGGAAAAGGCGAAAATGGCGGATCCGGTGGAAACCACCATCATAATAACAATTATATTACTGTAATAAATACAATTATTAACAGTTTTACTACTGATGTATGGAGTGGCAGAATAGGAGTATAAAGAAACGAACAGGAATCATATGCGTTTTCCATCGTTTCCATGGATTCCCATGAAACCGGCTGGTTTCATGAATTACGCCCAAAGAAAGGGGGGAGAAAAGAGGGCTGGGGGAAAGGAATTTACGTTTCCTGCTATCATACTTTTCTGTTTTCCTTTTTCCCGTAATCCGGTTTTCCGTCGGAATCTGCGGAAGCCGGGGGTGTGGGATTGGATTGCCGATACAGATTGGCACCATCCCATTTCCGGCGCTTCCTTAAAGACAGGACTGCTTATGAAAACACTGTTTCCTTCTATAGCGGCCGGTTTACAGGGCACTGTGCCATGTATGGATGCCGCAGGTGGGGAAAGGCCGGGATTACCGAATCATCCCATACAGCTGCCTTTTCCCGTTGGAACTCCTCCTGATTGCCCGTCCCTGCGGAATAGCTGGTGCTCTGTCATCATAACCGGTAGAAGGACCCTGTTTTCTCCATCCGAAGAGGAGTATTCGGGTGGCCCTTCACCTTCCTGGTCCTGCCTTTAACAGAACCTGCCGGAATGAAGGAAGCACGGATTCTGGATCTGTGCTTCGCGTGTACTGCAAAGGAGTGTGAAATCTATGGATCCCGCCATAATTACACTGTGCGTGCTGGCGGTGGCAGCATTTCTCTTTGTCACCGAACTGATCCCGCTGGCCATAACGGCTATGGCAGCCTGCACTGCCCTGGGTATCCTGGGTGTACTTCCCTCGAAGCAGGTCTATGCAGGCCTTTCTAATTCCACCGTCGTTCTTTTCGGCGGTATGTTTGTTATCGGCACGGCCATGTTCAAGACGGGCCTGGCTGAAGCCATCGGTATTGCGGTGGTGAAACGGGCCGGCTCGAAGGAAATCCCCCTGATGGTAGCGGTCATGCTCGTCACCATTGTTCTGTCCTCCGTATGTTCCAATACGGGCACCGTGGCCTGCCTCATGCCGGTGGTTATTGGCATCGCCAATGCCGCAGGCGCAGCTCCTTCCAAGGAACTGATGCCCCTGGCTATTGCCGCTAACGTGGGCGGTACGCTGACCATGATCGGTACTCCGCCAAATGTCATCGTTACCGGTGCCCTGGCAGCAGCCGGTCTTCCGACATTCGGGTTCTTCGAATTTGCCCTTATCGGTATTCCTCTCTGCATTGCCATTATGCTGTGGATGATTTTCATCGGCCACCGCTTTGTGCCGATTCATGAAGCCGGACAGATGGATGAAGACGCTGTGAAGAAAGCAAAAGAAGAAGCCGGTGGCGGCGGCGCTCCGAAGAGCAAAGCCAAAATGGCTATTTCCGGTATTATCCTCCTGGCCGTTGTATTCTGCATGTGGCTGTCCCTTCCGACGATTCCGCTGCAGACCGCCGCTGTGGCCGGTGCTATTATCTGCGTCATCACAGGATGTCTTACAGAAAAAGAAGCCTATGCCGGTATCGACTGGGTTACGATTTTCCTGTTCGCCGGCATGCTTTCCGTGGCTACGGCCATGGATAAAACCGGCGCCGGCAAGATGATTGTGGACGTGGTAGTAGGCTTCATGGGCTCCAGCCCGAACCCCTACGTTCTTTGCGCCGTGCTGTTCCTCATTGCCAACGTGCTTACCCAGTTCATGAGTAACACCGCCTCCGCAGCCCTCCTCGCACCGATCGGCATTTCCATTGCCCAGAACATCGGATGCGACCCGAAGCCTGTGCTTATGTCCCTGGGCATTGCAGCGTCCATGGCCTTTGCTACGCCAATGGCCACTCCGCCAAACACCCTGATTCTTGGCGCCGGCAACTTTACATTCAACGATTATGTAAAGATCGGCGTCCCCATGTGTATCCTGAGCTGGATTATCACGGTCATCGTCGTGCAGGTTTTCTGGCCATTCTTCCCGGGCTGATCCGGGACCGGTATACAATCCCGATGCTTTCCTGGTGGAAAGCATCGGGATTTTTTTATGCTCCCTTTGATTGCGGAAAATGTGGATTATACGGCAGAGTCAGGGAAAGTAAGACATATAAATAAAATCTATTAATGCTTATAGAAAAATATGATTTAACGCAATTTCGGAATGGTATAATTATATATTCAATAGAACTCTAAATATTATATAGATATAATACCTAAAATGCGAATGCAGAGAATAAGATAAACGCTCCGAAATAAGCATAGTATGCTATATAACTAGATAGTATGCTATGTAAATGGAAAGGGAAAGCCCCTGTTCTTATGTGCATTTGGAACCGATAAGAAAATCAAATGCCTGTAATTTGCATAATAATTTAATGCAAATAGTATGTATTGCATCGAAAATTATGGGAATCACATGCAAATACGTATAAATCAGCTGAAATCAGAGAATATTGAAAAATACAGGGGCCATGAATAAAATAAACATAGATGCCTATGTAATTTCCGAAACATTACATAGATGGGAGCCCGACCCTGGGACTGTGTGAAAAGGAGGATAGCAGGTTTACCAAGGGATATTTCATTTTTCCGGATTCATTTTCTGATTCATATCTGGAATTCAGCAATCATTCTTTATAACTTTATATGAGTCTACAAAATCTTCCGGAGAAGATTTCCTCTTAAGGCCTGATGTGCATCGAACCGGGCTTGATGGGAAAAATCAAAAGGAAGGTGAACCTTATGGATCCAGCCATTATCACACTGTGTGTATTGGCAGTAGCAGCATTCCTGTTTGTTACCGAACTGATCCCGCTGGCTGTCACCGCTATGGCAGCCTGCACAGCACTCGGTATCCTGGGCGTACTTCCGTCCAAACAGGTTTATGCAGGTCTTTCCAACTCCACCGTCGTACTTTTCGGTGGTATGTTCGTCATTGGCGCCGCCATGTTCAAGACAGGCCTCGCTGAAACAATCGGTCTTGCCGTCGTACACAAAGCAGGCACCGGCGAAGTCAAACTGATGGGCGCCGTTATGCTGGTAACCATCTGCCTGTCTTCCGTATCTTCCAATACCGGTACCGTAGCATGCCTCATGCCGGTGGTTATCGGTATTGCAAACGCTGCCCATGTAGCACCGTCTAAGGAACTGATGCCTCTGGCCATCGCCGCTAACGTCGGCGGTACCATCACCATGATCGGTACTCCGCCAAACGTCATCGTTACTGGCGCACTGAACGCAGCAGGACTTCCGTCCTTCGGATTCTTCGAATTCGCACTGATCGGTATTCCGTTGTCCGTCGTTGTTCTTGCTTACATGCTGACCATTGGCCGCAAGACCATTCCGATTCATGAAGTGGGCGAAATGGATGAAGAAGCCGTACAGGCTGCTAAGGAAGAAGCAGGTGCTTCTGATGACTCCGCACCAAAGAGCAAGAGCAAGATGATCATTTCCGGTCTCATTATGTGTGGCGTTGTCGTTGCTATGGCCTTGAACCTCAAGACCGTTCCTCTTCAGACCGCTGCCGTTACCGGCGCCATTCTCTGCGTCATCACCGGCTGCCTGAAAGAAAAGGAAGCTTATGCAGGCATCGACT
>ERZ1034949.1024-NODE-1024-length-14694-cov-24.858460_pt1 | contig 14694 bp, 11 predicted proteins | sample MGYA00520590_ERZ1034949 | MGnify/ENA primary metagenome ERZ1034949 (study PRJEB33766, sample SAMN09781752) | gut metagenome | biome: gut microbiome | host: Homo sapiens | place: Madagascar | study: EMG produced TPA metagenomics assembly of the PRJNA485056 data... | reverse complement strand
GATGCATCGATTTAAAGTAAAGTAATTAATGTCGTTTACTATAGAAGCTAGCAGCTAGAAGCCCTCGCCGGTTTATATGCATCGCCAGTCACACGACATTCCGGGACGAAGTCCCAGGCACAACCCTCGCGCGCGTATACGTGTATACACGGACCGTGTACCATCCCCTTTTTTACTTCGTACATCTCTATAGATCATTTCTTGTCCCTCTTGTCCCAAAACCGTTTCCATCCGACAGCGGCTGATTTTTTGAGGTGGACAAGCAGTTGGCACAAGTGGGACAAGGTGGACAACGTCATCGAAAAGAATCAATGACAATACATGATTTCAGGGACAAGCCGGACAAGATGGACAAGCTATACTTCGATCTTGTCCCGCCTTGTATAGACACGCTGGCGCCCATAAATGGTTCTGACACGAGTGTCTGATTTCTCCCATCCCGGAATACGTCTCATGATCGCCGTGATGTCATAGGAGTCCTGTTTCCGGATCTGGGCAGGATCTTTCCCGAAGCACTCCGCAAAGATTTCCAGATTGCTGACCATCTGGCGGCGAGTGGTCCCCTGGTGATTGCCGGCTAACGCATCACCGGACAGATACAGGCGCCGGGCTGTCAGATCTAATGATTCCCAGTCCGATGGAATCCGGGTTTCCAGATACTTACGAACAAGGCATTCCCGGTCATCGGACTCCATGGCGCTCTGCTGCATGGCGGCGGCGATGCTGTGGAGTTCTTTTTCCAGGTACAGGGGCTCTTTTTCTTTGTAAATCCCAATGGCCTCCGCCCAGATCTGGGAAATATCGTCTTCCGTGAGGTGCCAGGGTTTCTTTTCGGACAGGCCGGTCACAGGCACCGGCCAGAAGCGGCGGTTCCCTGTGATGTCCCGGAGGAAACCGTTTTCCGCGTTTGTGGTGCCTACGATGATGCACTGCCGGGGATGGCTTTCCACGTTTACTCCATAGCTGGCCCGGTATTTGTCGTCGGTCCGGGAGAGGAAGGATTTCACGGTCTCGATATCCGCTTTCTTCATACCCGCCAGTTCTCCCAGTTCCAGGAGAAAATAGCCCTGCAGCTTTTCTGCCGCTGCTTTATCCCGCATATCGGTCAGGGTAAGGCTGTCGGAAAACCACTCTTTCCCCAGTTTTTCAAAGAGGGTGGATTTGCCGATACCCTGGGGGCCATTGAGGATAAGGACGGAGTCAAACTTCGTACCGGGCCGATGGATCCTTGCCACCGCAGCAGCCAGGGTCTTCCGGGTCACTGCCCGGGTATAGGCATTATCCACGGCGCCGAGATAGTCGATGAGGAGGGTCTCCACCCGCTTCACCCCGTCCCAGGGCGGGAGCGCGGCGAAGTATTCCCGAATGGGGTGAAACTGCCTCTCGCTGGCCACGGTGATGAGGGCGTCCTTCGATTTCGGCGGCCCGTAGATGCCGTAGCGGGTGGAAATGTAGCTGTTCAGGTTCGACATGTCCGCGTCGCTCCAGCCCGGTTTCACCCGGGGCCAGGGAAGGTCTCCCCTCACGTCTACGGAATCCCGGAAAAGGTTGTAGGAAATGGGAAAGAGCCCCTCATCCCGGCGAAGGATGGTGAGGAAATTGGGAAGGCAGTTATCCACGGTGCCGTTGGAACGGAGGGCCAGCCCTCCAGGGGCCTTCTCTTTCTTTCCTGCCGTCAGCCCCGATTCCCCGCTGCCGGCGCCATTCTTTTCCCGGCTGCCGCTGCCCTTCCGGGCAGGAGCGGCGGGAGGGGCGGAGAAATCTTTCCGTGCCTCCTCCCCCTTCCGGTTTGCCATTTCATGGCGCACCCGGTCATTGCCGCCGGCATATCTCATCATGGCCCGGTAGGAGGGCAGTTTGTAGGTACAGGTGCCTTCGGGCATATTCCTGTCCAGGTGGCCGTACTTATGGAGACGCACGGCGTCGAAGGCATTGAGCAGCCTCCCGCAGAGGGGATCTGTGGCGTGGTAGGAGTACAGGAATTTCCCCTCATACACCACCACTCCCGCCGAGGAGTCTGCCGGGATGTAATCGTACCGGCCGGGGACAGCGGAGGGGGCGTACACGTCGGACAGGTATTTCCGGATGATCTCGTCCATGCTGTAGGACCGGCAGAAGGCGCCAATGATGCCCTCCTTTTTCAGGGGATCATGGACCTTCCCGGTCCCTTCTTTGCCGGAGAGGGGCTTTCCCTCCATCCCGGGCCAGGAGAGGACATTCTTCCAGTCCTCGTACTCCCGGAGGATGGGGTCTGGGTCCAGAGGGTTCCCTTTGATTTCTTCCGCCGCATAGACTCCGTCCCTGGAAACGGAGCCCCAGTACATGAGCCGCTCCGGCTCGTAGGTGGTGTCGTCGAAAAGTTCCATGCCCAGACGGCTTGCCACCTTTCGGGATACCGCGCCGTACTCCGCCGCCGACAGGTCCCGGAGGAGAGGAATCACCAGACGGAGTCTCGGTTTTTCAGGAGTGCTCTTATGGGTGGAGTACAGGAAACAGCGGTAGGATACCTTCTTTTTCAGCTCATCCACAATGCCCGGATGGCCATGGTCCATGTCCAGGGTAATGAGGGACCGGCACAGGATGCTTCCTTTGTTCCGCCGGCCCTCACGCAGGGCACCGCCTACAAAACCGCCTACGTCCTTCACGTCGGACTGCCGGTCCCTGGGCAGGGCCCGGTACTCCTCCATGGTCTCTCCTGTGACCACAGGCTCTGCCATGCGGCGCACCAGGGTTTCCCAGGAAACCTCTTCATTTTTCCAGACCTTCTGTCTGCGATTGGCGGCGGTTGCGATGCTGTACTTTCTAACCATGTTGACATCCTTTCCATTTCGACTGTTCCACTGATTCATCGTTGAAACCTCTCTATAGTACTTGCCAAAAATCTGTGACTTCAGAATAGTTTTATATTATGTTTTCATTAAGCTTTCATGAGTTACCCAGTTTCTGCACTTTTCCCTGATTTTTCGGATGCAGTAATCCACCTGGCTGCAGGACAGATGGTGCCGTTCCCCATATTCCCGCCTGGTCATGGACCGCGCCATGAAGAGCTCCCGGACCAGGTCCATTTCTCCGGCCGTCAGGAATGAGGCCATGTGGCCCACCATGTTGCTTTTCCTGGCGAGGGAAATCAGACACTCCCTTTCCCTGGGAACCATCATTTCCTCCCGATCCTCCAGAAAGGCGGAAAGACGGGACAGGTGCCGGAGCCCCCGCCGATGCCGGCGGTCATTGTTGTACTCCCGATCATCCAGGTCATTCATCACCTCCTGCAGGTGCAGCACCGGGACGAATTCCTTCTCCCACCGGTTCGCCTTCGCCAGGCGCCGGTCGTAATCGTCCCACATGAACCGCTCCACTTCCTCCTCCGGAATGAGCAGAGTCTCATTCACCGGGTAGGACCGGCGCCGGTTATCCTCGTACCGGTGGCCCTTACCCCAATCGTTCACATAGATCTTCGCTTTTCCTTTCATTGGAACCTCCTTTTCAGGAAACCTTCATGAAACTGAAAATAAAAAAAGGACCGGTCTTTTGAACCCGTCCCTCGACGAAACTGAACCACCACCCTTGCGGGCTCACTATCCAGCTCACGGAAAAGTTGATGTATCTTCTGAACTTGTGCCGCCAAATCCCACGAAAAAAAGCCGTGCAGTGGTAGAACAGCCATGCTGTAAGGCTCTATGGATTTGCGAATCTACGATTAGTTTACTATGAAGACATAGCATCGGTCAAGAACAATCATACATAATATTAAAAATTATTTTTGTAAAAAAGAGTGAATATTGATTTATAAAATGCAACTTATAAATGAATAGCTTATTCATAAATTACATAATAATATTCAATTCTAGTTATTACTTTATATTATAGAAATCACTATTAATATTTCAAGATAATCATAGATAGTTTACATATTTTATAAAACCAAAAGCAGCTTACTTTAGATTTGATTAGTGGTGATGAAATCTATTTGATAAGTAGTGCAGTAATCAAAAACCGGTGGTCACAAAATGTGAACACCGATTGAAAGAATAGGAAAGGACCGGCCGGTGATTCCCACCACAAGCGGCGCCACCGCGGGCAAATGGAGTATTTAGGGAGTACCGGAAAATCAGGGAGCTGCCGCTCCCCAGATCGAGATCGAGGGGGACTGCCGCTTTGCCGCAGAGATTGAGACCGAGATCGAGACCGAGGGTTTTCGCCTTCGGCGCTTCTATCAGCTAACCTCCGTCTGCTTCGCAGATTCTGCCTCTACGAGGCAGATCCATCCCCTGCCCTTTGGGCTGCCGCCGTTTGGCCAGATAGGAAAGCGCTTTTATGGGCAGGCTAAGCGCCTTTTGATCTCAGGCCAAACTTGGAAATCCTCTGCAGGATTTCCATCTCCAAGGGGGCACGTGCTTACCTGAAGCCTCGATAGACGGGATAACGTTCATAATGAATCATCTCGTAAGCATGCAGGCCCTTAGAGAAGGGCCGCGGCAAAGCCGCAGGATGGATGCGGCAGAGCCGCTGGAAATCTAGATCTAGATCCTTAATGCCTCCGGCCTCATCTTCCTCGATCTGAGCATACTAAAAGGACCTGCACTCACACAGGTCCTTTTCTTACATCACTCACGCTCCTTCCGAGAGATCGTTGGTATCAATCCGGCGAAGACCGTTCAGGGTGTAGGCGGTGAGGCCGCAGATGGCCTTCCCCGCATCCATGAGCTGGTCGTCGCTGGCATCCAATCTGATATTGGAATAGTTCAGGCTTTTGATCTTGTCCTTACCGGAAGCGGATGTACCATCCACCACCCGGACCTGGAGTTTCAGATCAGTTAAAGCTTTCTGTGCTGCCATGGGGTTTCCTCCTTTCTTGTAACAATATTGTGATAGATCGAGGTCGAGACCGAGTTCGAGGGAGTTCGCCTGCGGCTCTTCTATCAGCTATCCTTCGTCAAATGAGGTCGAGATCGAGATCGAGGGCATCAGCGGCTGCGCCGCCATAGGAATTCTAACGACTCTACCCCAATAACGTCCCATTTGACTCCGCATGAGGCCCCTTCCTCGGGAAGGGGTTCCCGCCAGGGTGGGGTTAGCTGATGGAATCCGGCCCGCAGGGCCCAACCAACTCAAGGCTCAAAGCTAAAGGCTCAAGGCTTCCGCACGTACGCACGACACTTAGCCACACACCCGCGGCGGAGCCGCTGGAGATCTAGACTTGGATCTAGATCTAGATCTTTAGGGCCTCCGGCCCCATCTCCTCGATCTCGACCTCGATCTCGATCCAGCGCACGTCTGCACGCCACTCTTACGCAAGTTCTTCTTCACTAGTCGTCACGATAACCGCTTTCTTGAAGCTGGTGATATCCGCACCGGAGCGGGAGACCAGTACCGCCTGGATCTTTGCTGCTGCGGTCTTGACTTCATCCAGGGTAAGGCCATCCTTTGGGTTTGCGATGGTCATGGTGGATGTGGCGTTGCTGCCGGCATTAAATACGAGCTGCAGTGTCTTCATTCATTTCCTCCTTTCTGGGCACGACTCCGGGTAGCGCTGATTGACTCGCAGAGTCAGATTTCATAATGATTTTTATGCACTGCTTCGTCATAATCCTCCTTAAATAGCTCGCTATTCTCGTCGGACTATTCCTCGCATTGCATAAAAATCAAGAATAAAATCTGACAGCGATCCAATCAGTGCTACCCTCGGATTTTTCATCCCGGGCCCTGGGATGTTCCGTTCAATTTAGCCCTCTACTCTATACATAACGCGAGGTTACCATTTGTGAACATCAGCTAGCAAAAGTTTGTTGAAATTCATCATAATTTTTGAAAATGGATCGAATATTTCTGGCATGCCGGTATACTACGCTGAATGAAAGGTTATTTTCCCTGGCAATATCCCGCCACTCTTTTCCTTCCATCCTGCGGCTGAACAGCTTTCTCTGGGTATCTGTCAAAGGGCAGGAAGCGATGATAGTCTGTACCTCTTTTTCATTAAGTACTGGTTCCATTGAAGCATTTGCATCAGGAACATCAGGAATTTCACTCATGGATGGTGAAAATATCTTCTTCTCCAGTTCCCTTTCCCTGGTCATATTCAGACGGCTCCACTTCAGCCTCTTCATGACGTACTTAATGAAATGGATATCTTTAGACGGATCAAACGACAAAAGGCATTCCAAAAAGCATACCCATAAATCCTGCTCTGCATCTTCCCTGCTCCAGTCCTCGTAGGAGCCATAGGAAAGACGATGGATATACTTTTTGAAATGCCTGCAGATTTCTTCTTTAGCAGAAGCGTCCGTTTTTGCTTCTACTGCCAGCTTATCCAGATACTGGTACCGTTCTTCTTTAGTCATTGGGAATCATCCTTTTCTCCGAATTCATCCGGAAAAATCGGTTCCTCACTTATCTTGACTGTTTAGCGGTTTAGCGATGTATCTGTTGAGCAATGTAGCATCAAGTGATTTCCGATTATGTAATTGTTAATTTCATTGTAACATATACTGATAAAGATTAAAAACCAGATTCCATTTATACATACCCAAAGAAGACCCGGTGTCCGTAGATTGCAAGAATTCGTCCAATGAATCAGACGCCAGCGTGAAGGGCGTAACCGAAGTTATCCCCAAACTGAACTTGTCGTCAGAGGATCAAAAGCATGAGCTAATCTAAAGTCCTGAGCCTTCCATATAGGGTTGTTTTTAGCGAAAATAACCGGTTATCCGGCTGCCGGATTCCAGGCTTTTCACCAAGGCCTTGGCTATTTTCCCAGATTCTTTCGCAGGATCCTCTTTATTTCCGCCATCCTCGATGGCCATTGAGGTGGGGAGTCAAGCAGACGTCCATGGAGACTTCCAACTTCATAGAACCTTCCCTTAGCTAGCAGTTGGGAAATATGAAATTGGGCCTATCCATTCTAGAGACTTTTTGTCCCTCTACTATATACATAACGCGAGATGTCATTTTGTGAACATGGAAAATCAAATTTTCCAAAAATTTGTTGGAGGACAGGCCCTGCGGGCCGGACCCATTACCATCTCTCAGCCGTTGGCAGCTCTCTTCTGGGAAGAGAGCCTTCTGTAGAGTCATCTGCACGTTTCAGGTGTAGAGTCTTTAGGATCCCGTTCGCGGCGGAGCCGCTGATGTCCTTGATCTCGGTCTCATCTGGCGGAGGTTAGCTGATGGTTGCGCCGCAGGCTGAAACTCTTTTAACCTCCCCCATCTATGGGGGAGGTGCCCGCAGGGCGGAGGGGGCTCTCGCTAAAGTGGCTCAGACCGTTTCCTGCTAATATCAAAAGCTGCTCTGAAACCTATCGGGTTGTAACACCGTCACAGGCATTTACCAGAAAGATTTCTCGACTCATCGAAGCTGTAGCGATTTTAAGGACAGACCCACTTAGCATGCTGCCACCCGAGGGGAAGCGTGTCACTGGATTCTCAGTCGCCTACGGCTCCCTACGAATCCAGTTCCCTTGCCACCGCTCGAAATGACGGGGGGGTGGGTAGTGCCAGATGACGCAGTGAACCTGATGAAGGATAGCCTCCTTCCTTGGGAAGGAGGTGGCTGCGAAGCAGACGGAGGTTAGCTGTTGGATGCGCCGCAGGCTGACTCTCTTCCATCTATCGTCTATCTTCTATCGTCTCTGCGGAGGAGCCGCTATCGTGTTTCATAAGGCGGCGCTTCTCATAGAATCTGCGGCCTGTCAAGTTGTAAGACCGTCACAGGCATTTACTAGAAAGATTTCTCGACTCATCGAAGCTGTAGCGATTTTAAGGGCAGATTCACTTATCATGCTCCCACCCGAGGGGAAGCGTGTCACTGGATTCTCAGTCGCCTACGGCTCCCTACAGCACGGCTATCAGCGACTCACGATGATTTGTGCGTCGCTTCGCTCCTTCGCTACGGCTGTCACCGACTCACGACAATTTGCGCGTCGCTACGCTCCTTCAAATTGTGTTCGCTGGTGCAACTCATGTTCGCTGCTGTGACTCCAGTTCCCTTGCCACCGCTCGAAATGCAGCAGTCCTGCAGAGGACTGCTGAGCCGGGCCCAAGTTGGTGCCTTTACTGCACATTAAAGCACCTTCCTCTTGGGGCCCGGCCGACCGATGAACGTATGGATTCACCGGGATAAAGGTGGATTTTCTGAGAGAAATCATAAGGCGGCGCTTCCCAATCTGTGCGCCGCCACCACCATTCCTCATTCCTAATTCCTAATTTTCCCGCGCCGCCACCTTCATTCCTAATTCCTCATTCCTCATTCCTAATTTTTTTCCCGCCACCACCACTCCTCACTCCTAACTTCTATACGCTGCTGTCCCGTCTGACATTTCACTGTCTCACTCTCCCACCTGGAATGCCATCATCGGCGACAGGTATACCACTTCCGAGCTGCAGCTGTCGTAGACTACACCGTCTATGGCGGCGGTGCAGTGGCCTTTGCAGGGAAGGATGTACCTGCCTTTCGGATGGGTGCGGGCGAAGGTGCCCACTTTATTGGCAGCCCCTTTTTCCAATGTAAGCTGCCGGCCGCCGTGTTTCTTCATGAATTCCCTGACCATACGGTAGGAATGGGGCATGCAGCGGTATTTGTATCCCAGCTCGCAGGCTTCGGCGTAGATGGAGAGCTAGGACCGGTCTGTCACCACCGCCAGGGACTGGATGACGCAGTCATCTACGGCGGAGGTGACGGGACCGGTGCGGGTCAGGATGGCAGAGCCCGGGAGGAGGTCATGGCGGAGATGGATGCCCGAAGTGCCATGATCCTCAGGCAGCACCAGCGCCGGTGCGGGCCCCCTCGCAGTATAGTCCTCCGGAATTTCAAAAGCCTTTTTGACGAGACAGTCCCGGGCATCGAAGTTTCCGGTCACATGGCCATGGACCACGGCGCAGGTGAGGTCTTCAATGTTGGTGCCGGTGTTGCAGTCTCCGTCCAGGAGAATCACGTACCGACCTTTCCCATGGAGCAGTGTGAATTCCCGCACCCCCATATGGTACACCCTTTCTACCTGGGGGAAATGGTGCTCCTCCATGTACGCCAGAAGAGCGGGCTGGTTGAAGGGCATGGCTTCCAACCGGTAACCGATGGTACAGATATCCCCGAATACGGTGCGCCAGTTCTCCCCGGTGGCAAGGCATAGGGTATTCACAATATTATCGTCCCAGGCCCAACGGTTCAGTTTCTTCTTTTCAAAGGGTACGTCCGCAAGGCCGGAAACGCCGTTCCAACCGGTGGGAGTCTGAACTCTCCCCTTCGTCTCCCGGGCCCAGCGGTCCCAAGGTTTTTCATCTGCCATTTTTATCGTCCTCCTTTTTGTTTCCTGCCTATAGTGTACCACGGAGGAAGGACAGGAAATGACCGTGGGAAGATTCGAGTGAGCAAATCAGTGGCTGAGTGAGCGCCGTTCGAACGTGCAGAGCCTTTAGCGGATCAGGCCCTTCGGGCCGGGTATCGGGTGGCTGAGTGATGTGCGTCCGTGTGAGGGCTTCTAGCTGCTAGCTGTTAGCGACCAGGAAAGCCGATTCGCCTGCGGCGCTTTCCATTAGAATCCCTCACCCCGTTGGGGAGCATTCCGGCCGGGCCCTGAAAGGAAGGCGCTTCAATGTGCAGAAAAAGCGCCAACTTGGGCCCGGCTCAGAGGTCCTATGCAAGACCTCTGCCTTTGGAAAAGGGAGCCTTGTGCTGAGTCAATTGCACGTTTTGGGGATAGAGTCGTTAGGATTCCAACTGCGGCAAAGCCGCTGAAGCACCCACCAACCCTCCCTCTTTAGAGGGGGGAGGTTAAGTCAGGAAGAAACGGCTCAGCCGCGGAGCGATTCAGCTCAAGGCTCAAGGCTCAAGGCGCCATACGGTCGCACGTATAGCCAGCCACTCACCCGATTTCATCCATCAGTTGCAGCAGTTTATCCCTAAACTCCCCATCCCTGTGCTCCGCTTCCAGTTTCAGCCGGACGGGGAGCTTTTTTTCATTGGACAGGACCACGTACACATGCTGGTCCTTCCAGGAAAAGCAGTATTCCCTCCGGAGATCGTCGAAGTCGGAGATGGTGAGCTTGATGCCCAGGGCTTTAGCGGCATTTATTAAGTTATGCAAAAAAATACTCCCTTCATAAAACAGTCTATTTCAATTTTTTCAGCATGTCCGCCGTAACTTCCAAAGGCTTCCGGTTCATTTCTGAATCTACTAAAATGATTTCAAACGGCATATTTTCCTGACTGAAAAGTTCTATGGGAAAAGCCCAGAGGGACCCATAGGTTACGCCTGCAGCATTCAAGATATCTGTCGGCGTATTAGTGCTGCCGTCAAGGGGCTGGATAATTTTTCCATCTTTAGTTTTTATCACAACATTTGTAATTCCCGGAGCTGCATTATAGTTGCCAATAATAAAATCACTGTCTGCATTAGACCAGATCCAAACCCAGACCACATCATTATGTGCTTTAATCGCATCAATGGTATACTGCCTTGGTTCCATGAAACTCCGCTCAGTTACAAAATAAGCATATCGCATTAAAGAATATGGCGTAATTAATTGGACCCTCTGTGGCGCATGATTTACAGTAAGCCATGCATAATTTTTGGTACCAAGGTAATAGCCGACCCGTTTCTCGAATGTTTTTTCTTCAATTAAATTCTTTGCAGTTGATTTAATTTCCAGTATGTCCTTATCACTTAAAATGGACAAAGATGTGTGAAGATCTGTCCTCGGCGATTTTAAGGGAACTTTCTTAGTTTCTTCCGCTTCAGCGGTCTTTCCTTTCTGTTCTGCTTCGTTCAGAACAGAGACAAGTTCCTTATTTCCAAGTTGCTTTGCAAAGTCCTTCATAGATATAAGGCCAGACATTTTTATTGTAGGATCCGCACCATTATCAAGCAGGAATTTTACCATTTCCACATCCCCTCCGAACAGAGCGCTCCAAATAGGTGTTGTACCATTCATCATTCTATTGATATTAGCGCCATGCTTCAGAAAAAGAGCAACCATATCTTTGTTTCCGGAAGCCACAGCATCGTCAAAATAAGAGATGCCGCCTGATGCACCATTCGGATCCAGACCTGAATCCAATAAAGCCTGAACCGTATCTATATCTCCAGAACCAATTGCCATCTCTACGGTTTGTCCGGATGGTGCTGCATAAGCCACCCCAGTAGATAACATTAAAGCAATAGTTACCGCAAGAGCCTTCTTAATCATAATAAACTCCTCCCTCAGTAAGGTTAAAACAAGTTTTCTGTGCCGTCATAGACCTGCTAAAATCGGATACTATTTATGGTACGAAATAAGCGGAATACCAGGGCCCCTAAACAATCCGCCCGGATTCAGCAATGCCAATATTAATATTCACGGGCTGGCAGTGAGTAAATACTCATTGCTATCAGTTTTGCAAGGGCCCAGGCATAGTAAGCAGCGTAGCCATTCCAAGCGCAAGCAGAATTTTTTTCAAAGGCCTCTCTCCTTTATAAATAAACGCTGTTTAATTATGAGCTTTAATAAATATAGCTTATCGGAACCTGCCCTACTATCAGAATTATACAGTACCATAGGACAACTATTGTCCTCATAACGAATGATATATTTTATTATACCCTATCAGCTGATCATTAAAACTGTTATGCATTATTAGCAAGAATCCCAAAAGCGTTACTAAAATTAGATAGGAAAAGCCCTGCGAAGTAATCACTCCCCGGGCCTTTTTGATACTTTTAAGGATTCAATAATTGGATAGAGATACGTATCCTCACGTACTCCGGAACTATTTCTGCGTGCTGGCTTTTCAGAAGTAATGTTGGATATATCAGTACCTTCGAATGTATTAGTCTTACCAAGGTCCTTCGTTCCTCCATCCAAAAGGTATTCCGCATGAGCACACGTTTCCGGCAAGCAGTGCGCTTTTATTGATTTTTCTTTCATTCCCACAGGTACAAGCATAGTACCGGACTATGGCCCAATTCTTTAGTAACAGCAAAATGGAATGGACGGTAGTCATTCGACTTCTATCGCTTCCTCCGGTTATAAAGGCAGCTTCCTGGGCTGATAGGTAATAGTCGTTGAAATTTTAATTACCTGTATTGTATGCTATGAATAAGAAGTTATTTTACTGGTTGCCTTTGGACAAAGAAAGGATTTTGGACTATGTGGAAAAAACTGGCATTCTGTCTGACAATATTGTTTTCCCTGACTTTTTCCTGCTATGCAAAAGATTGGGTATTTTATGGCACTTCAGACGATGGGATACAGTTGTTTTATAATGCTGATCTGGTTGATTTAGCTAAGGATCGCAGCGATAATAGAGATACTGTTTTGGTATGGATAGGAGCCCAGGATCCCAAGAAGAAATTTGTTGACACTTTATTTTATGTCGCTTTCAAAGACAATCCCCAGAAATTCGCCTATTTGGCTGAAATTCATTGCACAAGAAATGGAGAAATCACTGAGTTCAATACTTTTAAAACTCCGACTTGGGAAAATACGCAGGATTCCAATTTGATGGAGTTTTTATATCAGCAAACTTTGCCCATAGCAAAGAAACAGAGTGAATTGCTGCCAGGTACAACTAAAGCAAACAACTATATGTATCAGACTGTTGTACAGAGCAGTATAAATGGGATTAAGAATTCTTCTGACCATAATCCGGCCATCGGAAGAAATACTGCTTCTGTTCCAATTACTTCAGACTATGTGGGAAATTCTCGAACCATGAAATTTCATGTAAAAAGCTGCAGGTGGGCTAAAAAAATAGGTGCGGGAAATAGAGTGGAGTTCGGTTCAAGAGAAGAGGCAGTAGAACAAGGATATGTACCTTGCCGGGTATGTAATCCTTGACAAATATTTCGCGGTTTCAGAGCCACCCGTTACGGTCCAATGAGTCGTCTGCACTCAGTAACCGTCGGGTGGCTTTTCCGCATTATCTTTACTGAGACTGTGGCGCTTTTGTGAATGAGCTCGTACGAACGGATGGGACCTTGAACTGATTCGCCTGCGGCGAATCAGTAGCCAGTGTCTAGATCTGGTGGCCAGGTGGTTAGGCCCTTCGGGCCGGGTGTCGGGTGGCTAAGCGTCGTACAAACGGGCGGGGGCTTCTAGCTGCTAGCTATCAGGAAAGCTCAATAGCCTGCGGCGCTTACCTATACATATCCATCTGACTCTGCCCGTCCCCCCGTCATTTCGAGCGGTGGCAGCATGCAATGTGGCTCTGTCCTTAAAATCGCTACAGCTACGATGAGTCGAGAAATCTCCCAGATAAATGACTATGACGGGGTTTTCAAAGATAGATTTGAGCGTTGAGAGTTGAGGTCCAGCGGTGGAGCCGCAGATTCCATCACCATCTCTCAGCCGTTGGCAGCTCTCTTCTGGGAAGAGAGCCTCCTGTAGAGTCATTAGCACGTTTCAGGTGCAGAGTTATTAAGGATCCCATTCGCGGAGGAGCCGCTGTCCCACTCGATTTCGGTCTCAATACAGGTTGCTTTGGCTTTTCCATCCATGATACAATGAAGCAGAAGGTGGGATATCCCACTAAAGGAGGTGTACGATGGAGTCAAATCTTTCTTCTAACTACATGGCCCATTTGGACTCAAAAAAGAGACTGACCCTGCGGGGCGCGAAGTTTTCCTATTACCAGGTCAAGGAATATGACAACGGATGCATCATCCTTGAACCCCGGGAATTGGTAAAGCCGAAGGAGATTTCTGAAAAAACACTGCAGATGATGGATCAGGCAGTACGGAACTACAAAAGGGGCCAGGTTTCCGCTCCCATAGATCTTTCGGAGTTTGAAAAATGAGGTACAAAATCCGTCTTGGCGTCCCGGAGATGGAAAATCTCTGGAATGCCCTCTGCAGCAGGAAAGCTTCAGAAACATGGACCAAAGAGGAATCCCAACTTTACAAAAAATGGGGAAAGGCTATGTACTACCTTTCAATAAATCCATTGCATAACAGCCTTCATTCCCATGAAATCAAACCACTCAGCGAGAGGTATGGCCTGAAGGTTTGGCAGTCCTATCTGGAAAATAAGACGAGCCGGGCCAGGCGTATGTATTGGGTTTATGGCCCCGGAAAAGATGAAATCACCATCATCGGCCTTGAACCACATCCGGAAGATAAAAAGAATGGTGCTTACGATAAGATATCCCTATCGTCTCTGCGCATCAATGAATCATAAAAAGCATGCCTGGCTGTTACAACAGAAGGGCATGCTTTTTCAATCTGCGGCGCTGGGCTGGCTGGGCGCCGTTCGAACGTGCGGAGCCTTGAGCGGATTCGCCTGCGGCACTTTCCATCAGCTAACCTCAGCCCCGTGGGCAGCTCCTTCCCGAGGAAGGAGCCTCATGCAGAGTCAATAGAGCGTTATGGGGGTAGAGTCATTAGGATTCCTATCGCGGCAAAGCCGCTAATGGTTAGCCTCCTTCCTCGGGAAGACGAGGGTCCTGCAGAGGACCCTCGAGCCAGGCCCAAGTTGGCGCTTTTACTGCACATTAAAGCGCCTTCCTTTCAGGGCCCGGCGGTGGCTGCGTAGCAGACGGAGGTTAGCTGATGGTGGCGCCGCAGGCTGGCTCTTTTCCATCTATCGTCTATCTTCTATCGTCTCTGCGGTGAAGCCGCCGTCGTGTTTCGTAAGGCGGCGCTTCTCACAGAATCTGCGATCAATCGAGTTGCAAGACCGTCACAGGCATTTACCAGAAAGATTTCTCGACTCATCGTAGCTGTAGCG
>ERZ1034949.1022-NODE-1022-length-14701-cov-7.152875_pt1 | contig 14701 bp, 10 predicted proteins | sample MGYA00520590_ERZ1034949 | MGnify/ENA primary metagenome ERZ1034949 (study PRJEB33766, sample SAMN09781752) | gut metagenome | biome: gut microbiome | host: Homo sapiens | place: Madagascar | study: EMG produced TPA metagenomics assembly of the PRJNA485056 data... | reverse complement strand
ACCCCATGGGACATGGGGATCTTCACGGTATAGTCGCAGGCGGCGATGGTGCTGTGAGCCAGGCCGTCGCCCTCGGTGCCCAGCACAATGGCCAGTTTGGGCTCAGCGGCAAGGGCGTTGTCGTCGATGCTCACCGAACGGTCGCTCAGGGCCATGGCAGCGGTCTTGAAGCCCAGAGCGTGCAGCTGTGCCATGCCGTGTTCCGGCCAGTCGGCGGGGGTGGTGCCGACCTGTGCCCAGGGCACCTGGAACACGGTGCCCATGCTCACACGCACCGCGCGGCGGCACAGCGGGTCGCAGCAGGAGGGCGTGATGAGCACCGCATCCATGTTCAATGCGGCAGCACTGCGGAAGATGGCACCCACGTTGGTGGAATCCACGATGCCCTCCAGCACAGCCACCCGGCGGGCATCCCGGCATACCTGCTCTACTGTGCGGGGCGCGGGACGGCGGAAGGCGCACAGCACGCCGCGGGTCAGTTCGTAGCCGGTCAGGCGGGCCAGCATCTCGCGGTCGGCCGTGTATACCGGGGCGTCCCCGCAGCGGGTCAGGATGTCCTGGGCCGGGCCGGTGATCTGTTTGCGTTCCATGAGCAGGGACAGCGGCTGGTAGCCGGCATCCAGCGCCCGCGCGATCACCTTGGGGCTCTCGGCAATAAAAACGCCCTTTTCCGGCTCCAGTCGATTGCGCAGCTGGGCCTGGGTCAGGCGGGCGTAGACGTCCAGCTCCGGCGCGGAAAAATCAGTGATCTCAATGATGTTGGGCATGGAAAAAGGCTCCTTTGTGTTTTTTCTTATTTTAGCACAAGATGCGCCGCAATGCAAAAAGCGGGCGGCTGCCCGACCGGGGAACCGTCCGCTTGTGTTTTGTCTGCCGGGAATCACTCCGAGCGCAGGGCCTTGACGGGGTCGCACTTGGAGGCGCTCTTGGCGGGGATCAGGCCGCCCAGAATGGTGAGCAGTGTGGCCAGTGCAATCAGCACCAGTGCAGCCTGCAGCGGCAGGGCTGCCGTGACCGAGGCGCTGTCGGCAATGGAGTGGATGAGCATGTTGCCGGGGATCAGCAGAATCAGGCTCAGGCCCACGCCCATACAGCCGGAGCACAGACCGATGATGAAGGTCTCGGCGTTGAATACCTCCGAGATGTTGCGCTTGGACGCGCCGATGGCACGCAGGATGCCGATCTCCTTGCGGCGCTCCAGCACGCTGATATAGGTGATGACGCCGATCATGATGGAGGACACCACCAGCGAGATGGACACAAAGGCCACCAGCATGTTGCTGATCATGTTGATAATCTTGGTCACCGAGGTCATCAGGGTGCCCACCACATCGGTGTAGCGCACCACCTTGTCATCCTCGCCATTTGCCTCGGCGGAGGCATTGTAGGCGTCCAGTGCATCCACGATCAGGGCCTTGCAGTCAAAGTCTCTCGGGTAGATGGAAATGGTGCTGGGGTCATCGAGGTCGGCGTAGCCCAGGCTCTGCAGGTTGCCGTCGTAGGTGGAGGTGGAGGACAGCATGGAGGACTTCATCAGTTCAGTCAACTCTTCCTGCGTCATGTTCATGTGGATGGCATTCTGGAAGGCGCTGGCGTCGATCTTCAGGGCATTTTCCATCTGGCTGCCCAGCTGGGCAATGTTCTTCTGGATGGCGCTTTCCATCTGCTGGCTGATCCGGGTGCCCATCTGCTGCATGGCCGTATTCATGGCGGTGCTCAGCTGGCTCTGCAGGGCCTGGCTGATCTGGGCAGAGTAGCTCTCCATCACGGTCTGCATGGCCTGCTGCATGGCGGCGGAGAACTGCTCCTGCAGGTTGGCGTCGGCCAGCAGTTCACTCATGGAGCTGGCCAGCAGCTGCTGGAACTGCTCGGTCTGCATATAGGCAGAGAAGCTGATCTTGTCCAGATTCAGGATGCCGTTGCCCACCACATAGTCCTTGTAGCCGTTCAGGATCTTCTGCATCATATTCTGCAGGGCCTCCGGGGAGATGGACAAATCCATGTTCTCAAACACGCTGCTCATATCCATGTCCGGCTGCGGCAGGTCACCCAGGTCCAGTGAGAAGTTGTCCGGATCCAGCAGGGAAGAGAGGTCGAAGGAACCGGCGCTCAGATCAAAGGCGCCGCTCAGGTCAAACTTCAGGGCGCTGGTGTCAAACTGGAAAGCATTCTTCAGCGCATCGGTGTTCACCGAGAACATGGAGGACATATCGAAGGAAGTGCTGTTGTCGGCACCGAACTCCTCGCCGGTGAACACATTGATCTGGGGGTCGGCCATCTGCTGCTGCACGATGGCGCTGGATTTGGCCTGCTCGATGACGTGCAGGGTGAGGCCGTGGGTGTAGCCGATGCCGGAGGACAGCATGGCAGCAGAAGAATCCTCGGCGGGCTGCACCACGCCCACGATGGTCAGGCCGGTGCCGTTGGCCACCACCTGCTTCATATAGTCGGTGTCATCGGATTTATCGCGCCACAAGCTGTAGGTCTCGTCGTAGACATAGCGGTCGGAGCTGTTGATGAGCTTGAACTGCTTGCCTAGAAAATCGGAATAGGAATAGGTCTTGAAGTCATCCGGCACGTCTACGTTCTGGTTCTGGGCAAACTGCTGGATCATCTTGTCCAGCTCGGCGTTGTCCCGCATGCCCAGCGCGTACAGGGCGTAGTCGGTCACGCTGCCGGTGGCGTCCAGCACCAGCACGCATTCGTTGTAGGCTTCCGGCCAGCGGCCGGCCTTGACGTCGTACTGGGATGCATACAGCTCCGGGGTCTGGGGCAGTTCCGAGAACACACTGGTGTTCATCATGGAGGACATGATGTTGTTGGAAGAGGTCTCGGAGCTGATGCCCAGCGAGGACAGGGAGGAATCCGGATTCACCTGCCGGATGCTGCCGTCGGGGTCCTGCCGGTAGATCTGGGGCGACACATTATAGGCATACTCCACGGCGGTGGCATTGTCGGCAACGGTGGTGTCGGTGGTCTCCAGATACTGCTTGAGGGACTTGAGGTCGTTGGTGGTGATGCCCGACACCATCTGCGAGAGCAGCTGGCGCACCGGCACCATGTCTTCTTCCTGAGTGGTGCTCTGGGAGCTGTCCGACGGAACGCGGGAAGAGAGCATGGAAGTAAAGTCCATGCCGCTGCTCATGATCTGCAGCGGGTACTCCGACAGGGTGGAGCGCTCCATGTCGTCAATGTAGTTGTTGACACCGGTGGACAGAGAGATGATCAGCGCAATGCCGATGATGCCGATGGAACCGGCAAAGGCAGTGAGCAGGGTGCGTGCTTTTTTGGTGCGCAGGTTGTTGAAGCTGAGGGTCAGCGAGGTGAGCACCGACATGGACGAGCGGCCCATGTTCTTGTGCACGGGGGCCGCAAGGGTCTGGGTGTCCGGCTCGTAGGGCATGGTGTCGGAGCGGATGACGCCGTCCTTCAGGGTCACGATGCGGGTGGCGTAGCGCTCGGCCAGCTCCGGGTTATGGGTGACCATGACCACCAGACGGTCCCGGGCTACCTCCTTGAGCAGCTCCATGACCTGGATGCTGGTTTCACTGTCCAGAGCACCGGTGGGCTCGTCGGCCAGCAGGATGTCGGGGTTGTTCACCAGTGCACGGGCAATGGCCACACGCTGCATCTGGCCGCCGGACATCTCGCTGGGGTGCTTGTGCAGCTGGTTGCCCAGACCCACTTCCTCCAGCGCCTCGGTGGCGCGGCGGCGGCGCTCGGCCCCGGAAATGCCGGAGATGGTAAGGGCCAGCTCCACGTTGGCCAGCACGGTCTGGTGGGGGATAAGGTTGTAGCTCTGGAACACAAAGCCGATGGTGTGGTTGCGGTAGGAGTCCCAGTCGCGGTCGGTGTACTTTTTGGTGGAGATGCCGTTGATGATCAAATCGCCGCTGTCATACCGGTCCAGACCGCCGATAATGTTCAGCAGGGTGGTTTTGCCGGAGCCGCTGGGGCCGAGGATGGCGACGAATTCGTTATCACGCAGGTTCAGGCTGACATTGTTCAGCGCATTTTGCACGAGATCACCGGTCTTGTACTGTTTGCAGATCTGTTTGATTTGTAGCATGTGTGTGCCTTTCTGGGGAAAAGGTTCCGGCCGGGGCCGGAGAGGTGAGGAACGGACAGCTGTGCCGCTGCGGGCCAAAAGGCGCGCAGACTACACAGAAGAATCGAGATGATTTTAGCAAATCTATATGAAAAAACTGTGTATGGAAAAGAAAGTGTTTCCGGAAGCGGAAGCAGAAATTCTCTGTTCTGGCCGGGTCAGAGAGGAAAAATTTCCCAACCTGGCGGCAGGGGTTGCAATCCTGCGGCGTTCGTGTTATTGTAAGGGTACTGAAAAAAGCCGTGCAGACCATCCGGAACGATGAAAATACGGTGCGGCACAGGCAGTATGATTTGTAAAAACGTCGGAAAGCAAAACAACACGACGCAAAATCGAACAGAAAAACAGCCTGACACTTTTAGACACTTTTTCAGGGTTGAATGGTTCCTTCCTGCTCCATACAATAAAAAAGGAAAAACAAGGAAATGCACTAAAAACGTCGCAATGCCTTGTAGCAAGGAGGAATTTCTATGGAACGTACGTTTTCACCCATGGTCCGGCAGTTTTCTGCCATCGCCGGGTTGCAGCAGGCATATACGCTGGTTTACTCCCTTGATCCGGACGGCGAAACCGGCTGTCGCCTGACGCTTTGCCGTACCGGCAGCAGCCAGCGCATGGACAGCAAGTATATGGCCGTTGCACCGGAGTTTGGCTACCGTGTTTTGCAATATCTGTGTGAGAATGGCGTTCAGCCGGAGATCTGGCAGGACGTGGTGGCAGAGCTGGATGCGGCACAGCAGACCGAACAGGAAGGCGGCGCGTGGCGTGGACAATGAGCGGACGGCAGATGTGCTGCAGGTCGCCCTTGCAAGCTATGACCGCAAGGAGCTTCGGGTACAGAAAAACTATCTGGAAGAACAGAACCCAGTGCTGGCCTGTACCTGCTTTCTGAACGGACACAAACTGCTGCAGGAGCTGCAGCAGGGCCACAATTTTGACATCGTGGTGCTGTGCAGCCAGATGGAGGATATGAGCAGCATCGAGTTCATGATGGAACTGCGCAAGCTGGAGCACAAGCCGCTGCTGATGCTGTTCGACGAGGGCCGGCGCAAGAACAGCTCGGCACTGCGCATGGAGGACTCCGGCAGCTGTTGCTGCGTGGAGCGCATGGAGCTCAAGAACCTGCTGCGGGAGCTGTACCGGATGCCGGGCCAGCAGTGGCAGCGCACCGAGCAGCAGTGCCAGCAGCTGTACCACAGCTGGGGCATCCGCATCCCGGACATCAATTGCAGCTATCTGACCAGTGCGGTGGGCGTGGTCTACGGCACCTCGCAGAAGCTGGCCATCCGCAAGGAGATCCTGCAGGCGGTCAGTGAGCAGTATAGTGTTTCAGTCTCGGCCGTGGACAGCGGCATCCGGCGCATGATCGACCAGCTGGAAGCAAAACCGGCCGAGGGCTGGACGCAGTTCAAGGCTGAAAGCGGCTTTGAAGCGGAAAAGCCCACTACGGGCAAGCTGATCTATGCAATCAAACGGTATCTCATCCAGCAGAAGAGCAGGGAATAACGCACACAGTCTTGGAGGCGGTAGCAATGGAGCAGGCACAGCAGAATACAGCGCAGGAGCTGACGGCGCAGGCCATCCCGCAGCAGGCGGTGGAGGATGCCTGCTTCCATTCGCTGGGGCTGATCGGGCGCAACTGCGAGTATCTGGAGCAGCATCTGGCCCGCGTGGGGGCAGACGCCCAGTCCCTGCAGGCAGTCAGCGACATCAGCGCGGCCACGGCCAAGCTGGAACGGACCATCAACGAACTGCTGTCTGCGCTGGAATTTCTGCGTGCCGGGCAGCCGCCTAAGCTTTACCCGCTGGATCTGTGCGAGCTGCTGCAGCAGGTGGCGGCCCAGGCCGACATGGTGCGTGCGCAGCTGGGAGTCACCCTGGAGCTGGACTACGGCGGCTGGACGACCTGCCGTGTGCTGGCTGACCGGGATGATGTGGAGCTGCTGTGTCTGCATCTGCTGTCCAACGCGCTGCGTGCCTGCCGCGAGGGCGGCACGGTGAGGATCCTGCTGCGCCGCAGCGAGACCATGTGGCAGCTGACTGTGCGGGACAATGGCTGCGGTCTGCCGGAGGGCAGCCAGGAAGCCTGGCTGGAAAACCGGCGCAGCTTTCTGGGCGGGGCTCAGCTGGGGCTGCTGCTTTGCCGCGAGTGCTGCCGCCGCATGGGCTGGGGGCTGAGCGTGGAGTGTGCCCCGGAAAAGGGCACCCAGGCCGTGGTCACGGTGCCGCTGTACACGGACGATGGGCGGGCACCGGAGGTGGAGCTGCATGCCGGAGCCGACCTTGCGTCCGAGCAGCATCAGTACCAGCTGCGCGCCATGCTGGTGCGGGAGCTGCGCACCATGCCCGAGCGCGGCGACCCGGACGAATAAACCGAACAAAACCAAAAACCCGGAACTTCCTGTCTGACAGGAAGTTCCGGGTTTTGTTGTTTGTCTAGAGTTCCGGCACAGAGGCTCAGTAGTGCAGACGGTCAGCGGTCAGGGCTTCCAGAACCGGCAGCATGGCAGCAGCCTCGGCCTTGGCGGCAGGCAGATCCATGTCGCGGTAGTTGCCGCACTCCACTTCGCTGGCACCGGGCACGGCACCCTCAAAGGCGGCCATAAAGCGGAAGGACTCCACGGTCAGCTCCAAAGCCTGCGCAGGGGTCAGGCCGCGGGTCAGCAGGTAAAAGCCGGTGCGGCAGCCCATGGGGCCCACATAGATCACACCATCCTGGAAGGCACTATTGCGTGCGTAGGTGGCAAACAGGTGCTCCAGCGTGTGGGCAGCGGCCGTGGACAAGTAATCGCCCTGGTTGGGCTTCTTCATGCGGATGTCCCAAGTGAGCACGTCGCCGTCCTGACGGCTCAGGTACATGCCCCGGTCCAGCTTGGTATGGTCAACACAGAAGCTCGCAATGCGTTCCATTGTGTCGCCCTCTTTCTCAGGCCTGCAGGCTCTGCACGCTGCCGTGTGCGCAGTCCACAGCGATCATCAGGCCGTCACGGATGTGAGAGGTGGCACCCACGGCACCCACGACGGTGGGCTTGAGCAGAGCCTTGCCGGCAATGGCGGCATGGCTGTTCAGGCCGGGCTCCTCCACCACCAGAGCGGCGGCGTCGCGCACATAGTTCAGCATCTCGTTGCTGGTGGAAGGCACCACCAGCACCATGCCGGGCTTGAACTTGGCACGCACCTCGTCCAGGGTGCGGCACACGCAGGCCTTGCCGGTGGCGTTGGACACCTCGGCGTTCTCCGGGCCGACGCCCACACCGGTGGCCAGGCAGTTGCCCACCATGTGGATCTTGATCATGTTGGTGGTGCCGGAAATGCCCACGGGCACGCCGGCGGTCACCACGGCCAGCTCACCGTTGTGCAGGAAGCCGTTTTCCTTGGCCAGAGCGGTGGACATTTCGATCAGCTCGTCGGTGCTGTGCGCCAGAGGCATCATCAGGGAGGTGATGCCCCAGCTCAGGGACAGCTGACGCTGCACCTGCTCCTTCATGACGCAGGCGATGATGGGCTGCTGCGGGCGGTACTTGCTCAGCAGGCGGGCAGTGGTGCCGGACTCGGACACGGTGACGATAGCAGCGGCGTTCACGTCCTTGGCGGTCAGGCAGGCGGCGTGAGCGGTAGCGTCGGAAACGCTGATCTTGCCGGTGTTGGGCTCCATCAGACGGCCGCGCAGGTAGTGACCCTCCTGCTCGGTGCGCTCGGCGATGGCGGACATGGTCTTCAGTGCCTCCACGGGGTAAGCACCGGCAGCGGTCTCACCGGACAGCATAATAGCAGAGGTGCCGTCGTAGATGGCGTTTGCCACGTCCGAGATCTCAGCACGGGTGGGGCGGGGGTTCACCATCATGCTGTCCAGCATCTGGGTAGCGGTGACGATGGGCTTGCCGAAGGAGAAGGAGCGGTCGATGATGGTCTTCTGGATGCCGGGCAGCTCGGTAAAGTCGATCTCGACGCCCAGGTCGCCGCGGGCCACCATAACGGCGTCGGCGGCAGCCAGAATGCTGTCGATGTTGTTCACACCCTCACGGTTCTCGATCTTAGCGATGATGCGGATGTTGGAGTCGTACTCGTTCAGCAGGTTGCGGATCTCGTACACGTCCTGTGCAGTGCGCACAAAGGAAGCAGCGATGAAATCAAAGCCCTGCTCGATGCCGAAGATGATATCGTCCTTATCGCGCTGGCTCATATACGGCATGGACAGATGCACACCGGGCACGTTGACGCCCTTCTTGTTCTTGATCTTGCCGTTGTTCAGCACAGTGCAGACGATATCGGTATCGTTCACGGTCTGGATCTGCAGTTTGATCAGGCCGTCATCCAGCATGATGGTGCCGCCGGGGGCCACGTCATGGGGCAGATCCTTGTAGGTGATGGAGCAGATCTCCTTGGTGCCCTCCACATCGCGGGTGGTCAGGGTGAAGGTCTGGCCGGCTTCCAGCATCTCGGTGCCGTTCTTGAAGTCCTTCAGGCGGATCTCAGGGCCTTTGGTGTCCAGCAGAGCAGCCACGGGCTTGCCCAGCTCCTCGCGCAGGGACTTGAGCAGGTCCAGACGGCCCTTGTGCTCCTCGTGGGAGCCATGGGAGAAGTTGAAGCGGGCAACATTCATGCCGTTGGCGATCAGTTCACGCAGGACGCCGTCCTTGTCGGTGGAAGGGCCCAGGGTGCAGATAATTTTCGTTTTTCTCATTCAAAATACCTCCGTCTACGTTCTCACTCTCTCATTTATTTTGCAGCAGGCTGTCTGCTGTCATGCAGAACGGCCCGCGCTCACGACCAACAGGGAAAACTCCCCGTGCTGTGGGTTGGAATGTACGGTAAAGTGAAAATCCAAAACTTTACCAACTACTATTATAATCGCTTTCTGACAAGAGAGCAAGTGAAATTTCAGGATGAATACAACTTTTTTGCATACCGGGAGGTTTGAACAGATGTTTGACGCAGGAACGCGGTAATTTTGCGGATTTTGCACAGAGAAATCGTTAAAGAAATGGCTAAGATCCTGCCCGTCAGGACAGCTGTTCAGCATGGAAAGACAGCCCTTGCAAACGGGCCTGTTTTTGCTTATAATGGTGGCAGGTAAAAGTGTCACTTATCCGGGCTGACCCGGAAGAAATGGAGAAAACCAAGATGGAAAAACGTGTCTTTCTGATCGTGCTCGACAGCTTTGGCATCGGCACCGAGCCGGATGCCGCCGCTTTTGGCGACGAGGGCACCAACACGCTGGGTGCCATTGCAAAGCATCCCAACTTCAACTGCCCCAACCTGCAAAAGCTGGGCCTGTTCAACATCGACGGCGTGACCGCCGGGGAAAAGAGCGCTACCCCCACCGGTTCCTTTGCCCGCCTGCAGGAGCAGAGCATGGGCAAGGACACCACCATCGGCCACTGGGAGATCGCCGGTGTGGTGAGCCCGAAGCCGCTGCCCACCTTCCCGGAGGGTTTCCCCGCAGAGCTCATCCACGAGTTTGAGGAAAAAACCGGCCACAAGGTGCTCTGCAATAAGCCCTATTCCGGCACCCAGGTGCTGAAGGACTACGGCGAGCAGGCCATGAAGGAAAACGCCCTCATCGTCTACACCAGTGCCGACAGCGTGTTCCAGGTGGCCGCCAACGAAGAGCTGGTGCCGGTGCACGAGCTGTACCGTTACTGCGAGATCGCCCGCGAGATGCTCAAGGGCGAGTATGGCGTGGGCCGCGTCATTGCCCGCCCCTTCCTGGGCCGCACCGCCGATACCTTCTACCGCACCACCAACCGCCACGACCTGAGCCTGAAGCCGCCCCGCGCCACCATGCTGGACCTGCTGAAGAACGCCGGCAAGGACGTCATCGCCGTGGGCAAGATCTTCGATATCTTTGATGGCGAGGGCGTGACCGAGAAGATCAAGACCACCGGCAACACCAACGGCATTGCCTTCACCAAGGCCCTGCAGACCCGCGACTTTGAGGGCCTGGCCTTTGTGAACCTGGTGGACTTTGACATGCTGTACGGCCACCGCCGCGACGTGGCAGGCTATGCTGCCGCCGCCGCTGAGTTCGACCGCTTCTTGGCCGACTTCATCCCCGGCATGCGGGAGGGCGACCTGCTGATGATCACCGCCGACCACGGCTGCGACCCCTCCTACACCAAGACCACCGACCATACCCGCGAGTATGTGCCGTACCTGATCTGCGGCAAGGGCGTGAAGCCCGGTGTGGACCTGGGCACGAAGCTCTGCTTCGGCACCATTGCCCAGACCATCTGCGAGTATCTGGGCGTGGATGCCTCCAGCCTGGACGGCCACAGCGTGTGGAACGAGATCAAGGCATAAGATCCTGACAACGAAAAAACGAGGCCCCGGAGGTTCTGCCCTCCGGGGCCTCGTTGCAGTTATACAGTTGTGGGAACTCAGGCGGCGTCGTTCTGGGACGATGCATTGTAGATGGCATCCAGAATGGTGGATGCTGCGTTGTACAGCGAGGATGCGGCCTGTTCCACCTCTTCCTGCGTGGGCAGGGAGATGGATGGAGCTTCAGTGCTGCCGTCACTGGTGCCGCTGTCGGCCGGAGTCTCCGGCTCCTGGGGCTGGGTGTCGGCAGGCTGTTCTGCAGGCTGTTCTGCAGGCTGCTCAGCAGGCGTTTCGGCCGGGGTCTCTTCCGGCACGCTCTCGGCGGGCTCCTCCACGATGACGCTTTCCGCCGGTTCTTCCGGAATGGAAGCAGCAGCGTTCGGGTCGGTGGTGGGGGTAAAGATGTCGGTCTTTTCCGGGGTCTGGGTGGTGTCGCTCACAGTGCCCTCACCGCCCAGCACGACCGCGATCATCTCTTTGGCCTTGCTGACGGAGGCTTCATCCGGCTTCATGACGTAGAGCTTCTGGCCCTTGGCAGAATAGCACTGGGTGCTGGTGCCGGACGAGCCGGTAACGGTGTAGCTCTGGATGTCCCAGTTGGCAAAATCGCTCAGCTGCATGCGCACCAGCGCACTGATCTGATCCTGCGAAAAATCGGTGACAAAGCAGTCCGAAGCGGCGTCCATGATCTTGGAAAAGCCCATGAGCAGGGCAGGGGACTTGATCTTATTCAGCATGGCGTCGATGACCTTCATCTGGTTGATGCCGCGCTGGATATCGCCGGAGGCAAAGGCGTGGCGCTCCCGGGCAAAGGCCAGGGCGGACTTACCGTCCAGATGGTTCCAGCCTTCGGCAAAGGTGGTGGGGTCGTAGTAGCCGGGGCTGCCCACTGAGGTGAAGGCCTGGTCGGAATACACGTCCACGCCGCCCAGGGCGTCCACGATATTGATGAAGCCCGCAAAGTTGATGCGGATGTAGTGGTCCACGTTGATGCCATAGAGGTTGCCCAAGGTAGCCATGCTGGTCTCCACGCCGTACAGACCGGCGTGAGTCAGCTTGTCCTTGCTGTTGGTGCCGGCCAGATCCACATAGTAGTCGCGGGGCGTGTTGATCAGTGCCACCTGCTTGGTTTGGGGGTTCACCACAGCCAGAATGTTCACGTCGCTGCGGGCTTTTTCGGTCAGTTCACCACGGGTATCCACGCCGCTGAGGTAGATGACGAAAGGCTCCTTGGTGATCTTGTTGGCCTCGGCACCGGTGAGCAGACCGTTGGTCATGTTGTCCAGCGCGGTCAGACCCTGCTGGGCCCAGACACAGCCCAACGCCATGCAGGCGCACAGGAACACCGAGAACACACGGGACACCTTGCCGGGCACATTGTACTCCTGACAGCGCTTGACCAGCAGCCAGAGCAGGAGCAGCAGCGCCGCCAGAATGACCAGATACAACACCGGCAGCATCTGGGTGCGCCACAGCTGTACCAGCGAAGCCACGCTGAGGATGCCCTGCACCGGCAGCAGGATCTTGCCGAATTTCGAGGGTGCAGCGGCGGCAGCCTGTGCCTCTGCACCGCTACGGCGCGGGGCAGAAGAACCGGGCTTTTTCCGGGGCGGCGGCGTGGGGGACGGGTCCTCCGCAAAAAAAGCGGAGCTGTCCACTTCCACGGTGCGGTCTGCCGCACTGCGGCTCTTGCGGTTCACACGCCGCAGGGAACGGTTGGAATCATCCTTCATAGGAAATCTCCTTTTGAGCGCAAGGCTCAGTCGGCCGGCACGATGGTCAGCACCGCGCGGGCGGGCAGGCAGGTGGCGGTCTGGTCTTCGTTGGACAGCCAGCCGAAGCTCTCACAGATGTGGTCCGGGCAGGGGGAGTCCACAAAGCGGGCAGCACCGTCCTTGATCTCGATGTGCACCGTGTAGTACCCGGTGTCTACGTCATAGGTATCGTTCTTGTCCAGCGGAAGGTTCATGGTGGTGTTGTTGTCGCCGTAGATCAGTTCGGCCCGCAGCCTGGAGCCGCTGCGGTGCGTGTTGCGCACCAGCAGCAGAACGGCGGCAATGGCCAGAACGACGGCGGCAAACAGAAGATTGGTCAGCAGTTTTTTGTGTTTCATGTGTCAGTCCTTGATCGAAAGCTGTTCCAGTTCGGCGAGCCAGAGGGCGGCACAGGCATCGCTGGGCATGCGCCAGTCGCCGCGGGGCGAAAGGGTCACGCTGCCCACCTTGGGACCGTCCGGCAGGCAGCTGCGCTTGAACTGCTGGGCGAAGAACCGCCAGTAGAAGTTGCGCAGCCACTTGTACAGCACATTGTCGGGGTATTCGGGGCGGCCTGCAAAGGCGGCCTTTGCCAGCCGGAAGATCTTGGCCGGGCCAAAGCCGAAGCGCAGCACCTGATAGAGGTAAAAGTCGTGCAGCTCATAGGGGCCCACCAGATCCTCGGTCTTTTGCGCGATCTCGCCGTCCTTGGCGGGCAGCAGCTCCGGGGAGACCGGAGTGTCCAGAATGTCCAGCAGCACGGTGCGCAGGGTGTCGGTGGCGGCAATGTCGGCTTCGTAATGCACCAGATGGCGCACCAGCGTTTTGGGCACCCCGGCGTTCACACCGTACATGCTCATGTGGTCGCCGTTGTAGGTGGCCCAGCCCAGTGCCAGCTCCGACAGGTCGCCGGTGCCTACCACAAGGCCGCCGGTGCGGTTGGCGGTATCCATCAGCTCCAGCGTGCGCACACGGGCCTGCCCATTTTCAAAGGTCACGTCCAGCACACTTTCGTCCTGGCCGATATCCCGGAAGTGGCTGTGCACCGTCTCGGCAATGTCGATCTCTTTGAAGGAGACCTGCAGCTCATCGCACAGGATCTCGGCATTGCTGCGGGTGCGGTGGGTGGTGCCGAAGCAGGGCATGGTCACGGCCAGCACATCGCTGGCGGGGCGGCCCAGCTGCTTCATGGCGCGCACCGCCACCAGCAGGGCCAGACAGCTGTCCAGACCGCCGGAAATGCCGATGACCGCCGTTTTGGCGTGGGCGTGCTCCAGCCGCTTGGCCAGACCGTCGGCCTGCATCTTCAGGATCAGTTCGCAGCGCTCGGCGCGGCGCTTGGGGTCGCCGGGCACGAAGGGTGCCGGGTCGATCCAGCGGGTGAGGGGGGTCTCGGTGAGTTCCAGATCGAACTCCACCGTGGTGTAACCATCGCGGCTCAGCTCAAAGCTGGTGTTACGGGCACGCTCGGCCTCCATGCGCTGGCAGTCGATCTCGGTCTCGGCAATGCCGCCCGCAAAGGGAGCTGTCTCGGCCAGCAGGGTGCCGTTCTCGGCAATCAGGTTGTGCCCGGCGAACACCATGTCCTGGGTGCTCTCGCCGTGCCCGGCCGAGGCGTACAGGTAGCCGCACAGCAGGCGGGCCGACTGGTTGGACACCAGTGCCCGGCGGTACTCGGCCTTGCCGACGGTCTCGTCGCTGGCCGAAAGGTTGGCGATGACCGTGGCCCCGGCCAGTGCGTGGAAGGTGGAGGGCGGCAACGCACTCCACAGATCCTCGCACAGCTCTACGCCCAGCACAAAGCTGGGCATGGACCGGCAGCGGAACAGCAGCGAAGTGCCAAAGGGCACCTGCTGGCCGCACACGGTGATCGTTTCCATCTCGGTGCTGCCGGGGGTAAACTGGCGCTTCTCGTAGAATTCACCGTAGTTGGGCAGGTAGGTCTTGGGCACAAGGCCCAGCAGCTGCCCGCGGCACAGCACGGCGGCACAGTTGTACAGCTTGCCGTGTACCAGCAGCGGCAGGCCCACCAGCACGACGGTGTCCAGCGTCCGGGTGCCGTCCAGCACGGTCTGCAGGGCATCCAGCGCACCGGTCTGCAGCGTGTGCTGCAGGAACAGATCGCCGCAGGTGTAGCCGGTGAGGCAGAATTCCGGGAACACGGCCAGCTTGACCCCGCGCGCGGCGGCTGCCTGCACGTCGGCAAGGATCTGCTGGGCGTTATAGGTGCAGTCCGCCACCCGCAGGGCGGGGGAGAAGGCGGCTGCCTTTAAAAAACCATCTTTCATCGGAGGATTTCACATCCTGTCTTTCGTTTTAGCCTGCAGAGGGCCTGCAGTGCCCATAGTATACCACAAACTGCAGCAAACGGAAAGTGACAGCTTGGTAAAAGAAGTATGACAAAACAAAAAGCTGCCCGCAGGGATGCGGGCAGCAGAGCGCTTGAAAATGGAAAACGAGATGGACCGTAAGCCGGGTTCTGTATTAAACGACGATCTGTCTAGACCTGCCATTGCTG